>ERZ1026800.1079-NODE-1079-length-19427-cov-4.548860_pt1 | contig 19427 bp, 21 predicted proteins | sample MGYA00520873_ERZ1026800 | MGnify/ENA primary metagenome ERZ1026800 (study PRJEB33270, sample SAMEA104284475) | anaerobic digester metagenome | biome: Anaerobic digester microbiome; feature: mesophilic sludge digester; material: Anaerobic digester biomass...
GGGCGGGGGAGGTCGTCGCCCGGCTCGACACGGACGAGCTCTCCAAGATCAGGGACGAGGCCGCGGCGTCGCTGAAGGCGGAGGAGTACCGGAGGGCGCTCGCCGCGATCGACTACGCGCGCGTCGAGAACCTCTTCCGCGCAGGCGCGGTCTCGGCGCAGAAGAGGGACGAGGCGAAGACCACGGCGGACTCGACGGCGGCGAACGTCGCGCAGCTCAAGGCGCAGCTCGCCCTCGCCGAGACGAGGCTCGGCTTCGCGGAACTCGCCTCGCCCCTCGACGGCTTCGTCCTCGTCAAGAGCGCCCTCCCGGGGGAGGTCGTCCAGGCGGGCGCGCCGGTCTTCACCTCGGTGGACATGCAGAACCTCTGGGTGACCGCATACGTGAACGAGACGGACCTCGGCAGGGTCAAGCTGAACCAGGGGGCCGGGGTCCGGACGGACACGTACCGCGGGAAGGAGTACCCGGGCTGGGTCTCCTTCATCTCCCAGGAGGCGGAGTTCACGCCGAAGTACATCCAGACCACAGAGGAGCGGGTGAAGCTCGTCTACCGGATCAAGGTGCGGGTGGACAACTCGAGCCTCGACCTGAAGCCGGGGATGCCGGCGGACGCGCACATCCGCGTGGAGTGACGGCCCCTGTCGCGCGGGGGCGGCCCCCGGGGGATCCCATGCGCCCGATCGAGACATCCGGCCTGACACGCCGCTTCGGCGACACCGTAGCGGTGGACGGCCTCACCTTCTCCGTGGAGGAGGGCGAGATATTCGGCCTCGTCGGCCCCGACGGCGCCGGCAAGACCACCACCATGCGCCTCCTGACCGGGATCCTCGACCCCACCTCGGGGGAGGGGTGGGTGGGGGGGAGGCATATCGTCCGCGAGGCGGAGGCGCTGAAGGAGCAGATCGCCTACATGTCGCAACGCTTCGGCCTCTACGAAGACCTCACCGTCCTCGAGAACATCGCGTTTTACGCCGACATATACTGCGTTCCCCCGGGGGAACGCGGCGCGAAGATCGACCGCCTCCTCGGCTTCAGCGGCCTTACCCCGTTCAAGAAGCGGCTGGCCGGGAACCTATCCGGAGGGATGAAGCAGAAGCTCGGCCTCGCCTGCGCCCTCATCCACACCCCCAGGATCCTCTTCCTCGACGAGCCGACGAACGGCGTGGACCCCGTCTCGAGGAGGGATTTCTGGCAGATCCTATACGGGCTGCTGAAGGAGAGGGTGAGCATCCTCTTCTCTACATCCTACCTGGACGAGGCGGAGCGGTGCAGGAGGGTGGGGCTCATACACAAGGGGCGCCTCCTAAGATGCGACTTCCCGGAGGCGATCAAGCGGGAGAGGGGGGCGGGGTCGCTCGAAGAGGCGTTCATCTCGATCATCCGGGAGCAGGAAGCGCGGGGTTGAGACGGCGCGTCGAAGCGGGGCATCCGGAATGGCTACATCGTCTGAAGGCCCGGTCGCGGTGGAGGTCCGGGACCTCGAGAAGAAGTTCGGCGCCTTCACCGCGGTCAACCGCGTCTCCTTCCATGTTCGCCGCGGCGAGATATTCGGCTTCCTGGGGCCGAACGGGGCCGGGAAGTCCACCACCATCCGGGTCCTGTGCGGGATACTCCCCCCCACCTCCGGCAGCGGGACGGTCGACGGCTTCGACATCCGCCGGGAGCAGCGGCGGATCAAGCAGCACATCGGCTACATGTCCCAGAAGTTCTCCCTCTACGACGACCTCACCGTGGAGGAGAATATCGACTTCTACAGCGGGATATACCGGATACCGGAAGCGGAGAAGAATGGGCGCGAGGAGGAGATCATCAGGACCGCGGGGATCCAGGAGTTCAGGACGCGGCTGACGCGCCACCTCTCGGGCGGCTGGAAGCAGCGCCTAGCCCTCGGCTGCGCCATCATACACCGCCCCCGCATCATCTTCCTCGACGAGCCCACCTCCGGCGTGGACCCGATCACCCGCGCCAGCTTCTGGGACACGATCAAGCGGATGGCCGCCGGCGGCGTTACGGTCTTCGTCACCACGCACTACATGGACGAGGCCGAGAATTGCGACCGGATGGCGCTCATCTACCGCGGGTCGATCATCGCGATGGGGACGCCGTCGGAGATGAAGACCGAGTTCATGAGGGATGACGTGCTGGAGATCCAGGCCCCCGGCGCGGAGGAGTGGGCGGGGCGGATCCGCCGCCTGGAGGGGATCAAGGAGACCGCCCTCTTCGGTTCCGGCATCCACGCGGTGGCGGCGGACGCGGCGACCGCCGAGCCGGCTATCAGGCGGCTCTTCGACGCGGCGGGTGAGGCCGGCTACTCGGTGAAGAAGATCGTCCCCTCCCTCGAGGACGTGTTCGTGTCGCTGATCGAGGCGTACGACGCCGAGAAGGGCGAGGACAGGAGGGGCGCGTGAACCTGCGGCGGGTGGGGGCCATCTCGAAAAAGGAGTTCATCCAGGTCATCCGCGACACGCGGAGCCTGTCGATGGCGATCGTCATCCCCGTGATGCTCCTCGTCCTCTTCGGCTACGCCCTCACGCTCGACGTGGACAACGTCCCGATGGTCATCTGGGACAGGGACAACTCCCAGGTCTCCAAGGATTTCATCCTCAACTTCAGGAACTCGCCTTACTTCCAACTGGTCGGCTGGTACGACGGCTACGAGGCGCTGAGCGGGGCGATCGACCAGGGCGAGGCGCGCTTCGCGATGGTGATCCCCAAGGACTTCTCCCGGCTTGTGGAATCGGGCCGGGAGGTCCCCGTGCAATTCCTGATCGACGGCAGCGACTCCAACACCGCCACCATCGTGCGCGGCTACATCGCCAGCGTCGTCGGGCGGTACAACGAGCGCTTCCTCACCGCCGCCCTCCGCGCCTCCGGGATGACGAACCCGGCCCCGCTCGACTTCAAGCCGAGGCCGTGGTTCAACCCCAATTTCGAGAGCAAGATCTTCATCGTCCCCGGCCTCATGTCGGTCATCATCATGATCATATCCGCCCTCATCACCTCCCTGACGGTGGCCCGGGAGTGGGAGCGGGGCACGATGGAGCAGCTCATCGCCACCCCGGTCCGGGCCGGCGAGCTGATCCTCGGGAAGTTCATCCCGTACGTCTGCATCGGTTACCTGAACATTTTGATTGCGGTCGTCATGGCGAAATATTTTTTCGGCGTCCCCCTCAGGGGGAGCGCCTGGCTCCTCTTCTGCCTGAGCGGGCTCTTCCTGTTGGGGGCCCTGGCGCAGGGGGTCCTGATCTCCATCGTGGCGCGGAACCAGCTCTTCGCGAGCCAGATGGCGATACTCACGACGTTCACGCCCACCTTCCTCCTCTCGGGATTCCTCTACCCGATCTGGAATATGCCGATCGCGGTGCAGGCGCTGACGTACCTGGTCCCGGCGCGCTACTTCATCGCGATCCTGAGGGAGATCTACCTGAAGGGGATCGGGATCGCCGGGCTGTGGAAGCAAGCGGCCTTCCTGTTGATATTCTCCGTGGGCGCGATGGGCCTGGCGCGGCGCAGGTTCAAGAAGAAGGTGGCCTGGTAGGCGGCCGCCGCCGGAGGGGGCGCGCGTGTTCGAGCGCATCAAGGCGATCATCGTAAAGGAGTTCATCCAGGTTCTCCGGGATCCGAGGATGCGGCTTACCATCTTCGTCACCCCGGTCATCCAGATCCTCGTATTCGGCTACGCCGCCAACACGGACGTCCGGGATATCCCGGTCGCCGTCTACGACATGGACAACACGCTCCAGAGCCGCCGGCTCATCAGGGCGTTCACCTTCTCGGACTACTTCCACGCCAGGTATTTCATCTCGAACGACCGCGAGCAGAACGACCTCATCGACCGCGGCCGCGTGAGCGCCGTCCTCCGCTTCGACCGCGGATTCGGCCGCGACCTGGAGGGGAACCGCACCGCGCAGTTCCAGATCATCCTCGACGCTACCGACTCGAACACGGCCGGGATCACCCTTTCATACGCGAACCAGATCGTGGCCCGCTACAACGCGGATGCGCTCAAGGAGCGGGCGGCCATCTACCTCAAGAAGGCGGCCGCCTACCCGTCCGTGGATATGCGGGACCGCTCTTGGTTCAACGCGAACCTCGAGTCGAAGAACTACTACATCCCGGGGGTCATATGCCTCGTGATAACGGTGATGACGCTGATCCTGACCTCGATGGCGGTCGTGCGGGAGAAGGAGATCGGCACGATGGAGCAGCTCATCGTCAGCCCGCTGCGCCCGATCGAGCTGATCTTGGGAAAGCTCGCGCCGTTCGCGGTCATCGCGCTTGTCGAGGTGCTGATGATCACCGTCGTCGGGACCTGGTGGTTCAGCGTGCCGATGCACGGGAGCGTCCTCCTCCTGCTCGCCTGCACCATGATCTACCTGCTCACCATCCTGGGGGTCGGGCTCTTCATCTCCACGCTCTCCTCGACGCAGCAGGAGGCGATGATGTCGACGTTCCTCTTCTTCTTCCCGGCGAACCTGCTCTCCGGGTTCATGTACCCGATCGCGAACATGCCCGCCGCGATACAGTACCTCACCTATCTGAACCCGCTCCGCTACTATCTGGTGATACTCCGCGGGATATTCCTCAAGGGGGTCGGAATGGCGGTCCTCTGGCCGCAGGTCGCCGCCCTGCTCCTCTACGGCCTCGTCGTCATCACGCTGAGCTCCCTGAAGTTCCGCCGGACGCTGGGCTGACCGCGATGCCCGGGTCGCCGCAACCGGCCGCATCTTTTACACGGCCGCATTTTTTACTGTCGCCGCGGCGCTGGAATGTAGTAAACTTAAAGCGTGGAGAGGGCGCAAATGGGCATTCATGGTCGCGCGGCGCGTTTCTCCGGGTTACCCGGCCTCGCGGCGGTGTGCGCCGCGCTCGCCGTGTGGCCCTGCCTCGGCGCCTGCGCGCGCCGCCACTCCCCCCCGGCCCTCCCCGCCGTAGACGACCGCGCCGCCGCGCTGCTCCTCGTCACGGTGGAGAGGATCGAGTACTCCCCCCTTGTCGACTCCGACATCAACTGGGCCGTCTACACGAAGGTGGATCGAACCATCTCCGGGCGTTACGGCGCCGCCGCGTTTTCGTTCCGGGTCCGGAACCCCACGCTCGAGGGGCTGGAGATCGGCCGGAGGTACCGGATCAAGGCCGTGCCGTTCGGCCGCGGCTATCGGATAGAGCGCCTTGAACGCGTGAAGGAGGCTCCGCGCTGAGCGCGCCCGCGGGGGGCATATCATGGACGCACGATCCGGCCAGGAGAAGAGGCTCGCCATCGCGAACAGGCCCCACTACCGGGCTGAGGAGATCGTCGGCTATGCCGAGCGTTTCGCCAGAGAGAAAAAGCTGGGCGCGGTCTTTGTGGATTACATGGAGCTTGTCCAGGCCACGGAGAAGCACGACACTGAGGAGCTTAGGATCGCACACATTACGAACACGCTGCGAATCGCCAGTGAGCGGCTCTCTGTCCCCTTTATCGTGTTAGTCCAGCAGAGCCGGGAGGGTGAAACGAAGGGGAAGGGCGGCGAGGTGAGGCAGACGCCGGGCCTCGCGTCGCTACGCTACAGCGGACGCCAGGAACAGGAGGCAGCGAAGGTCCTGGGCATCTTCTCGACACCGGCGGAGGACAAACTCACGGCCGTCACACTCAAGAACAGGGGCGGCCAGCCGAATAAGAATATCCATTTCGATTTTGACATGAAGAGCGGGCTCATAAAAGCCGGTGGGGATGACGCGGAGAATAAAACAAACCCGCGAGAGAGGCTCCCGGAATGAGCAGAAACGCTAGGCAACATGGCAAAGCAGTAGAGCGGCCAGCGATTCCTGACTTCCTCGACCTGGACGAGCGCGAAGTCCACATGAGAACAAGGCGGGTAAACCGCCTCGTGCGGATGATGCGAAAAGCGAGTGGGGACCTGCCCCTGAAAAAGCTGGAGGAGGCGAGCATCGCGGCGATCGGCAAGCTGACCGAAACGCTGAAAGATGCTTTGCGCAGGCTAATCGAAAAGAATTACCCAAAAGAGGTCGCAGCCGCAATGGAGGGCTGGCTCGCAAACGCAACGCCCGAAGCCTTGGCCGACTGGCTGGCCGACGGAGGACATGGCAAACTCGCAGAAGCGGAGCTCAAGGCCGAACTCGGAAAGCATTTTCCCCTCCCCGGGGATATGTACGACTGGGCGACGCGCAGGGCGCCGCGCTTTTGCCTGGCGCTATTCGCGATACCCTTCGCCAAAGCCGCGATCACGAAGGAAGGAAAGCCATCTGATTGGCTATATCTGCTGGCCTTGCCGTGGCTGGACGAGCGCGCCGGCAAAGAGGCCGTGCGACTGGCCGCAGAGGAGAAAACCCGGCCGCTGACCGTCCGGACCGTGCGGACGAAGGCCGGGAGCATACACGCACAATTGCCGAAGATGACCGCGGGCATTTCCTGGGCCTTCGGCGGGCAGGGAGTGAAACTCCCGGATGGGTACAAGGCTGCTCCGAACATGACCGCCCTCGTGCCACCGGGGTACGCCCTGCTCAAAGAGTCCGACCTCAAGAAGCTGAAGCATTATCAGTCCATGCTCCCGCTGATGGTGGACGGAGAAGATCCGCTGCCGATGGCACTTGCGGTGGTGGGGACGAGCCGGGAGGTATTCGACGCTGCGGCCGCGTGGCTCTCGGTATACGTGAGCGCGGTGACGTGCGATCAGCCGCAGTGCCTCGTGGAAACCAACCTCGCGGCGCTGACCAAGGCGATATACCCGGAGGCGCCACGCCTTCAAGCAGAGCATTACAAAAACACGACCGCCGGCCTGTGTCTCATGCGGAACGCCCGGGTATTATGGCCGAACGGATACGCCGATGCGATCTTCTATGTGCCGCGCTTCCCGTGGAAGATACCGGAGAAAGAGCATCTCACGGTCCCGCTCAAGGTGGGCATGGACCCGGAATATCTGCGCCGCACGATGCCCGACCTGGTGGCAGCGACGGGGATCAAGGGCCTAGTCGGCCAATTCGTTTTCAACCTCACCGGCGCCATGGCCCTGAACAAGAAGAAACCAGGATTGCTGCGCCAGTACCTCCGTGTGGCCGCCATGGGAAACGCGATCTATGCGCTGAAGAGTGGTAAGCCGGCACCGGAGCAGGTGCCCGAGATCCCCGTGGACCGCTGGGCGATCCTCACAAACTATCTGCCGAATACCGCCTCAAGGTATCTGCTCGGCAAGGATCAGCGCCCTGTCGGCAGAGTGGCGAAATCCAAGGCCATAAAACGGATGCTGGCCGATCTGGACTATCTGCGAGAGCTGAAACTGCTGAAGTGTGACGTGAGCCCGGACCATAAGACGGTGCGCCTCACGCTGTCGGATGCAGACATGGAGGCATGGGGAGCTTTCCGGGCGGGGAAAGCCGCCCTGATAGAGGGGGCAGGCGGGGGTGCAAGTCCGGGGTAACATTTTGCAAGTCCGGGGTAACATTTATGACAGTCTGGGGTAACATTTTGCAAGTCCGGGGTAACATTTTGAACTCAAACACGCTTCACAATTGTACTTCGTACAACAATACGAAGTACAAAAGGCAGGCCACGCTTGGCCCTTTGGGGCCGCGTGGCTGCCCTGGCAAGCTGAAAAAGACCGCCTACAGCACGAAGCAGCCGCCCAGGGGGCAGGCATGACCGAGGAGGCGAAGATCACCACGGCCCCGGAGTGGATCACCCTCGAGGAGGCGGCGAAGCTCGCCGGCGTGACCGTCCGCAGCATCCGGCGCTACATCGCCCGCCGGGAGCTCGAGGTGCTCGACCGGCACACGCTGACGGCCGACCCGCAGGGGACCGCCCGCCGCAGCCGCCTGGTGCGCCGGGAGGAGGTCCTCGCCCTGACGCAGCCGAAGGCCGCCGTTGAGCTGGCGAGGGAGAGGGAGGAGGGGCTCGTCCGGCTCAATACGGCCCTCGCCGAGCTCGTCCAGAGGGTGAAGGACGGAGCGGACAGAGCTGTCCGCACGGATGAACGGGTGGACAGCCTTGTCCGAGAGATCCAAGAGGGAGCGGACAGAATTGTCCGCGCGGACAGAGAATTGTCCGCTGTCCGCATGGCCGGAAAACGGCATCGGAGCATCGCCGTAACAGCCTGTGCTGTAGGGTTGGTAGCCCTCTTTGGGGTGGCGCTCATGGGGTGGCTCTTGAAGGTGGAGCGGGAAGCGCGGACAAAAACGCGGACAGAATTGTCCGCTGCTGTCCGCGAGATTGGGGGGGCTGTCCGGGCGGACAATGAGGCCCTCAGGGGTGCCCAGGAGGCCCTACAGGGCACCCGGGCCGAGCTGGAGGCCGTGCGGGGGGAGATCGCGGCGCTCAAGGCCGTCCAGGCGGTCCCCTCCCCTACCCAGGCCCCGGAGATCCGATCGGCTCCGACTCCGACGGCGCCGCCGAGGCCCCGGGGGTGGTGGCCGTGGGGGCGATAGGGGGACTGTAAAGGCTGATGCCGAATGTAAAGCCGATGCGTAAGAGTAAAGGCTCTCATCTTGTCGTAAGTGCCTGCAAATAGAGGGTGTATTTTGGGCTGGTATATCATAACTGACGTGGCGGCAGTGAGATAAAGAGATAAACACACCAGTTTACATAACGTGTGTTATGGGAACCTGTGGAGGTGCCATTACTGACGTAACTGACGTGATTATAGGAGGATAGGACAAAGTGGACAGCGGGGAGGGGCGCAAGGGGAAGGGTGGGGGAGAGGTCCGGCGGAGTGTCATCTTCGCCCCCGACGTGGACGCCATGCTCCGGGCGGTAGGCTACTGGGAGCGTACCACGCGGGAGGAGCTCGTGGCGGCCGCCGTGCGCTTCTACGTCGCGCACCTCGAGAAGCAGCGGGGGGCGCCGTACAGGCCGGTAGCCCGGGGGCGCATAGGGCGGCCGATAAGGTCCGGCGGCGTCCGGCGCGGGAGGGTAGAGGCATGAAACGCAAGGCGAGGACCTCGGTGGCGGCCTACAGCCGGCAGGCGTACAGCCTCCCCCCGGACGTGGCGGATGGGATACGGCGGATCGCCTACTGGGAGCGGGTGACGCTCTCGGAGGTGGTGGCCCGGGCCGTCCGGGACTTTCGGGAGAAGCTCGAGAAGCAGCGCGGCGAGCCCTACGCACCGATACAGGCGGCGCGCATGGGGCGGCCGGTGGAATAGGGCACGGGAAAACAGACTGGAGGAGGTGCATCATGGCGGCAATAGAGATCAAAGCGGACGGCGTGCAGTATTATGACCTCCCGGAGCTGGCAAAGCAGCTCGGCATGAGCCTGGTAACGCTGCGGCGCTATATTCAGCGCGGCAAGCTCCGGGCGCAGAAGGTGGGCCGGAAATACTTTGTGAACTCCGACGAACTCAAGCGCCTACTCGAGGGGCGGCCGAAAACCTCGAAGGAGCAGCCGCCGGTCCGCCGGTCCACGGCGTAGATCCGCACCGGCCGGGATCCACGCGGCAGGGATAGGGGAGATCGCGGGCGCCCTTCGGGCTCCTCGCGGCCTCCCCATTTTTGTGCGCGATACCCGGAAATAACTCTTGCGCCATAGGCCGGAAGATGGTACAATGCTTTTCCCAAACTCGGACTAAAGGAGTATTATACAGACATGCCGAGGACAGCGGGGCACCGCAGGGAGAGGGCGCGCGCCGTGAGAGGTGAGCTCGTCGTGTCGCCTCGCGGGGAGCTGGCGAAGGATCCGCGCGGCAATCTCCGGGAGCTTTACGAGAACTGGATCGCGTCACGCCAGGAGCGCACGCGCAGAGCATACGCCGGAGCCCTCCGGCGCTTCGCGCGCTACGTCGGCGCAGACGAGCCCGGCGCGATCGCCGAGCTTCTCCTCAAGGGGCCGGTCGCGGGCAATAGCCTTGCGCTCAAGTACAAGGGCGCCCTCATGGACGCCGGCAAATCCCCCGCCATGATAAACCTCACGCTCTCGGCCCTGCGCTCCGTGGTGGAGCTGGCGCGCTCCGTCGGCTTCGTGTCCTGGGCGCTCGACGTGCGGAATGAGCGCGTGCAGCCGTACCGCGACACCCGGGGGCCGGGCCGCGTCGCCGTCCAGGTCATGCTCGCCGCGATCACGGGCGACACCCCGAAGGCCCTCCGCGATCGCGCAATCCTCCGCCTCCTCTATGACCTCGCCCTCCGGCGCGGTGAGGTGGCCTCTCTCCGCCTCGAGGACCTCGACATCGCCGAGCGCCGCGTGTGGATCCGGGGCAAGGGCAGGGGAGGGGAGCGCGAGGGGATCACTCTCCCCGGGAAAACTGCGGAGGCCCTCGCCGCGTGGGCGGCCGCTCGGGGAAACGTGCCCGGGCCGCTCTTCGTGAACTTCGATCGCGCCGGCAAGGGCAGGGGGATAACAGGGCTCGGCGTGTGGCACCTCGTCGGCTCCCTAGGCCGCCGGGTGGGGCTCAAGGTGCGGCCGCACGGGATCCGGCACTCGGCGATCACGGAGGCGCTCGATCGCACCCGGGACCCCCGGGCGGTCCAGCGTTTCAGCCGGCACCGGGACCTCCGCACGGTCCTTTTGTACGACGACAACCGGGAGGACCTCGCCGGGAAGGTGGCGGAGACCGTGGCGGCGGGGCTGTGAGGGGATGATAGCGTAAACGCACATTATCGTGAACAAAACGGGAAAGGGACAGGGGGAGCCTTCAGAGCCGGTAAGCGGCGCGCTTGCTTGGGGTGCAAGCGCTCCACGGCGGCCTTCCGAGGGGCCTGTCGGGGCGATTGCGGCGGGTGAGTGGTAGGGGGGCGCCCCCCCGAGATTGCGACCCACAGGGGCGCAGGGAAGGGAAAGCGGCGGAAATGAACGTGCTCATGCTCCTCATGGCTGTCAAGTGCGTGAGCGCTCAAGCAATCGCGCCGCGCGAGTATCCCCCCGGAAAGGAGCCGTACTACTACGGCAGCGACAACATCCCTTGGTACGACAGCTACGGCCGTCTGCGTTACGGCCCCCAGGGGATCCCGGCGCGGCAGTACGAGGAGCAGCGCAGCCGCAAGGATGACTACGACGCATGGCGGGAGGAGATTTACCGGCAGGCGCCGCCCCCGCCGCCGGTCCGGCAGGATCGGGGAATCGAGCCGGGGTTTCCTCTACCGACTCCATGACAGGGGGGGGAATGCGAGCAAAACGCGAGCAAAACGCTATCAGGGGTGGAGCTGTGAAAGTGATCGCGGCTGCGACCGCCGCCCTTGGCCTATTGCCGGTCCTCTCTGGAGCACAAGCGATCGCCCCGAAGGAGTGCCCTCCAGGCAAGGAGCCGTATTATTACTACAGCGATAACTCCGCCTGGTATGACAGCTACGGGAGGCTCCGGTACGGTCCCCAAGGGATACCGGATGACGAGTATCGCGCGCGCCAGAGGGCGCTTCACGACCAGGAGAGCACCGCGCCACAAATCCCGGCCGAGGTGAGGGTCGTGAGGGAAGTGCCAAGGCGAAGTACGCCGGCGTTGGTGCCTACGTCGGCGAGGTCAGGGATCCCCTGGGGGCGGATGTTCTGGCCCGGTGGGATCCCGCCCAAGGAAGCGCACAAGGGGCTGTTGGATTGGCATTGAGGGGGAAATGACTTTCGAGCCGAAGTACACCACCTCGGACGCGATCACGGCGGCGCTCACGAAGATAGAGCGTACCCGGGGCTTCTTTGAGGCCGCCCGCCTCTCCGAGGACTGGATCACCGGGATGCAGCGCCGGGCGCTCGTCCTCGAGGCCCACTACACCACGCACATTGAGGGGACGCACCTCACCCTGGACCAGTCGGAGCGGCTCCTCTCGGGGCAGGCCGTTCCGGAGGCGAGCCCCGACGATGCCCGCGAGCTCTTGAACTACCGGGACGCTTTCGAGCTCGTGGCCGGCTACCTCGGCAGCGGCGAAGCGATCACCGAGGGGCTCGTCCGGGAGATCCACAAGAGGCTCGTGCGCGGCGTCCGGGGCGACATGGGGATGCCCGGGCAGTATCGCACCATGCAGAACTACGTCGTGAACAGCCGCACCCGTGAGGTCGTGTACACGCCCCCCCCGCCTCACGACGTACCGCCCATGATGACGGAGCTCGTCGCGTGGCTCGGGGAAAGCAAGAGCATCAATCCCGTGCTGGAGGCTGGCGTAGCGCAGTTTCAGCTCGTCCACATTCACCCCTTCGTGGACGGGAATGGCCGGACCGCTCGGCTCCTCTCGACGCTCTGCCTCTACCGGAAGGGGTACGACTTCAAGCGCCTTTTCACCATCTCCGAATACTACGATCGGGACCGCGCGGCGTACTACCGCGCAATCCAGAGCGTCCGCGCTGGCGGGATGGACCTCACCGGGTGGCTGGAGTATTTCGCGGAGGGGCTCGCCGTGCAGATGCGCGAGGTCCAGGAGAAGGGGGAGCGGGTCATCCGGCGCGACGTGGTGCTCACCCGGGCGCGCCGCGCAGGGCTCAAAGAGCGGCCGCTCGCCCTCTTCGCCTTCATCCTCGAGAAGGGCAAGGGCACCGTGGCGGAGTGCGGGGAGGCCGTCCAGGGCAACCGGAGGACCCTACAGCGTGACCTTCGGCTCCTCGTGGAAAAGGGCTTTGTGCGGGAGGTGGGAACAGGCCCCACGGATCCCACAAAGCACTACGAGCCGATACTGTGACAAGCTGTGACAACTTACTGTGACAAGCTGCGACACGAAACCGGGGGCGGATTGGTAGCCTATCCTATACCGGGGGAGAGGTACATGAGCGGGGATACTAAGCCGACGAGGAAAAAGGCGAAGTACGACTGGCCGAGAATCCGGCATGAGTATGTTACGAGCCCGGCGGGGAAGGGGGAGGTCACGCTTGGGGGGCTCTGTCGGAAGTGGGGATGCTCCGCGCGCAGGATAGAGGAGCTATCCGGGAAGGAGAACTGGCCCGGGCTAAGAGAGAAGCTCCGCGGAAATGCCGCGGAAAAGGCGCGGGCAAAAGCCGAGGAAACGGCGGCGCAACGTCTTCACCGTCACGCTCAGATCATGCGACTGATACAGGCGAGGGGCGTGAAGGCGATCCAGGTCGGAAATGTAGTACCGGACGCTGGCAAGGTGCTAGATGCGATAAAACTGGAGCGTGTGCTATACGGCGAGGAGGACGTGCACGCGAAGGTGGAAATCACAGACCGCGACAGGAAAATGGCCGCCGCCTACTGGAAGACGCGCCTTCAGATGATGCAGGAGGAGCAAGCGGAGGAGCAAAAGAAGGTGGAGCGGGATGCGAGGAAGGGAAGAGCAAGCGCATGAAAGCCGTCTGATCCGGTGCTCGGGCTGGTGTACGCCGTACCAGCACAAAAGCAGCACAAAGTGAGCACAGAATCAGGGGGACTATTGGGACAAAGGCGGGGCAGAAAACGACCGGGAGGAGTGGAGCATAACTGGGGCATAACTGGCACATACGGGAGAGACTTTTACCTGGCGAGCGTCGCGGAGAAATAGCGGGAATATAGCGGGGAAATAAGGGTGCATCAGGGCATCCGGGGACGTGGCCAAAGTTTGCACAAAGACTGCACAGAAAAACGCCCACGTCGGCAAGAGGGAAGGCGGCGGCTCCCTTGAGAAGCGGTGGCTGACCTGACCGGTCGGGAGGCACGACATGCCGATAAGCCCGTTTCGTCTCATCAAATGGTGCGCGATCTTCGAGCGTCAAGCCGACCTCGGCATTGTCCCTCGCTACACCCGTGGCATTTACGTACTGCTCAAGCACAGGCCCCGGGTGGATGCGTACGACGTCGTCTATGTCGGCCTCGCCGGAGGGCCGCACGCCGGGATCCGGGGCCGCCTGCGATCACATGCCAGACGGAAAGCTAACCTATGGACTCACTTCTCCGTATTCGCGGTCTGGGACAACGTACGATCCGAGGAAGTCGCGGAGCTTGAGAGTCTATTTCGTAGTATCTACAGCCGCGACAGCCGAGCCAACCGACTGAATGTTCAGAAGGGGTCGAAGCGACTCAAAAGCATCACGCACAAGCTTTGCGATAAGGGCCGAGCGGGTTCAGCAGAGTGGCACAAAGTAAGCACAAACAGCCAATGATTTAGCAAAAACTGAGGATATTTGGATGGGCGGATGGGGAAGCGGGCGCTGGAATTATTACGAGAAGAAAACTACGGTGGAGCAATGTCTCGTTCTTGCGCCGCGGAATTTTTCCGAGAGATCGGTAAGGTCTTTTACCTGGAGTAATACGCGCACAGGTGACGTCGTTGCCTACTGTCGTTACGAGCTGCACCCGGCCGAGGAGGACATCGAGCCCTGGGTGCGCATGTACTATACGCGCCCTCCACAGGAACAAGCTGGTATGGACATCGGGCTAACCTCGACACCGCTCACCTGGGGAGGATCCAGGTGGTGGTTCAACTGTCCATTGCACTGTGGCCGCAGGGTCGGGAAGTTATATCTGCCCCCCGAAGAAAGACACTTCGGATGTCGCCACTGTCACAAACTTACTTATAAGAGCTGCCAGGAAGAGCATCAGATCGACACCATGAGTCGTTACATGAGCAGGATCACAGGCTGTACTCAAGAACAAAGCCGTCAAGTATTGCTTTATGCCAGACACAAAAACCGGTAACGGAAAGAGCACATAGTGAAACCATTTGACCAAGGCAAGGAGGCCGTCGCCCGGCTATGCCAGTATTTTGCGACCAACCACGAGGCGTTTCTTGCCCCCGGCGTCAAGGAAGCCCACGTTCGCCAATCGCTTATCGACCCATTCTTTGAAGCCCTTGGCTGGGACATGCGGAATACCGCGATGGCCGCACCCCAGTATCGCGAAGTCATTCCCGAAGATAGCCTTGATGTGGAAGGTCACCAGAAAGCCCCGGATTATACCTTCCGTGTCGGGACCCTGCCGAAGTTTTACGTCGAAGCCAAGAAATGCGGCGTCAACATCAACGCCGCCTTCGGCCCCGCCTATCAACTGCGCCGCTATGGATGGAGCGCTAAGGTCGCACTGTCCATCCTGACCGACTTCGAGGAGTTGGGAGTTTACGATTGTGCCTTGCGACCGCGCTCAAGTGATAAGGCCAGTCACGCCCGTATCCAATACTACCGCTTCGAGGAGTACCCCGACCGCTGGCGCGAGCTGTGGGACGTGTTCTCGCGGGAAGCTGTTTGGTCCGGGGCTTTCGACCAGTACGCCGCGTCCAAGCGCAAGCGCGGCACGTCCGAGGTGGATGTTGAGTTCTTGAAGGAAATCGAGGGCTGGCGGGACATTCTGGCCCGCAACATCGCCCTGCGGAACAAGGACCTTTCCCCGGATGACCTTAACGCTGCCGTTCAACTCACTATTGACCGCGTCGTGTTCCTGCGTATTGCCGAAGATCGGGGGATTGAACCTTACGGACAACTACTTAGTCTGTGTAAGCAGCCGGGTATTTATGCCAGGTTTATACGTAACCTGTGCCGACGGGCAGACGACAAGTACAACTCCGGTCTGTTTCACTTTCAGAAAGAATCAGGCGTATCGGAAACACCCGACCAGATCACGCCGAAGCTGACCGTTGACGACAAGGAATTCAGGCCTATCCTGCAAAGCCTCTACTTCGAGCACGGTTCTCCCTATCACTTCGGCATCTTGCCCGTCGAAATTCTCGGCACCGTTTACGAGCGATTCCTAGGCAAAGTCATCCGGTTGACGGATGGTCACCAGGCGAAGGTCGAGGAAAAACCAGAGATGCGTAAAGCCGGCGGCGTGTACTACACGCCGGCTTACATCGTGGATTACATCGTCAAGAACACGGTGGGAAAACAAATCGAGGGCCGCCGCCCAGGGCAACTTGCGGGCGGCAAGGGCAAATCGCCCTTCCGCGTACTGGACATGGCATGCGGTAGCGGCTCCTTCCTGCTGGGCGCGTACCAATGTCTGCTTAACCATTGCCTGAAGTGGTATACCGATCACAAGCCCGAAACCAACAAGAATGCCGTTTACAAAGACCCCAAAACTAGTGCATGGCGGCTGACGATAGAGGAAAAGAAGCGCATCCTTACGACCCATATTTTTGGCGTGGACATTGACCGCCAGGCCGTGGAAGTGTCCAAACTGTCCCTGCTGCTCAAGGCGTTGGAAGGCGAGGACGCCGCCTCGCTCTCCAAGCAACTAACCCTCTTCCACGACCGCGCACTACCCAACCTGGCAGACAACATCAAATGCGGCAATTCCCTGATTGGCCCGGAATACTTCACGGACAAACTGATCCCAGACCCGGAGGAAATAAAGCGGGTCAACTCGTTCGATTGGGGCAAAGAATTCTCAGACGCTATGAGTGCTGGAGGGTTTGACTGCATCATCGGCAATCCACCGTACAGTTCCAAGCAGTCTCTGGAGACTAGGAAGATAGCCCCCTTTTTCTCGTGCGGAGAGTTCAAGTGCGACCCTTATGGTTTCTTTGTGGAGCAAGGTCTACGGAAGCTAGCGATCGGCGGCCGTCTTGGTTTCATTATTCCAGTAACTTGGATGACAAACTATCACTACGCAAAACTGCGCCGCCACTTGATCGAATCACAGTCATTGGCGAGGGTAGTTCTCATGGATGGTCTCGTTTTCAAAGACGCGAATGTTGCCACTTGCCTGGTGTTCCTTGCGAAGGAAGCGGTCAAGGAACGGGAATTTGAGTGGTTACGGACCGTGCCGGACAGGTTGGACGGTCCCTATGTCCTGCGAGAATACAAGCATGTTGAAGCCGAGGAGCGCTTTGACATCACGCCTGAGACCGATCCAAAGTGGATACGGATCAAGGCTAAAATGGACGAAGGTTCAGTCCGCTTGGATAGCCTCGGCAGAATCTCGCTAGGCATGAAACTTCGGTCCAATGCCGAATATGTGTCCCGCAGCAAGGATATGCGACACCCGGACCCGATTTGGTTTGGAGACGACATCGCGCGATACGGCGATTTGCAGCCGTCGCGCTTCTTCAACGCCAAACTGGCCGTGATTGTGGGTGGGACCAAGAATCCCACCGTGCACGCGGCCACTCCAAAGATTCTGATCCAGGCAATCCGAAACCTCAGCCTGAAACGCCGAATTGTCGCCACACTGGAGAAACAGGGATACCACTTCGTGGGGACTGTCAATGCCTTCACTCAGCAGGACAGGACCTATAACATTCGGTACATTTTGGCCCTTCTCAACTCCACTCTCCTCAACACATACTTCACTAAGAGATTCACTACCATCTCACTCACGGCAGCGTTTCTTGGTGTCCTGCCCATCCGTAGGATCGACTTAGACAATTCCGCTGAGATGGCGGTTCATGATCGCATAGTGAGACAGGTAGAAGCGATGCTGACCATGCAAGGCCAGCTTGCCGCCACGAAGTCGGATGCACAGAAGGATGTTATCCAGCGCCGGATTGACGCGACGGACTCGGAGATTGACAAGCTGGTATATGCGTTATACGGCCTTACAGCCGAGGAAATCGCCATCGTGGAGGGCGAGTAACTCCCCCTCGGAGGACAATCCGAGCAAGGGGAACGCATAGAGGCAAGGGTGAGGCAAAAACGGGCCAATGTAAGCACAATCGCAGCACAGATAGGCGCACCGTATCGGCGTACATCAAGGCTGGGGGCTAGGAGGAGGCGAGGGCAAAGTAGGGTCAAAGGCGGCCCAAAAACACCGTGGGGCCTGGGGGGGGAACCGGCACAAAGTCTGCACAATCGCTGCACAAAAAGCGGCTCTCCCCTGGGCGAGGGTAACGAGCCAGACCCCCTCGAGATCGCGCGCCATAGGGCAACGTAGGGGGCCGTTCCCGGGCAGATCCGGGCCGTAGGGTGCGAAACAGCGGAAGGATAGCGGAGTAGTAGCGGAAGATCGCGGCGCGGGGGCAGGATAAAGGGGCGGAGACCATGACAGAGAAGAGGGTGAAGGAGCAGGACAAGGATCGGATGCCACCCGAGAACGAGGACATGGAGCAGGGCGCCCTCGGCTCCCTCCTTCTTGACCCGGCGCTCATTCCAGGGATCGGGCTTAAGTCGGATGACTTCTACCACACCAGGCACCAGCTCGTTTATGAGGCCATGCTGGCACTGCACGGCTGCAAGGATCCGGTGAATATAATCACGATCACGGAGGAGCTTACGAAGCGCGGCAAGCTCGAGGTGGCCGGTGGCGCGAGCTACATCTCCGGGCTCCTCGACGTCGTACCATCGGCACAGAGCGCCGCGCACTACGCCGGCAAGGTCCGGGAGCTTGCGGTCCTCCGCAAGATGATAGACCAAGCGAACAGGACCATCCGCCGGGCCTACGCCCGCGAGGACGCCCATGAGATCCTGGCAGAGCTCAACACCTTCACCAGCTCGCCGGATCACTCTCCCACCCTCGGGGCGCTCGAGTATTTCGACATGGAGAAGGTCCTCGCTGAGGGCAAGGCATACGGCCACGGCGGGAAGGATACCGGCTACCCAGAGCTGAACGCGGCCTTTCGTATCATGCCCCAGGAGCTAACGCTCATCACAGCGCGGGTGGGCCAGGGCAAGAGCAGCCTCGCCTATAACCTCCTCTTGAATTTTCTCGACCTCTACCCGGAGGAAACCTTTATCTATTTCAACCTCGACACCAGCCTACCCATCGTGGCCTCGCGCATCGCGACTATAAAGGCCGCGCGGGATTACGAGGCGAGTTACTCCTACGAGGTGGACGTACTCCCCGGCTATCAGTCTGCGGATGTCCGCCTTTTCCCGGTCGATGATCCTCCGCCGGAGCCATCCCGCCGCCTCCCGGCCCAGGCTCCGCACCGACAGACTCACCGTGTCGATGCGCCGCCCCGCCAGTTCCCGCACCGGCGAGTCGTCGAAGCCCGTCAGCGACAGGTCCCATTGCTGATAGTAGTGCTGGCAATGTTGTTCCCAAGCGGCCCAACCGGACGGGAGTCCCGAATGCGGGCGCGGCGGCGAGAGATTGCCTGGATTCAAATACCCGGCGCCCGAGTCGCCGCCGAGCACCGCCGCGAAACCCGCATCCGGCAGCAGCGCGCCGAGCAGGCGTGTTTCGGCGGCGTAAATGCGTCGTTCCAGGGAGGAGGATGGAAAGGACATGGGTGATCCCCCCAGAATATAGAATATATGTTCCATATTATAATCATTTGGGGGCGGTTGTCAAGAGGTATGTCACCGGTGTTTATAAGCAGGCGGATGGTTCCAGGATCCCGGCTGCCGAAATCATGTAAAATTATGACGCGCATGGTGGAACGAATGCCCAGTGGAGAGCATCAATGAGAATCCTGAACTTCCTTGTCTATGGAAATATGGTACAGAGCTGGCTGGCAGCCCTGGCGCTGGGGCTTGGATTGTACGCCCTGCTGATAGGCATCCGCTCTGCCCTGCGCAAAAGGATGGCCCGCCTGGCAGCCCGTGAGCAGCTGGATTGGAGCGACCTGCTCTATGCGCTGCTTGCGCGCACGCGCGGATTATTCCTGTTGTTGATTTCGCTGTCCACCGGCACGCTGATCCTCAACCTGAGTCTGGAGG
>ERZ1026800.1085-NODE-1085-length-19337-cov-2.113639_pt1 | contig 19337 bp, 12 predicted proteins | sample MGYA00520873_ERZ1026800 | MGnify/ENA primary metagenome ERZ1026800 (study PRJEB33270, sample SAMEA104284475) | anaerobic digester metagenome | biome: Anaerobic digester microbiome; feature: mesophilic sludge digester; material: Anaerobic digester biomass...
AATTTTCTATGTACTAATATCGGGAATGCGTTTCTGTTTAAACCCTAAAATTTTTAATGCATTTTTGATATGCCAACTATCTGTATAAACATTCCAAATCAATCCAGTCAGATAGTTTTCGAGCATAATCATCGAGCAGCCTTTTTCAATGCCATATACGCTCTGACTATACCAAGGTGGCTGCACGTCCAAATTATAAGCGCTGAAAAAACCGTACTTTCCATAGGTTTGAGGGTGACTGGTATAGAGATATTCAATCAGTGCTGAAGTTTCTGCAGGGAGAACGGGCAAGCAAGCAATAGCGCTCCAGATGGAAACCGTGCCATCGTGGTAAGGCTTGCCGAAGCAAGGTTCACCGCTAAATACCGCATACCCATGTGGGCTATCCCCGCTACTGATACCCCAGCTATTAGTATGGTAAGTACGAAAGTTTTCCGCATGTTCCAGACAAAATTGACGGTTAGCCAAAGCTGCCAAACGTAAGTTTTCAAACCAATCCACGCCATATGGATCCAGGTACTTACGCACATCCAGCCAAGCTTCAGTGCAGAGATAGGCGTAAAGGCTGCCCAAAGGATTGATGATAAATTGCTTTCCCTGATATTCTCCGATATCGCGTGAAAAGCCTGCATAGAGTTTTCGTGCTTGCACGGATCCAAGATTCTTGGCGGCTAGCAGATACATCATCTTCTGCTCTGAAGCATTGTTCCATTGGGATATAAACCCAGGCTCACCTGTGACGTACGACCCTCCCCGGTCAGGGTTATAAGACATATGGAATAAAGATTTATCATCCTGTTCGAAAACCAAAAAGCCCCAATCCACGCGATCGAGCAATGCCTCGGCTAATTCTGTAATTTCGTCATCATGAAAATAAGCTGCAGCTGTAATGACGCCATTCAAGCAGATGGCGGTGTCAATGGTCGAAAATTCACATTTCCTAAACCGTTCACCTGTTTCGGCGTCAAGAAAATGAGCAAAAAAACCTTTATAGTGACTAGTGTTCTGGAGGAGGGTTCTTAGTGTTCCGGCAGTGATCAGACGTGCAGTATCCTTCGGCAGTATACTTCGCTCCGCCGCAATCACCCAGGCTGTAAGAGCATAGCCTACTGAGGCAATCGAAGCTCGCTTAGGAGTTTTGGTAGAATCGGCTGTGAGCCCATAACCAGTGCTTTCTGGTTTCAGATTGGTAAAATCGAGGAAAAATGCGACCGAACGTCGAATTTCATCTGTTATTATATCTTCCAATTTCATATTAATTGGAGGGTTCCCCCAAATTCGAATGATTTACAATACGGGAGGATTCGCGCTCAATAAGCTGCACTGGAATACGTCCAGGTTGAATTTGAATACCGTTAGCAATGTAATTAATGAGTTGGCTGGCTGCCTGCTGACCCCAATTAAAACGCGAGTAACCCACAGTTGTAAGCGAAGGTTGCATATATTGTGCGATGGCAATATCATCAAACCCTACCACAGAAACTTCTTCGGGAACGCGGATTCCGCATTCGTGCATTGCGTTAATAAATCCTATTGCCATTTGGTCATTAGCACAAAAAATCGCTTGTGGGAGATCCTTCGAACGCACGATCAGCTTACCAACATCATAGCCAGCTTCTCGAGTAAAGTTTCCCGTAAAGACCTGAATGAAGATCCCTTTCTTCTTCGCTTCCTTAACAAAAGTGCGCATGCGTTCTTTGTTGTCAAACGAATCCGACGCTCCGGTAAGGTAGTAAATTCGTCTAGCTCCTTGAGCATATAGATGCTCAAAAATTGCTTTGGCTCCGTTTTGATTGTCTAATAAGATCGGGTATATATTTGGGGAATTTATATTACGATCTAGTACTATAATCGGATGTTGCTCAGAGGCAATTTTTAGCAACAGTTTGCTGCTGATCTTTGAGTCAAATACGATCGCTCCATCCACTTGGCGCTGGGTAAGGTGCTTATTGACTGGGCGGCTTTCCGGACAGACGATTAATTCGAAATCTGTGTCTAAGATCGCTGCGTGAATCCCATCCAAAATGTCCTCATAAAAAAGGCCACCGAATCGGCTGATGAAAACGCCAATCGTGCCTGATCGTTGCCTTTTCAGGTTACGGGCAAATGCATTGGGGTGATAATTGAGCTCTTCTGCGGCATTCAGAACACGCTTACGTGTTGCCTCGCTAATCGTCCCTTTGCCATTAATTGCGTAAGAAGCCGAAGTCACACTCACCCCGGCACGGTCTGCAACATCCTTGATAGTAACGGTCACTTTAGCTACTCCCCCTTGACAAATTGTAGCTTGCTCAAGCCGTTCAAAATTGTTTCGTTCTGCATCATAATCTCGTACACAAAATTATTTTCTGCATTTGCCAGCATCAATAAGGTAATGCCTTTGTCAATACCAATCACATCGCTATCGAACCAAACTTCAGTAAGATTATAGGCATCATAAAAGCCATACTTACCTTTAAGTTCCGGGATTGAAGCATAGTTTTGCAGCGCTTGCCCGGATTGCTTCGGTGTAAATATCATCGAGGCAATCGCTGCACAAGGCGCTATCGTGTCATCCACATAGTGTTGTTGGTTATCAAAACCAGAAGGTGGCGCACCATACCTGCCGTTATATCCATTCGGACCGTCACAAGCTGTCAATCCCCAGGCATTTGGTCCGAGTGTCTCATATTTGCTATCCATGTCTATAGCAAAGTTATATTGAGCCAGCGAAGCTTTAACAGAATTTTCGAACCAATTGACACCTTCACGATCGACGTAATCCCTAAAGTCAATCCAGGCATGGCTATATTGATAAGTAAAAAGCGAGCCAAACCAGGAGTGAATAAAGGGTTCCCCTCCCCCATAGCTAGCTACATGGCGCGTGAAGGTATAGTAAGGGATTTCATCCACTGGATGTGTAACCGAGCCTGCCGAAAGCACATACATCATCAGTTGCTCCGCGTAAAAATCCCAGTGTCCCTCAAAGCCTTTTTCTGGGCGGTATGCCATATAAAACATTTGGCGGGAGCTATCCAAAAACCAAGGCCAATTTACTGTGTCGTAAATCTGGTATGCTTTTTCTCCTATTTCCCCTCCGAAATATTGGCCAACGGAAAGCACTCCCATCATCAGAATAGAGGTATCAATTGAGGAAACTTCGCTTTCCCAGGCGCGTTTTCCGTCCTCAATATCCACAAAATGATAGTAAAAACCTTCCTCGCGGTCCATCGCGAGCAAGGTGTCTAAGGTTTGGTTGACGCGTTCGTATCCTTCCTGCTCAGTTATGTAACCCTTGTTTATCCCAATAAGATATGCGGTAAGACCAAAACCCGTGGAAGCAATGCTGGCAATGTTTTCAGAACCGGGATAGCGGTCTCGTACCAAGCCATACCCCGAGCTGCCTGGAGTCGTATTGGCTTGTTCCCAAAAGAAGTCGAAGCTACTTTTCATCTCCTCTTCAACAATTTGAGTGATATCTTCAGTTGGCAATTCAGTATTAACAACTGGAGCAGTTAGGGTAGCACTCACTTGTGTTGGCGTACCAGAATTTGCTGTTTCTGTATACGTGGTTGATACTTCACGCGAAACGGCACAGCTCACCAAGAGCGGTCCGATAAAAAGGGACAATAAGAGTTTTTTATTCACCTGTAATTCCTGTCATTTCCACGGATTCTACGAACCACTTTTGTAGCACAAAATACATCACGAGCAAAGGTAAGATGTTTAAGAACGTTCCAGCTAATTTTACGGCTTCATTCAGTCGTTCAAAAATGTTTACCATACCCGAAGGATAAAGGTTTTCGTAAGCTTGGGTAAATTTAGCCAGTTGCATTGGCAGGGTTTGCACACCACCCTCCAGGAACATCAACGTCAAGTAGGATTCATTCCAGTACCACACAGTTGAGAAGATGATGCTCACGATAAATGCCGGCACAGCAGCAGGTAAGCCCACCGATAGAAATACTTTCAGGTCCGAGGCACCATCAAGCCGTGCAGCTTCCTCAAGTACCTTAGGGAGAGACATGAAAGTCTGATAGAAAATGAGGATAAATATCGCACTGCGATATCCTTGCCCAAACAATGCTGGCAAAATGATAGCAAATACATTCCCTAGTAGCCCCAGGCTCTTGAATGTAAGCATCTGTGGGATAGCGGTGTTTTGAGCTGGAATAATAAACGTCGCCATGATTAATGCAAAAATCAAGCCTTTGCCTTTGAAGCGATAGCGTGCCAATCCATAGCCTATCACGGAACATACCGCAGCTTGGATCAGGGATGGAATGACACTAACTAAAATAGAGTTTACGATAGTAGTCGGGTAATTAAGTACCCGCCAAGCTTTTACATAATTGCCTATGTAGATTTCTGTTGGAATCCATTGAACCATCGGGTTTAGTAAATCAGTGGGACTTTTTAGGCTGGTCACGAACATAAAAAGCAGTGGGTAAAGGTAAACAAAACCCAACGCGATTAAGAGGAGGTATAGAACAATCGTAAATAAAGCCCCATAGCTCGACCGGCTTCCAAATAGAAACCGCTTTATCTTATTGATATCGATTTTGCTCAACATCTATTTACCCTCCATTAACGCTTCTTTTCGGATCGGGGGGAAAGGATTAAGGCTGTAATCCCTAATAGCAAAAGCAGAACAAAGAAAAATAAGTAAGACATTGCACCAGCATAACCAAAACCACCTTGTACGGCGTAAGTTTGGTTATATATATACTTAATCACTTTGTTTTCCGAAAAGTGCGATAAGGTGATTATTGTGTAGATCGCATTGATCAAAGTAGTTGTGGAAAGAGAAGGTAAGGTGATCTTCCAAAATGATTCCCAGGCAGAGGCTCCATCAATAGCAGCGGCTTCATAAATACTTTGGTCGATTTTTTGCAAGCTGGAAAGATAGATAAGAATCTGCACACCGGAGAACCATAATATCAGAATGAATGAAGTCAAAAGGTACTCAATTGGTCCACTTAAATAACTCGGTAACTGTGACAGAATTGCAGAGATTCCGGTAGAATCCGCAATCCCAGGAACAGAAGTGGTTCCCTGAGCGACGAGTTCCTGTATAACAGGACCACTGGTAATCACCACAGGCAAGAAGAAAATCGTACGGAAGAAACCTTTCAGCTTAAAATTTAAGTTCAAGAAGAGTGCAATGATCATTGAAAAGATGATCACAATGGGAACAGAGACAAGCGTTTCGATAGCATATTCAATCAACAAACTTACAAAAGTCGGATCAGTGAATAAGGCTCGCGAGTAATTCGCCCATTGCACTGGTACCATTTTAATGCCCGTAGCTGTGACAGTAACATTGTTTAAACTGAATTGGAAAGTCTGAATCAGAGGAACTAAGGTAAAAATCACAAAGCCCACAATCCAAATCATTACAAAGGCATAGCCATAAAGGTTTTCCCGCGCACGCAAGGTGAGATGAAAACCGTTCTTAGGTGTAGGGCTATCTGCTTTCAAGGTAACACCTCCCGAAGCGCTGCATCCAAAGCATTAACGGTGGTACCCTCAATCTGCACCGTTTGATTGGTATAATTGACCAAGACTTGCTTGCCGTTAGCATAAGTTGTTGCCACAACACCCGGTTGAAGAACTTCTCGTGCAACGATTTCTTCCCCTATCACCGGAGCAAGCAAAGCATTCATCCAGCTATAAGTAGCTTTAACCTCTTCCTCCCATTGCTCGTAGCCTGAAGTGTATATCCAATTAGAATTGGTTTTCAAAAATCTTGCAGTCGGTTCGTGTGTAAGGAAGTATGATGGATAAACACCAAAATCAACATGTTTCAAGAGATCCATTTTCACATCAGAAGAAAAATTCAACGCTTTACCATAGAAGGGGACGTATCCAGCCAAAACAATTTGAAGGAAAGGAACCATATCAGTCGTGTAGATATACCCACTATTGCTCACAGGCATATCAAAATATGCCTTCATGAAATCAAACATATATGCATTAGGACTGTAGAAAGCTAATGAATTATAGTTTTCAGCAATAATTTCTCGATAGCGTTGGATAGTGCTTTCTCGATTAATAAAGTTCCCGCTTTTGAAGTCGCTATAGAGGTTATAACCAATTTCATCCAGTGCGAGCCCAATCGTCTCATAATTCCACACATCTTGTGTCAAGGACGAATAATTAGAGCTTATGGCATCTACATTTAGGTAGTTGTTTGGCTTACCGCGATGATAGCCAAATAACTCAACAATGGTTATCGACATGGCTAAATCGTAGCGCTTGGAATACCCACCTTCCCCAATCAAGGCGGCCTGAGGATCATAATAGAGGTATAGGTTTCCTCCATTTGCAAAAATACTATTAGCTAAGGTTAACAATTCTTCCGAGCTGCCGAGGCTATTATCGATTTTGAGAGACCTCGGAGGCATGCTTGCAGCGCCTTGGGGCTGCCAACCATAATAAATCACCTCTGGGTTGTGAACTTGCAAGTCTTTAAGAATACCTTCCATCTGGCTTATCGTTGTAACCGGAATAGAACGCGTCCATAAAAGCACTTTTTCTTTTTCTGCTCCTAGAAATTCCAGTCGGATGCCAATATTTTCCATGTCACTTTGGACTGTTTTTTTCAGGATACCCTTATCCACGAGATACCGCTGATAGTTTTGTGCCATTCCAACATAATCACTCTCATCCTGAGTGAGGAAGCGATAATGCATTTTCACATCATAACGATTTGGCTGCTGTTGTATCGTGGTGACGCCAGCACCAGCTCGATTAGTAGGCTGGAAGTAACTTTGGTTATAAATAAATGCATTGTAAATAAAATTGAAATTTGTCAGAATTCCACTCGGATGAGCTTGGATTTCAGCATAAGAAGCGCCTTCTTCAATGACTGTAATAAATGCGTTCTGTTTGTATCCGTGAACCATCCCGAAAACGGGCAGAGAAATAATATAAGGCGGGTTCACTGACGGATCCCACGGAACACTCCCTAGCATTCCCAGGTCCTGACCATAATAACGGTAATAGAGCATGTTCCGGGCTTTGGTTGTATCTGCAAAGCGAATTAAACTACCAGCCCCATCAGGGATGAACATGTAACCAGGAACGCTGCCCCCTCGCGTGGCGCCGAAGAAGGGATAAAGATGTAAAACTGCCAAGCGGAACGCTGGGTTAGTCTCCTGGATTAAGTCAAAAGGAACCTCAATGCTCACACCATCGGGCTCTAATTTAAGGATCATGCTAAGAGAAATACCAAAATCTGTGAATGTGAGCTTGCATTCTACGCCCATATCGATGGGTGTCACTATTAACTCATGCTCCGCATTCATGATTGAAATGCGTTTGCTAGCTGCCTTACTATCTAGATAATTAATGCTGATCCCACTCTTAGCGAATGCCTCCCAGCTTTTGTTCAGCTTATCTTCTTCTAATTTTTCATCCAATGAGGAATGCCAAACGTACCCGCTGCGTTTATCCACAACTTTGAACCCAAATGTTGTATAATCAAGATAAAGTAGATAGGTATCATTTTCCGCTGTCTTTTGGTAACTCTCTGGAATAGTCTGATCAATAACCCAGTCTGTATTAATGCTATCCATCTGCGTAAATTGATTTGCAGAGGGATTGTCGCCTTGAGCTGAAACACCAAACACGCCGCCAAAAAGGCTTAAAACAAGGCAAATTATTATGAACGCTTGAGTGAATCGTTTTAACTTATCCACGTAATCCTAACTCCTGAATGATCGCGGAAATAAAATCGAAAAGCTGACCGAACAGTACAGAGAGAATATAGCCAGTCAGGACGAATAACGCCATAGCAAAAAGCGTTATGAGCACATTACGCAAAGTATCCGAAAGGAAATAATTATGAATTTCCATGACCATGATGAAAAGCATCAAGATCATCCATGCATACATTATCGTTTGACTGAAGCTATAGACGAAAGCCTCATTCAATGTCAACACCCTAGAAAGTAACGCAATCGGTAGAGCAAACAAAGCATAGGGGAATAAGCTGTAAGCCGTACCGATAACCACATCCTTTACCCGACCCTCTCCATCAGAAATGGTAGATACCAAATAATTGGCAGTAATCCAAAGTGCAATAATACCGAAAACCATTAGAATTTCATTCTCAATGCGAATATCGGATGGTGACGCATAGGGGTTAAAGACAAAGCCAGTCCAATACAGTGAAAGTACCCTTACCACCGCGATCCAGATGAACATAAGCACAGCGAACAATAAACTTCCCCGTTTATCTTTTTTGATATAGTAAAAACTATCCGCAGGTTTCCCGATAAAACGGAACATAAAGACAAAGTCATCGATGAGCTTAAATCGGGTCAGATCTTTAAACCAGGCAACGATTGGATCAAACCATTTATAGCGGCGGTTAAGTCTATCGACACCGCTCCGGAGGATTGAAAGCCCGAGGATGCTCATAAGGGCTGTGCCGAGATAGTTTTGTAAAACTACATTGCGCATCTCCCAATAGGCTTGTGAATAACCATTACGGTCTTCTGCATAGCGGTAATATTCGAGAGCTTTAGCGTAATTCTCTTCCTTGAAGTAAGCATCTGCAATGGCTTTATAGGAGGTAATAAATAGACCGTTATAGTCCAAAACCTCCTCAAAGTAGGGCTTTGCTTCTTCATAAAACCCCTCCATATATAAGCGTGTGCCTGCGTGTACCGTCTGAGCAAATGCAGTCGTCGAATAAACTACAATTGCGTTCTTATCTTTATCCAGTACGTATAAGTAATCTTGATGCCTGCTGATCGCTGTTGGGTTAGTCAATGTACCCATGCGTTGATTACCGCTTGTATCCTTAGCACCAAACTGGAAAAGTAAAACTCCGGTGATGTCATACTCGAATATAAGTCCGTCTGCATCTACCGCCACAACCAATCCATTATCACTGACGTCAATATCTCTAAAATTATTGGAACCGATAATCTCAGGGAATATATTGATGCCAGCGATGTTAAATTTGCGAATGCTTTTTTGTGGCAATGTTCCTGCGGTTACACTGTAAAGCATCCCTTGGTTGTCGATTGCCAAGTTTGAAGGTGATGCCGCTTCATTTCTGATGAACTGTGCCAATTGTTCTTCGGTCAGAAAAGTCCTCTGAAGGACCATCCGCAGGGACATTTCGGCAGTGTTTGCAGCAAAATAACCAATGAAATTCCCATTGGTATTCATTTGCACCACTCCATCCACCGAGCCTTCGCTGATAATATAGAGGTTTTCGCGTGCATCTACAACAATTTTGCGAGGCAAAAACTCACGACTTTTACCAAAAAGTGGCTCAACTGGTCTGCCCAACTCTTTTATTAAGTTGCCATCTTTATCCATGATGATGATAGCGTTTTTCTTCGAATCAGCAACATAGATGTTCCCGTTTTTATCTACGAACACCCCTGAAGGACCTTGAAGAAAGTCTTCACCATAACTTGCAACTATCTTAAATTCCTGATTAACCTCCACAATTCTACTGTTGCCGGTATCAGCGATATAAATCTCACCTTCAGGCGTAATGAACATGTCCTCTGCACTTTTGATGGATAGGTCAATTTCTGCGTATGGGCTATAAGCATCTTGCGTGAGGACAAGCTCGCCATTAGGCCCATAAGCCCAGGTCGTGTAGGGAGAATCCGCAGCGGCTTGGCTGTTAGGCACAAAGAGTAAAATGACCGTTAATGCAATTGCGAAACAAAGCTTCTTTTTCATCCCTTCAGTCCTGAATGTGACATTGTGCTCATCACTTGGCTTTGCAAGAGAATAAAGATAATTAGATTAGGCAGGAATAAGATTAAAGCAGCTGCTGCCGCTATTCCCTGCCCTGCTACAGTATTAGCACCTGTCGCGGTTGTGGCTGTGAGTGTGCTGAGGTAAAAGGCAAAGGTTTTTAAGCCTTCTTTATTGATGTAAAGCGATGAAATCCCAGCATCATTCCAAGTGGCTTGAAATGTGAGAATAGCGATAGTCGCAATTGCTGGTCTAATCAAGGGTAAGATTATCCTTCGATAAATCTGGAAATCAGATGCTCCGTCAATACGTGCTGCTTCAATAACCTCGTTGGGGATCACATCAATAAATTGCTTCAGTAAAAACAAACCTACGGGCATAGCTAACGCAGGCAAAATATGCACCCAAAAGGTATCGATCATGCCTAAGCCATTGATAATCAAGAATCGCGGAATGGTAACAGCAATAGGCACAAACATAAGCGCAATAGTATTAACCGAAAATATGGTTTTTTTGAGCTTGAAATTCAACTTCGAAAGGGCATAAGCTGCAGTAGACGAGACTAAGATCGAAGCCAAGATAGTCACTAAAGCAATCACGATACTATTAAACAAGTAACGGCTAACTGGAATCCCAGAAGTTGACATGGTCGAAAACAAATCCGAAAAGTTCTTGAAAGTGGGGTTAATTACAAAAAAGCGTGGGGGGAAGGCAAAAAGTTCATCCGGTGGCTTAAATGCGTTTGAGAAAATAAAGATAATTGGCAATAGCATTAAAGCTGCTAACGGTAATAGTAAAATATAAAACTTTAATTGGCTGGGATGAAAGCCTTTAGGGTTAATCCCGCTGCTGTAAATTGCCGAATAGTGAAAAAGTCCTCTCTTTTTCATGGCTCACTCACAAATAATCCTCGCTGCTAAACAAGTTCACCGCTAAACGGTCTAACAAGAGCACCATAATAAGCAACACCACTGAGACTGCTGCGGCATAGCCCATCTCATAACGCAAAAAACCATAATCTTCAATATGATTAACGATAAGCTGTCCGGCATATTGCGGTGTGGGGTTACTCCCTGAAAGGACGACGCCAATCGCGCCGGCCTGAAATGTGGAAACTAATGCCATCACAGCACCAAAGAGCATCTGAGGTCTCATAGAGGGAATGGTTATGTAAATAATCTCCTGAAATCGGTTCTTAATGCCGTCAATTCGAGCAGCTTCGTAGAGCTCTGGATTAACATCAAGCAAACCAGCTAGCATTGCTAAAAAGCCTACCCCCATACTGCTCCACAGCGTCACGAGAATCATAATCACCATTAGGTATTGTGGTGACTGCAACCATTGTATTGGTTCCTGAATAATATTTAATCCGAGCAGGAAGCTGTTTAAATATCCGGTTTGATCACCACTAAATAAGGTTTTCCAAACCACTGCCATAGCTACACCGGAAGTCATGGATGGCGAATAGAGAATCAGCGCAAAGATTGTTCGCGGTAATTTGGGGAGTTGAGCTAATATCCAAGCCAATAAAAATGAGAGTATATATCCGCCTGGACCAACAATAGCTGCAAATTGCAGCGTATTGGGTAATACATACTTCATAAAAATATCATCTTGTGTCAGCAAGGTGATGTAATTTTTCAAGCCAATAAACCGCGGAAATTGGATCGTGTCAAAATTGGTAAAAGAGAGTAACCCGGCTACCAACACGGGTGCCGCAATGAAGATCAAAAAGAGGATTACATACATAGAAACCATGCTGTAAGCACTACCCTCTTTTTTCAGCCAATGCTGAAAACCAGAGTTTCTCTTGTTTTCCTTCGGCACTTCTAACTCAAACTCTTGAGAAAGACTAGTCTGCATTCTCCATCCACCTCCTCACCATATCTATGGTAGGAACACTAAACTCTTTAACCTTAACGCCATTTTGTAAATACCCAAATTCTTCCATTTTGCGCGTGATCTCGCGGTTGATAATCACAATCGAATCATCAATTGCAATACGCGGGTTTACACCATTGAGGACAATACGGTTCCAGGCGTTGCTGATTTCACGCTCCTGCATATAGCTGCCAGGTATCTTTGCCGGCTCCTGTAGCCATTGCCATTGCTCTAAGATCACTTCTTTATGCTCTCTTGGGATCGGAGCGAGCTTAAATGCTTCCAAATTAGCAGAGTTCCACAGATAAGTCTGCCCATAATTGACAATTAGACGTTCCTGAAAACTTACTTGGGTGTCTGTAGACATCCACCATTTCAGAAATTCCCAAGATTCTTCCGGTTTTGTTGTCTTGCCAAAAATGACAGAGGCTTGAGCAGAACCGGTTGCATATCGGTTCTGCGTGCCATCCTCAAGAACCGTCGCGGGATAAAGGTCGATATCCCACAAGCCGACGAGCTCTGGGGCGGCTGTCATCAACTTGATATAAGTTTCGAAGTTGGAAACGCCAATCGGCAGGTTGCCGTAACGAAAACTATCATAAAAATTCGCTGTTTGGATTGGCATACCATAGATTGTGAAACTTTCAGCCATAAACTTCATCGCACGGATTGCTTCTTCGCTTTCCAGGCCGGTTGAAAATCCATCCGGACTATAAAGCTGACCGCCAAAATTAAAAATATACGGGGCAGTCATCAAGTAAGGTTTGAAACCTGAACCACTTGAAAGTGGTGTGTTGTAGTTCATTCCATAACGTTGTAACTCTGGCAAAATCTCGATAACTTCGTCCCACGTTTTAGGAACAGGAATTCCTAACGAATTAAGGATATCCTTACGATAAAAAGTCACCCAGAAATCTTGCGTTTCTGGTAGGGCGTATACTGACTCGTTGATGATGTAACTTAGAAATGCCCCCGGTGAAAAAACTTGAATATAAGTATCAAAATCATCAAAGGAGCGTAAGTCTTTGAGGGCATTTCGGATAGCAAGCTCGAAAGGAATATTCGTGCTCACCCCCAAAGCTACATCCGGTTGAATGCCGGCAGCATTGGCAAGGACTAACTTCGATTCATCGGGCATGATAGAAAATTTAACCCGGATTCCAGTTTCAGGTGTAAAAGTTTCGTCCGAAAGTGATTGGAGTAAATCGACATATTGTCGAGGACGGTTCACCCAGACGTTCAGTTCATCTTCACCTGCTTCAATTGAATAATAAGGATCTGGCTGGAATGAATAAACAAATCGTCTAACACCATCAGTAAACGAGGTTAGAAATGGAATAGTAACTTCTTCTGGTAGCCGATCTGAAGAATGAATGTAAATTTTATCAATAGTCAGAGGCTGGCTCTGCAGGGAGGGGAGTACCGTACCAAGGAGTTGTGCGGCAGAACCGGAGCCTTTAGACAAACGATTTAAATAAATCGGAACTTTATTTGGATCCGCTGCCAAAAAACGAATGTTATCAATCGCAATTTGGTAAGCTAATATCTCCTGAGAAGAAATATTCCCATTGATGGCAAATAATGTGTCTTTGTCAACTTGTAATTCTTCTGCCATCTTCACCAATCGCTGCTCTAGGTCTGGGATATACTCAGTAATTTCCCATTCCTTATAGCGGTTAGGTTGATTTCCAGTAAGTTTTTTAATTTCTAAGGATAAATTATTAATATCAATAAGGGCTTGTTGAATTCTTTCAATCGCAATGCGGTAAGGTGAATCAGTTGCTTCGATACCCAGGATATTGGATCCCTTTGATAAGTAAATTTTGAATGGCGTCTCACCACCAATGATTTGATTAGACCAATCCGTAGAATATCTAAACGGAACCTGGTTGATCTGCTTGAATGGAACTTCATCGTTGATCGTAATCTTGCGGTAGACTGTAAAATTATTCTTCGTGTTTTGGATTGCTCGGAGGGTTATGTAATAATACCCATCTTCTGGTACTTCAAATTCATAGTAAACTGTCGTGCCACTATCCTGCCAGCTTTCCCCTCCCAAAGTGTTGAGCATGAGTTTATAAGTGTCGTATGGGGTTACTTCCAGGCTGCGGGTATGAACTGGGCGAATAGAAGTGTCATTTTTGAAGGCTGGAAGTTCAGCTTCCATTTCAAGCAAAAATCCTTTTGAATCCGAGGCTGGGTTATCAGCTAAATATTGTTGATAGTCTACATTTTCCGTAAAAGGTTGAATGTAGATACTACCCAAATACATTGCTTCTTGCGTAACTTGAAAATTAAAGCTGTGTTCTCCCTTCGTAAGATATATTTGGACAGGGTATTCCAAGCTAAAATTCGCATCACGCATGGGAACTTTAGCCCACCGCATCATTTGGACTTGAGGTATCAATGCTTGGTTTCCATATCGGTCTAAGGGAAATTCATTGCTTTGGTTTTGGTAAAAGATCGGAAAAATTATGCGCCGAGTATCACTAACAGGAAAACCCCCATCAACCTGTAGCTGCCCCTCTGGTTTAACCAAAGGAGAACCAGCTGCCAACATATCGAATGAAACAGTATAGAAGTTATCTTCAGTGATATTTACCTTAAAGGTAATTTCCTCATCTTGTCGCAGCAAAATGCTAGGCTTTGGGTATAGCTGAGCAAATTCATCGTTAGCAAGCGGTAATCCAAACCTATCGGCGCCAACCTCTATGGTAACCTCTTCTTGCCTATCTGATGTTGATAATGTTTGGGCGTCTTGAATATCTATAGGAGCAGCTTGGCCAAGTGTGGTCGATAAAAGTGTCAATAAAAAAGTCAGGACACTTATGACGTTTCGTGGTTTAGGAGTTCTGAATATCATTCCAATTTTGCTCTAAATGATTTTTTAGACTCGACTCTTCCGCTAGCAACGCTATTTATAACGAGGGCGTTGTCTTGAATACAACGCCCTCGCTCCTTCAATTAACTATTTTGCAATTTGCTCCGCAGCATCAGCTAAAATCTGATTGGCGAATTCTTCAAGTTGTGCTGAGTAATCCTCATACTTGAACTGTCCAGTACCAACATTATCAAAAATCCATCCAATGGTAACGTCTTTATTTTCACCAATATCGATGCCTGGTTTACCCTCCCAGCGGGCTTGGATGTATCCCGGTACAACTTTCCCCAAAGACTCGAGCAAGCTATTGTCGAGATTCTCCAAAGCTTTGTTCACACCGGGTTTATCAATAACTGTCTTGAACAGCTCCAGAGTTTCATCAGTAATAGCAACCGGAAGGTTCGGTGCGGTTCCAGCTGCTTGGCAAAGCTCCACCTGCTTCTTGTAGCCATCAATCGAGAAGGTCATCCATTTGGCAAAGTTATAAGCTTCCTCTAAGTTTGGTGCTGTTTGAGAAATTGCCATCGCATCGAAAACGATTGCCTGATTTCCACCAGGAATCCCAATGAAATCCCAGTTAAATGTAGCCTGATTACCCCAAGTGACAAAGTTCCAAGAGGCATCCCATTTGGCTCCTACTTCCTGATTCAGGAAGAGCTCCCATGGACCCTGGGATTTAAAGTTCGCTTTTTGCTCGTCGGTTAATCCTTGCCAGGTATAGGGAATCATCTCCTCAGTGACCGCTACAGCTTCTTTGAAAGCTGCGGAATTGTAGTTCATCTTGGTCCCATCAAAGCTATACCAACCCAGATTACTATCCACAGTGCTTGGGTACCAACCCATGATAGGGAATTTTTCATCTAATCCCAGAACACCCTTTTCAATATCTGTCAGTTGTTTAGAGACCTCAAGGAACTCGTCAACCGATACACCATATTCAGGAGCGGTGAGGTTCGCAGCCTCATAAAGATCCTGGTTGACGAAATAACCCATGATAAACTGACCAGCCGGAATGCCTAACACTCTGCCAGAATAGGTAAAAGCATCTTTCAGTGCCTGGGGAATATATTCCCAATCTGGATCGTTTGCAACAAGGTCAGTCACATCAGCCAGCCAGCCATTTGAGTGGTACAACGGCACATTGTTCGCAGCAAACACATCTGGCAGCTCACCTTTGGCAGCATAACCCGTCAACAGAGCTTCCCAACCAACGCCATTGGGGTCGGACATATCCACAAGTTCGATTGTCACATTAGGATGCAAATCCATATAAGCTTGGATGAGTTGCCTTTGGATGTTATTTTCCTCCTCGGTGCCAAGGTTCCAGTGTGCATATCGAACAGTTACCTTTTCCTCAGTAGGTGCTTCAGTAGGTGCCTCGGTTGGTTCCTCAGTTGGTGCTTCGGTGGGTGCTTCAGTTGGTGCTTCGGTAGTTGCAGGAGCAGTAGTTGGAGTGCCAGCACAGCCAACCAAACTGACAACTAATAAGGTTGTGATCAAAAACATGATCGGTTTTATACTCTTTTTCATTCTAAACTCCTCTTCTTTAGTTAAGGTTATTATGTTTTTTTGATATTAAAACTGTTTCGGGTTCCCTCAATAGTAACCTCCTTTTTACCATGCCATTTATCCTAAAACAACTTCCACGCTGTGCTCTCGCCCATCCTGAAAGACGGGGATAATTTGTCCAGCGATTGGATTCCCATCCACGAGTACAGATTTAACACCTTTACTAACATGGTTAGGATTTTCAACATTAATAAAGTAAATTGCATTTCGGAAAGTGCGTTTCACTTTAAACCCCTGCCACTCTGCTGGGATAGATGGATCGACTAACAAACCTTCCTCCCGCGGGCGGATGCCAAGGATCCAATGGGTCGCTACGTAATGAAGCCATTGCGCCGAGCCGGTATACCAAGTCCATCCTCCGCGGCCATAATACTCCGATTGCGGCCCATCGATGTTCCCTGGGGTAACATAAGGCTCTGCCCAATAGCGCTCGATATCCGCACTGCGGTTTGGTGGGCAGATGCGCCGATATGCTTCGTAAGCCAATTCTGGTTGATCCATGAGGGTATACGCCCACACTGACCAAGTGGCAGCATGCGTGTAGACGCCTCCGTTCTCGCGCAACCCAGGGGCATAGCGAGTCACATAACCAATATCCGAACGCGGCTTGGTAAATGCCGGGAAGTTGAGGAGCGTGCCATAATCCTTCAGCAAATATCGGCTAACAGATTCCATCGCTTGGTGCGCACGTTCAGGTCCTGCTAAGCCACTAATTACCGCCCAAATATTAGGCATTAAGAAAATCTTTCCTTCGGTGTTATCTTTAGAACCCAAAGGTAAGCCAGCATCAGTCGTTGCTTGCAAATACCATTCTCCATCCCATCCAAAGCATTCGAATGAGCGTTTTATGCTTTCACGCACATCTTGGCATTTTTGTGCAAATTGCGCATCTCCTTGCCGATGGGCTAAGGGGATAAAATCGCCTAATATCATGTAAAGGAATTCTGCAACCCAAAAGCTCTCACCTTTGAGTTGAGTACCAACTGCATTTAATCCATCGTTCCAGTCGTGATCGCCCATTAAGGGAACCCCACGGGGGGAGAAGCGCGAAAAGGAGCGTTCTATAGCCCGTTTGCAATGTTCATAAAGGCTCTCCGCTGGTCCATTCACGTAAGCCACGGTTTCTTCCAGGATTGAAAAATCATTAGTTTCCTGTAAGTAAGCGTTAAGGATAAAAGGCAGCCAAAGAAGGTCATCCGAGCAATTGGTGCGGGGACCACCACCCCTTATCGAAAACCACCAATGATACACATCCCCTTCAACAAACTGCTGTGCAGCATGAAATAGAATCTGCTTTTTGGTTAGCTCGGGTTTACTGACAAGAAAAATTTGGCTGTCTTGCAATTGATCTCGGAATCCATAACCGGCAGAAACTTGGTAAGGACCAGATTTACCCCACAGCCGGCAGGAAATCGCTTGGTATTTCAGCCAATCGTTTGTCATCAGGTTGAGTGCTTCATCAGGCGTCTCTACCCGCTCGCTATCTACAAATTGTGACCAGAATTTTTTTACTGATTGAAGCGCTAAAGCACTTTTTTCTGGCGAGTTATAACGCTCAATCAGCTCCCATACATCTTCCTTGCAATCTTCAGCTGCGCCAAGCGTAAAAATGATCGTTTTGCTTTGCCCGGGTTCAAGATCAACGGCTACCTGTAAGGCAGCAATTGCATCTGTGAACCTGCCGGAGCGGCCGGCAAGGCTGTTTTGGCTCATAGCCAAAGGTTGGTCGTCATTGCGGTACATCCCGATGAACGATTCTTTATCGCAATCAAAAGATTTTAAGGGTTCGCTAACCGCAAAGAAAGCAGTGTAAGGCCAATCACTGTTGTTATTCCTGCCCAGTTCATCTGGAAAACCCCACAGGCACTTGCGCGCCAAAACGGTGCTGCGCGCAACGTCAGCTGAGGTCTCAATGAAAAGTTGATGGAATTCGCGATGTTCATCTGGAGCAAAACCGAGTAACCATTCTGCATAAGAGGTGACATCCAATTTGCGGGTTTCCGCGCTGTCGTTGGTAAGTTCCAGCTGAAAGACTTCAACAGGGGCGTCTGCAGTCACAAAAACCGTGAGACAACTAACAATCCCCTCAATTTTTTGGGTAAATCGGGAATATCCTAGACCATGTACCACGGAAAAATCTTCGAAAGGATGCATCACGGGTTTATAGGTTGCCGACCAAAAAGCGTGACTCTTAAGATCCCGGATGTAAAAATATTTGCCCCAATTGTCTTTGATTAAATCTTGAAAGGAACGCGTGAGGCGGTTTTGACCTGCATTGCCACGCCAGCTATAACCTGACCCAGTTTGGGAGATTATCATCCCATAATCGCCGTTGGAAATAACATTGGACCATGGTCGCGGAGTAAGCGGATTTTTTATGCAGTATTCTTTACCATCAGAGGAAAAGTAACCATAAGGATTTTCAAATTTTTTCTCCACGTCTTCCTTTCAGAAAAGAATAAAGTTAGAAAATCAACTTAAAACATTTTAGTTAAACACTCTTTAGTGCTAGTGAAACGTTTCACTATTATGTATAATTTAAATGACAATCAATTTTTGTTAATTGTCTTTTAACGATTATTAAAATACCACTTAGAATTTACCTTGTCAAGAGGTTTTTATTAAAATATAGGGTTTTTTAAACCAAATTACTCTCTTTTTATCGGACGCTTTTATTTCGACAGATCTCTTCTCCAAATAATTATTGTATTTCTAAGATAAATTGAAACAGGCCCCCAATTCAGGAGGCCTGTAAACAAAACAAATGCTTCGGCTAAGCCATTTCGTATTTTTCTGACGCGATCTGTGACTTCGGGACGCCCATAGCCGCTAAATGTTTGTGCATCGCATCCATCATCGGTATTGGACCGCACATGAAGTAGAACAGTTCCTTATAATTCTCCGGCAGCTTCGCCAAAAGCAGTTCTTTGGTGATATAGCCTTTATAATCACAAGCTTCCGGATTGATCGGTTTCTCGAGAACCTGAACAAAAGTCATATTCAGGCGGGATTTTAAGTTCTCGAATTCTTCTTGGAAGAGGACTGTCTCTTCGTTCAGGTCGCCATAAAATACATACACCGGTCGTTTGTCGCCTTTATCCGCCATCGTGTTCAGAATGCTCAGGATTGGTGCAATGCCAATGCCGCCGCCTAGAAGCACTAAGCCCTTTTGCATGCGCGGGTCGTCTAAGTCGAAGGTCCCATAAGGCCGATCTATGTACAGCGTCTCACCGGGTTTGCATTCTGTGGTGGGGTTCGCAAAGTCGCCATCTTTGTTATGAGAGAAGCGGAGCGG
>ERZ1026800.1096-NODE-1096-length-19129-cov-3.826281_pt1 | contig 19129 bp, 16 predicted proteins | sample MGYA00520873_ERZ1026800 | MGnify/ENA primary metagenome ERZ1026800 (study PRJEB33270, sample SAMEA104284475) | anaerobic digester metagenome | biome: Anaerobic digester microbiome; feature: mesophilic sludge digester; material: Anaerobic digester biomass...
GCAGAACTGCGCACCGAAACAAGAGAATCCACTGTTGAGCGAATTCACTGCTCCTTTTGGCTCTCCACCCTTCGACAAAATCACCATTGACCATTATCTTCCTGCATTTGAGGAGGCAATAAAAGTGCATCAGTCAGAGATTGATGCCATAGTGAACAACGATGAGCCAGCAGATTTCGACAATACGATCGTTGCTTTTGACAAGTCGGGTGAGCTACTTAGCCAAATTGGATCTATTTTTAGCGGACTTAACGGCGCAAACACTTCACCCGAGATGCAAGAGCTTGCAAAAACAACAACACCCTTACTCACTGCCCATCGAAATGAAATCAGATTCAATCAGCAACTTTTTGAAAAAATAAAAACTGTTTATGAGCAACGTGCCGAGCTCAATCTTGATCAGGAACAAAACAGATTAGTTGAAAAAATTTATGACGATTTTGCCAGAAATGGGGCTGCTCTACCCGAAGAGCAACGCAATGAGCTGAAAGCTTTAAGCGAACGTTTATCAATGCTATCGCTTGAGTTAGGTCAAAATCTTTTAGCCGAAAACAATGATTTCAAATTAATAATTGACAATGAGGAAGACCTTGCAGGCCTGCCGCCCTCAGTAATTGATGCTGCCGCCGATGAAGCGAAAAACTCCGGCAACGAAGGAAAATGGGTGTTTACTCTTGCCAAACCAAGCTGGATACCCTTCTTGCAGTTCTCCGAACGCCGCGACCTGCGCGAAAAGCTCTATCGTGCATACTATATGCGTGGGGATAACAACAATAAAACAGATAACAAAAAGCCATTCATCGAGTTGATGCAGCTTCGTCAAAAAATGGCCGAGATATTAGGTTACAAAAATTATGCGGAGTATTTTATCAGCGATCAGATGGCTAAAACCCCGGAAAACGTATATGAGTTCCTTTACAAAGTATGGGAGCCTTCCATTGCCAGGGCAAAAAGTGAGCGGGACGAATTACAGGCTATAATTGATCGTGAAGGGAACGGCTTCCAGTTAGAGTCGTGGGACTGGTGGTATTATGCCGAACTGGTTCGTAAAGAAAAATATGACCTAAACGAAGATGAACTCAAGCAATATCTTACCCTCGACAACGTACGCGAAGGGATCTTCAAGCTTACCAATAACCTCTACGGGCTTACATATCAAAAGCGCACGGATGTTCCGGTTTATCACCCTGAAGTTGAGGCTTTTGAAGTAAAAGACAATGACGGCAGTCATCTTGGGTTACTCTTCATTGACCCGTACCCCAGACCTGGAAAGAGAGGTGGAGCTTGGTGCGGCACATATCGCAGCGGCTCATGGAAAAATGGTGAGAGGGTATCTCCAATAGTTACTATGGTGATGAACTTTACACGGCCTACCGAAAGCCAACCCGCTCTGTTAAGCTGGGATGAGACAACTACATACTTCCACGAATTCGGGCATGCACTACACAACCTCTTTGCAAACGGCAAATACAACCGTACCAGCAGGAGCGTGCCGCGCGATTTTGTCGAACTGCCCTCACAAATTTTAGAAAACTGGGCTAGCGATCCGGAATTATTAAAAACTTATGCCATCCATTATCAAACCGGCGAACCAATGCCCGATGAATTGATTTACAAGTTACAAAACAGCAAATATTTTAACCAAGGTTTCGAAAATGCCGAATACCTGGCTGCCGCAATTCTCGACATGGACTGGCACACATTAGCAGTAACAGACCAAACCGACGTCAATGAGTTTGAAAAAGAGACATTGGATCGAATAGGACTGATAAAAGAGATCATTCCACGCTACCGCACAACCAACTTTAACCATATTTTCGGTTCGGGATATGCTGCCGGTTATTACGTATATCGTTGGGCTGGTGTTTTAGATGCCGACGCCTTTGCAGCTTTCAAAGAATCGGGCGATCTCTATAATCAAGAGCTGGCAGCTAAATTCAGAAAATATATTTTAGCCGAAAACAGCCTATGGGAAGGCATGGAGGCATATTCGAAGTTCCGCGGCCACGAGCCTTCAATCGAGCCTTTCTTAGAAAGAAGCGGACTTTTAGAACATCTGAATTAATAATTTAATTAATAACAAAACGAGCGGCAACACCCCTCTTCACTATTCTGATCAGGGGTTGCTGCTTTATCACAAGGCATACCCTTGATAAAATCATAAACGATTTAGCGTCAGGGGTATCTTCCATAAAAACAGTTTAGAACATAAAGGCTTTGTGTTAGTTAACACGAAATCATCTCTATTTAAAAACCCTTGTTCTCTTCATAAAAAACTACTTTTGCAACTAAATATAAAACTATTGATTTGAGCGCTTATTCGTCGAAACTATTAGAACAGGCTGTGGATGAACTCTCGAAATTGCCGGGGATAGGCCGAAAAACAGCATTGCGGTTAGCCTTACATTTGCTGCAAGGAAGTGTGGATGATGTTGAAAAGCTAAGCGATTCGCTTGTTAAAATGAGAAAAGATATTCGGCATTGCAGGATATGCAACAACATCTCCGATCAAGAGGTTTGTATGATATGTAGCAACCCTCGGCGAAAAAACTCAGTAATATGTGTAGTGGAGGATATAAGAGATGTTATGGCCATTGAAAAGACATCCCAGTTCAACGGGCTTTACCATGTGTTAGGGGGGATCATCTCGCCAATGGAAGGCATAGGCCCTAACGATCTGACTTTTGACCTATTAGTGGAGCGACTTTCACAAAACGAAATCAGCGAGGTGATTTTAGCGCTCCCAGCTACTATCGAAGGCGATACAACAAGCTTTTATATCTATCGGAAAATTAAAGATTTCAAAGTGCTGATAACCACCATTGCCCGTGGTGTGGCTATTGGAGATGAATTGGAATACGCCGATGAAATAACCCTTGGCAGATCAATTATAAAACGAATACCATACGAAAAGGCTGTAAATGGATAACCGAATGGGACTCTATCAGAACAAATATTTAACTAAAAAACAACAAGGCATCTTAGAAGTATTCAAATACAAGGCGCTGAGGTTGAGGGCAAAGGAGCGTACTTGAAGTACATGACTGAGCCCGTACTTCGACAAGTTCAGCAACCATCGAAAGTAACATGGTTGCTGGGCGAAGTCGAAGCACAGTAGTTGGGTACTTGTGAGACACCGCCTTGTAATCTTTGGAATTTTATAGATGAACCAGAACCGAAAAGTAATTTTAACCGCGAATAGTTCAACTTTGTTTAGCAAACATGCACGATTATTAAAACATACGTCATTTACATTCTGCAATATCCTCGACATATCAAATATACGGATATCTGAAAAAAATCGTTTTCAAAGCTGACTCATTGATCAATTAAATACTGTTTCGAAATATTAGCAAAACAAATGAGAAAAAAAAAGATAGCAGTTATTGCCGGTGGCGACTCAGGCGAGTTCGGAATCTCGATGAATAGTGGAAGAATGGTGGCATCCATTTTAGATAATAATCTTTACGATGTTTATCTGATCAAGATCAAAGGAAAAGAGTGGAATTACGAAAAAGAAAACCAGACGTTCGCCATTGACAAAAACGATTTCAGTTTACTTATTAACGAAAATCGTATTCACTTCGATTGTGTTTTTTGTGCCATACACGGTTCGCCCGGCGAAAACGGCAAGATGCCTGCCTATTTTGAAATGCTCAACATACCATATACTTCGAGCAACAGCTTAACTTCAGCCATCACTTTTAACAAACACATTTGCAACACCATTGTTAGCAGCCTCAACATCGTTAATGTTGCCAAATCCCTGCATTTTTTCGACTATGAAAAGATAGATACCGATGCCATACTGAACTATCTTGATCTCCCTCTCTTTGTAAAACCCAATTCGGGCGGCTCAAGTGTAGGGATTAGCAAAGTAAAACAACCCGATAGCCTTTTAACTGCTATAAAAATGGCATTTATCGAGGATTCGGAAATACTTGTTGAGGAATTTGTAGAGGGACGCGAACTTACATGCGGCGTAATGGAAACAACAGGCAAGCTATATGTGTTTCCGGTATGTGAGGTAAAAAGCAAAAATGAGTATTTCGATTTCGAATCAAAATATGATCCTTTATTAGCTGACGAGATTATTCCGGCTCCTATATCTGAATCGTTAGACGTAAATATCAAAAAAATATCGGCATACCTTTACAAGAAGTTAAATTGTGCCGGAGTAGTAAGATTCGATTATATCTACTCATCAAAAAGAAGAAAACTCTTTTTCCTTGAAGTAAATACCGTACCTGGAATGACCGGCGAAAGCATCGTTCCAAAAATGGCAATGGAGATGGGTATTGAGTTGCCTAACCTCTACAAAATGATGATCGAAGATGCTTTAGAGCGAAAAAGCCAATTGGAAAAATGAAAAAGATTGCGTTTAAAACTTTAGGCTGCCGGTTAAATCAATATGAGACTGACGCATTAGTTTCGCAATTCGCAACTAACGGCTACGAGATTGTTGACTTTTCTAAAAATGCCGATATAGTAGTTATTAACACTTGTACTGTAACCGATCAGAGCGACCAAAAGTCGAACCAGATGATCCGACAGGCTACACGCCGCCATCCGGGGGCAATGATAATTGTAACCGGCTGTATGGTGAATAATTATCGGCAAAGGTTAAAAAACGACCCCGACAATCTAACATGGTTTGTTGATAATGAGCATAAAAGCGACATCTTCTCCTTGGTTGACGGACATTACAACGGAGAGATCATACACCCTGAGCAAGGAAATTCAGGGCTTTTCGGCTATCCGCCCGCCAGCAAAACGCTACATACCCGAAGTTGGATAAAAATACAGGATGGCTGCGACAACTTCTGCGCCTTCTGCATCGTCCCCAAAGTGAGGGGAAGAGCTGTAAGCAGGCCTTATGAAGATATACTCGATAACATAAAACAAGTAGTTGGTTTTGGGTTTAAGGAGGTTGTCCTCACTGGAGTTAATATTGCAAGATACTCATACGACAATGTGGATTTTGAAAACCTGATAGAAAAGGTACTAAATCTGCATGAGGACTTTAGGCTAAGGATAGGCTCAATTGAGCCGGACGGCTTTGGCGACAAACTGATCAGCCTCTTTGAGCATCCAAAGCTTACCCCACATTTGCATCTTTGCCTCCAAAGCGGCTCCGATGAGATACTGTTGAAAATGCGCAGGATGTACGCCGTTACCGACTTCTTGAATATTGTGGATAAAATAAGAAAACGATACCCCTTGTTTAACTTCACTACCGATCTTATTGTAGGATTTCCTTCAGAAACGGAGGATGATTTTAACAAAACGATTGAGGTGTGCCGCCAGATAGGCTTTGGCCATATTCATACTTTTAAATATTCAGTGCGTAAAGGGACGCGTGCTGAAAGAATGCCCGATCAGATAGCAGAAAATGTAAAAGTGGAGAGAAGCGAAAAAATCAGGGATTTATCGGTGGAGTTGAAGCATAACTACCGAAAACAATGGTTAGGTAAAACACAAAATGTATTGGTAGAAAAAAATCTTTTTGGAACTTCATACGGTTATGGGGAAAACTATTTACCTGTGAAGTTTAAGGATCGTGGACGGCTAACCAACAACTTTGCTGCTGTGAAAATTACCAACATTGAACCTAACGGCGATGAGCCGGCTCTGATTGGCATAAAAACCGATTTCTGATACTATAATCTTTTGTCTTTGTGCCTCTCTACTACCCTACTGCAAACTCCGTAAAACTTTGTAAAAAAAAGTTGCACAGAGTTGCACAGAGTACACACAGAGTAACACAGAGGAAATAAATACTCTGTGAAACTACTTGAAAAACTCCGTAAAACTTTGTAAAAAAAAAGTTTCTCAGAGTTGCACAGAGTACACACAGAGTAACACAGAGGAAGTAAATACTCTGTGAAACTACTTGAAAAACTCCGTAAAACTTTGTAAAAAAATGTTGCACAGAGTTACACAGAGTACACACAGAGCAACACAGAGGAAATAAATACTCTGTAAAACTACTTGAAAAACTCCATAAAACTTTGTAAAAAAAAAAGTTTCTCAGAGTTGCACAGAGTACACACGGAGTAACACAGAGGAAATAAATACTCTGTGAAACTACTTGAAAAACTCCGTAAAACTTTGTAAAAAAAAGTTGCACAGAGTTGCACAGAGTACACACGGAGTAACACAGAGGAAATAAATACTCTGTAAAACTACTTGAAAAACTCCGTAAAACTTTATAAAAAAAAGTTGCTCAGAGTTGCACAGAGTACACACAGAGTAACACAGAGGAAATAAATACTCTGTGAAACTACTTGAAAAAATCCGTAAAACTTTATAAAAAAAAAAAGTTGCTCAGAGTTGCACAGAGTACACACAGAGTAACACAGAGAAAATAAATACTCTGTGAAACTACTTGAAAAAATCCGTAAAACTTTATAAAAAAAAATTGCTCAGAGTTGCACAGAGTACACACGGAGTAACACAGAGGAAATAAATACTCTGTGAAACTACTTGAAAAACTCCGTAAAACTTTGTAAAAAAAAGTTGCACAGAGTTGCACAGAGTACACACAGAGTAACACAGAGGAAATAAATATTCTGTGAAACTACTTGAAAAACTCCGTAAAACTTTATAAAAAAAAGTTGCTCAGAGTTGCACAGAGTACACACGGAGTAACACAGAGGAAATAAATACTCTGTGAAACTACTTGAAAAACTCCGTAAAACTTTGTAAAAAAAAGTTGCTCAGAGTTGCTCAGAGTTGCACAGAGTACACACAGAGCAACACAGAGGAAATAAATACTCTGTGAAACTACTTGAAAAACTCCGTAAAACTCTGTGTAACTAAAAAAGTGTCTCAGAAGAACGCCGAGAAAAAAAACTCTGTGTAACTAAAAAAGCAGCAAGAGATACTATCTGATCATTTCTTCTCCGTTTTTTCTAACACTATGTATTCCCAAGGCTTCAGTGTCATTTGCATATCTTTCTCCATTACTAACGTCTGATTGGTAAATACATTTACATATTCTGCGATATGATCTTCGCTTTGAAACTGAACTTGCTGTTCCGATTCGGTAAGATTAAGGATTACCATTACAGCATCATTATCCATTGAACGTGTAAAGGCATATACAGCTTTGTCGTTGTTAGTAAATACTCTTCTGAGTGGCGCTCCCCAGTTTCCGTTCCATAAGGCACTATTTCTTTTTTTCAAATTCAAGAGCGTTCGATAAAAGGAGGTAAGAGGCACATCAGACCAATCAACCGGATCATGGTCAAAGAAGCTTAATCTCTTTTTCAAAGCGGCTTCCTGACCGGTATATATAAGAGGCATACCCGGAACGGTAGCCATCAGTACAAAAAAGGCTTCGGCGCCATCATTAAGCCTTTCAAATTCAGTACCGTTCCATGAGTTCTCATCATGATTAGAGGTAAAATTCATGCGTATAGCGCCCTTTGGAAAGCTATTCTCCAACCCGTCAAAATAGCGCTGGATAGAATTGGCGTCAGCCTCCTTTATAGCTATGTTATTTGCAATATGGTGTAGTTTCCAGCCATAATCCATATCAAAAGCATTGATCAGCAAAGGCTCTTTATCGGATTCGGCCAGCATGAAAAGAGGTTTTATTTCTTCCAACTCCTCCCGTGCCTGTTCCCAGAAGTCCAAAGGCACCAAATCGGCTACGTCGCAACGAAATCCGTCAATATCCGCTTCTCTTACCCAAAATGCCATAGCATCAAGCATAGCCTGCCGCAATTCCTGATTAGAATAATCGAGCTGAACGACATCTGTCCAATCGTGTGGCGAATACATCTCGCCGCTACTATTTTTTGCATACCAATCGGGATGTTTGGTTACCCACTCATGGTCCCATGCAGTATGATTGGCTACCCAGTCAATAATCACATACATTCCCAATTCGTGGGCAAGCTTTACCATCATTTGAAACTCTTCAATTACTCCAAATTCGGAATTAACCAATTTGTAATCCTGTACCGAGTAATAGCTACCCAGAGCGCCTTTGCGTTTTAGTTCGCCGATAGGGTGAATTGGCATAAACCACAAAACATCAACACCCATATTACGCAAGCGAGGCAAATGCTTAATAAATGAGCTTATATTGCCTTCGTTAGTAAATTGCCGGAGATTGACCTCATAAATATTGGCGTTGCGGATCCATTCGGGATGCGCTACTTTAGATACCGGGCCTTTACCTCTGTTTTGGGATGAACGGTTACAACTTACAAAAACTGTGAGAACAACAAAGAGAACAAAAATCAATCTTTTCATAGTTATTTACCAATTATCAAGGTTTAAAAAATCATCTTATAAATTAACTTTACAAAAACAGATAAAGTAACGGCAAAAATATAAGTAATTGCCAATTTGATAAAGACAATTAAACCCGGATTTCAAAAAGAGCTGATTTTTGAGTAGTTGGGTAATATTTACCGGATTCGTAACAGCCCGATTGGCTTATAAAAGTAAGAACTGCTATTAAATGCTTCAAAAGTTTTTGATAGCAGAAAAGAAGAAACAGATCAGGTTAATAATCTTAATAAGGCAATTGTAAATTGTTAAATCGTCGGCACATCGGCGCTGCCCGAAACAAGCCGGAATGCATCATAAAGCCTATAAACTAATGGAGTGGGATCAGTATTAAAACAAATGGCCGTTTGGGTGGAAATTATTGCCAGATAGCCTTCACAATCAATATTTTATTTTTTGTCTTTTACCAAAAACCAATCAACCCATACATCTAAGTGATTAACCGAATTGGGCCGAAGTAAAATTTCTCGTTTGTCGTTAAGCAAATAAATGGTTGGCGTAGCAAATACATGATATCCTTTCACAATCGGGCTTTCCCATTTTTGATAATCGCAGATGCTGATAAAAGGAAATAGAGCGGCAAAAACTCTAAATATCTTCTCATTTTCGTCAAGCGAAACAAAAACGACTTCAACATTTTGTTCTTTCCATTTTTCGTAAAGAGCTGAAATTTTTGATAACTCTTCAGGGCATTGCGGACACCAGCTTGCGCCAAAAACCACTATTGTGTATTTGTTTGTTAAATCCGATAGTTTTTGGGGTGGGTTGGTATCTTTATAGCCGGGTGCGAATAGATCATTCTTGAAATCAATATCGGGCGCTATCTTCCCAATTTTCATTGCACGGTAGCTTTCCAATTGTGCCGCTAAATCGTCATTGATGGTGCAGCCCTGTTCATTGAGCAATTTTAAGGCTAAATATTCCGATGATTTGAACAAGCTGCGTTTTTCAAGTAAATTGAACAGGCTCTCTGTTATCTCATTTAATTTCTGCTCGTCGGGTAAAAGGTTTGCAACCAAAATGTCTATGGATTTGTTCATTTCGATAAATACCGAATCCAATGACCGGCCGCTGTTTTCAATCAACCAAAAATGACTTTCGATCACATCGGCAAGCAAGCCGCTTTTTTGCAAACGGGGGTCGGTATAGTCTATTTTGCGGAATGATGCTATGGTAGCCGGAATTTCTTCGGTACGGTATTGTGCTACCACCGAAACTGAACTCACTAATTTGCGAAGCGGCAAATAATAGCTCAAATAAGAGTTTTCGGGTAAGCCGGCTAAAAACAGGCTGTCTTCGGTTTTTATCCGCCGATTTTCGCTAATAATTACTTGTTTTGGGATTTCTTGAACTGCAAAAAGCGAATCAAGGGTATAGATATTTTCTAAATATCGCCATGCGCTTAATGCTTGTTCTCTGCGTGGGTGTTCGGTAGCATATTGTCCGAAAAGGTGATTTTCGTCTCCTTCAATAATTACAATGCTTTCGGTAGAGGCAAAACTTTCTCCTTTTAATCTTATTCTTTTATCGTTAAGGATTACAAAAAAAGGCTTGTCCCTCTCTGCTGAAAGGTATCCCATGCCATAATCATCTTCGCTGTAATAAAGCATAAACTCGCCTTTTTCGTTGGCTTGTGCGCTATCCACCGCGTAGGATTTTAGTCCCTTATAACCGATAAGTTTTATCTGCTCGTTGGCAAGGCTTGTGAAAGCGCCTGTTAGCGTGTTCTGCGACCAAACTGATGTAATGAGGAGCAGATTCGTCAGTGTGATAATTATTTTTTTCACTATAAAACAATTTTACCCTGCCACTCTAAAGGGATGGCATAGCAAGTTATCAATCCTTAATGCAACGAACGGAGCGGCCTTCCGCCCGGCTGTCTGTGGTCGCACCAGAACTATTGTTGTCGAAGTACAGGTAATACGAATTGGTAGTATGTATGGTACTTGACCAATAGGTGCCTGTGGCCCCCACATTGTTAAGCGAACCATTGTTGTAGGCGCGATTGCCTGCCACGGGCAATTTAAGTGGAGAGGCAAAAGCGCCGGCTGCGTTGCTAGAACTCCATTTTTTTCGTTCATTGAACAATTCTGGATCTGTTGGTAAGCGGTAGCCGCTTGGGCAGGGGTTGTTTATGCCGTTTACGCCCTGCCATAGGTTATCGTTTTTCGGGCTTCGCCAGTCATAAGGGCTATTAGGCGCAAGAATAAACTTGTCATGCTCGGGTGCATTGCATGAGCTTAAAGTAGAGATTGTTCCAGAGGTTCTACACTGATGCCCGTCCGCAAAACGCCCCCATTGGTACAAATCGCCATAGGAAGCTTCATGTTTACTACTATCAGCCTTCTTAGATGCTCCAAGGTTTCTGTCCATCCAGGTTTTTCCTGTAGTGGAGGTTACATCTACTATTGCTGTAGGCGCCTCCCCACAACAAACGGCCCCTGAATAAGATCCAATACACCCGAAAGCACACCACTTAACTTCATACTTGCTATATGCTTCAAAACATTGCGTGGTTGTGTTAAAAATCAACAGCCCTTCGGCAGGATTGGTTATTGCATCCCGCTGAGCGGAAGTCATCCGGGGAATTAGCAAACCTAAATTAGTACTTTTTACATCAAGCATAGCAGAGGAATCGGGGTCGCTGCCGTCGCTGCTGATAGATACTTGCGCGTGAATTGAATAGGCTGTAAATAGCGCTATAATTACAAAAAATGTTCTAATTTTTTTCATATCCAAAAAATCAAATTTAGCTTTAATCTTTGTTTTTGTATTAATAATAAACTTTTTTGCCTCCTTAGGCTGCGCTTAGGCAAAACAACACAGCTATTCCGCAACTATCTTAGCGGTGAAACCCATGGGAGCATTTCCTACTCCCACTCCATTACCGCTATTAGGCGGCAATGGCTCGCCAGGATTTGCGAAAAAAGTGTCAGAAAACCAATATAGATCAAAATTATAAATCCTTAATACAACGAACAGAGCGACCATTCGCCCGAGAGTGGTTTGTTATACTGGCGCTGATGTTATCGAACTCCAAGAGCTGCGAGCCGATACCACTTATGGTACTTGACCAATAGTAACCTTTGGTTCCCACAACAAAGGTATTGCCATTGCCGTAGTTGCGGCCGCCTGCCTTGGTTAGTTTAAGCGGTGAGTTAAAAGCACCGGTTCCGTTGTTAGAGCCCCAGCTTGCACGTTCAGCATTCCATTCTGTATCTGTTGGCAAGCGGTAGCCTTTTGGGCATGGGTTGTTTATGCCGTTTACGCCCTGCCATAGGTTATCGTTTTGCGTGCTCCGCCAATCATAAGGGTGACTGGATACCAAAATAAAATTACCATGCCCGGGGGTATTGGTTGAGCTTAAAGTGTTGGTTGTGCCAGAGTTTCTGCACTGATGCCCATCCGCAAAACGCCCCCATTGGTACAAATCTCCATAGGCAAGTGCATCTGTACTATCTGTAGCCGCCTGAGATGCTCCAAGGTTTCTGTCCATCCAGGTTTTTCCTGTGGCGGAGGTTACATCTACTATTTCTGTAACGTCTCCACAATGGATGGCCCCAGGGTAAGGTCCAATACACCTAAAAGCATACCATCGAACATCTTGCGTGCTATATCCTTCATAACAATGCGTGGTAATATTAAAAATCAACAGCCCTTCGGCAGGATTGGTTATTGCATCCCGCTGAGCGGAAGTCATCCGGGGAATTAGCATACCTAAATCGGTACTTTTTACATCAAGCATAGCAGAGGGATTGGGGTCGCTGCCATCGCTGCTGACAGATACCTGCGCCTCTAACGAATAGGTTGTAATTAGCGCAATAATTACAAAAAATGTTCTAATTGATTTCATATCAAAAAAAATCTAATTTTTAGTATTAATCTTTGTTTTTGTATTAATAATAAACTTTTTTGCCTCCTTAGGCTGCGCTTAGGCAAAACAACACGGCAATTCCGTAACTATCTTAGCGCTGCCGCCCACGGGAGTATTCCCGCTTCCCTATCCATTACCGCCATTATAAAGCGGCGGTAGTTTAACAGGGCTTGCGAAAAAAAGTGTCAAAGAACCAATATAGCTTAAAATACTCAATCCTTAATGCAACGCACAGAGTATCCGGTTGCTCGGACGTCAAAGCGGGTGAGTGCATTATTGTCGTCAATGCTCAAAAGACCCGAGCCACCCTGACTCTCTACGGTGCTTGCCCAATAGTCTCCGTATTGACCCACACCGCGGAACGCACCATCGGTGTAGCGGCGGTTGCCTGCCACAGGCAATTTAAGCGGTGAGGCATAAGCGCCGGTTGCGTTTTTGTTAGCCCCCCAGCTTTCAAGTTCTGCTTCCCATTCTCCTTTTGTTGGCAAGCGATAGCCTTTTGGGCATGGGTTGTTTATGCCGTTTACGTCCTGCCATAGGTTATCGTTTTTCGGGGTCCGCCAATCATGAATGCCAGGACTGTTCGTCCCAATAAAGTAGCCATGCCCGGGATTATCAGTTGATGAACGTTGATGGGTTGTGTCAGAGCTTCTACACTGATGCCCGTCCGCAAAACGCCCCCATTGGTACAAATCGCCATAGGAAGCTTCATCTGTACTACTTGTAGCCGCCTGAGATGCTCCAAGGTTTCTGTCCATCCAGGTTTTTCCTGTGGTGGAGATCACATCTTTTATTACTGTACGTGCCACACAATGGACAGCGCCGTGAGGATAAGATCCGATACACCCAAAAGAATACCATTGCATATCTTGCGTGCTATATCCTTCGTAGCATTGCGTGGTTATATTAAAAATCAACAGCGACTCCGCAGGATCGGTTATTGCATCCCGCTGGGCGGTAGTCATACGTGAGAATAAAACGCCTTTGCTTGTGCTTTTTACATCCAACATAGCTGATGAATCGGGTTCGCTGCCGTCGCTGCTGACAGATACCTGCGCCTCTAACGAATAGGTTGTAATTAGCGCAATAATTACAAAAAATGTTCTAATTGATTTCATATCCAAAAAAAATCTAATTTTTAATATTAATCTATGTTTTTGTATTAATAATAAACTTTTTTGCCTCCTTAGGCTGCGCTTAGGCAACGCAACACAGCTATTCCGCCACCTATAGGAGCGCCGCCGCCCACGGGAGTATTTCCTCCTCCCTCTTCATTACCGTTATTAGGCAGCAGTGGCTCGTCAGGATTTGCGAAAAAAGTGTCAAAGAACCAATATAGCTTAAAATACTCAATCCTTAATGCAACGCACAGAGCAGCCGCTCGCCCGTCCGGGCGCGGGCATTAAAGCCGTTGCGTTTGTGAAAAATAGTACCTGCGAGTAATTGTTATTGGAAGATATGGTACTTGACCAATAATTGCCGCTGGTCCCCGCTTGGTTGAGCGAACCATCGCTATGATTGCGGAAGCCTGCCACGGGCAATTTAAGCGGTGAGTTAAAAGCGCCGGTTGCGTTTTTGTTAGCCCCCCAGCTATTAAGTTCTGCTTCCCATTCTCCTTTTGTTGGCAAGCGATAGCCTTTTGGGCAAGGGTTGTTTATGCCGTTTACGCCCTGCCAAAGGCTATTGTTTTGCGGGTTACGCCAGTCATAAGGGCTATTAGACGCAATAATAAAGTTGTCATGCCCGGGATTATCAGTTGATGACAAATAAGTGGTTGTTTTAGGGTTTGTACACTGATGTCCATCCGCAAAACGCCCCCATTGGTACAAATCGCCATAGGCAAGTGCATCTGTACTATCTGTAGCCACCCGAGAAGCTCCAAGGTTTCTGTCCATCCAGATTTTTCCTGTGGAGGGGTTGGTTACATCTACTATTGCTGTAGGCGTTCCACCACAATGGCGAGTGCCGGGAGGATACGATCCGATACACCCAAAAGAATACCATTGCTTATCTTGCGTGCTATATCCTTCGTAGCATTGCGTGGTTATATTAAAAATCAACAGCGACGCCTCAGGATTGGTTATTGCATCCCGCTGGGCGGTAGTCATTCGGGGGATTAAAACGCCTTTGCTTGTGCTTTTTACATCCAACATAGCAGAGGGACCGGGTTCGCTGCCATCGCTGCTGATAGATACCTGTGCCTCTAACAAATAGGTTGTAAGTAGAGCAATGATTATAAAAATTACTCTAATTGGTTTCATATCAAAAGATTAAATTTTTTGTATTAATCTTTGTTTTTGTATAACTTGTAAACTTTTTTGCCGCCGTAGGCTGCGCTTAGGCAAAGCAACACGGCTATTCCGCTACCTATAGGAGCGCCGCCGCCTACGGGAGTATTCCCTGATCCCGGCGCATTACCGCCATTAGGTGGCGGAGGAGGATTGCCAGGCCCCTGTGAAAAAACAGATGCTGAAAATAAAAGCATCAACGCTAAGAAAAAGCTATAAATAAATGTCTTCATATTGATGAGTTTTTATTGTTTCTGATTTATTATCTTCTGATTATATGATGATTGGTTGTAAATTATATGTACAATGTACATAGCTGCCGAGCCATGAAAAGGTATTTCGGTATGAGGTTGAGCAGTCTCGGTTTGTAAAAGTTGCTGGCCGGCGAGGTTGTAAACTGCAATGGTTGCCGGCGCACCAAATGGCTCGGAGCCATTGTAATTAACCATCAACCGTCCATCATTAAGATGGCAGTTGAATTTAACGGTTTCGGCAAGCGGCTCTTCCACGCCTAACACATCCTTGAAATAAACATTAAAATTCTTTACCGCTCCGGCAGAATAATCGAAACTATAAACAGGGTTAAGACGCAAGTTCTGTATGTAGCCGCTTGCAATATCTTCCAAGAAAACGGGAACATCGTCATCAAGCGACTCAATTTCAGTTGCGGTAAAAACGTATTCACCGCTTACTCCGGCCTCGAAAAACATAGGTACGGTCTCGTGCTCTTTTACCGATGGCAACGTATTAATAGCCATCCTCTTATCTTCGCACTTGGTATAAACCACAGGCACATCGGAGCTGCCCGAAACAAGACGGAATGCATCATAAAGCCTGTCAACAAATGACGTAGCATCAGGATTGAAACGGATGGCAGTCTGGGTGGTAATGTTATTGCCGGTAACCTTCATAACCAACATTTTATTTTCAACAGCGGACTTGTAAAACTCCTGTTCAACGTTATGTGTACGGGCATCGTTATTAAAGGTTAAAGTTCCGGCAGCGCTTGCATACACAAAAAATCCCTGCCCTGACGGAATATATTGTGAGTGAGTATTTGCTGTCCCCCCATCACTGATATAAACATGATAATCGCCACTGCCTCCAACTTTAGGTTTAAATAGATAAATAGCGCCATAAAGCTCAGTAGGAAATGTAACCTCCTCCCAGTCTAAAACAGAGGGATAGGGATTGCCAACAAGATTCCACCCTGCATTTGCATAGCTCGATTTAGTAAAATCAAAGGTTTGGTTGCCTGTATTGGTTTTACTTCCAACAAATACTTCGGTGGTTGCAGCTCCATTTACCGTCCACAATGCATAGCCCTTGGCAGGAATAAGAGGGATATTAACCGGAATTATATCACTCCACAAGCCTGTTGTTTCATCATAAGTCTGCAGATAATCGTCTAAAAACATCCCTGAAACGGCGCTATCAACAGGCGGGGAGATCAGATGCCATAAACCGTTGTTTAAATAACTAAGATAGCGCTCTACCTTAGCAGATCCTTCGCCGCTATAGGTTACACTCCCAAAGTCAATTAGCGAAGCATCACAGGTACTATCTGATTTCAAAATCAGATCGCCAACGCCAATATCAAGCGTAGTTCCTGATGTTACTTTTACGCATGTGCCAGGCATCACTTTTAGTCCTTGTGCCGAAAGTAAAGCGCTCGTGGCTACAAGCATAAAAAGAATAATAATTGCTTTGAATTTCATAGAGTTACTGTTTATTTTATTATCACTTTTGTTTAATTAATCTTTTACTATGGTTGATTTTAATTAGTGTATTGTTTTCTATTAAACGATTCAATTTTAAAATGAAGTTCTAAAGTGTGATTTATTAAATATTTAAAGTTGTTTTGTTCTATCTTTTTATTAAAAAAACATGCAATAATAATATTTTTTTTAAATCACAAAAAAAATTTTTAATCAATTCATTCAAAATGACAAGAGCCTTTTACGTTTTTATTCTATCAGTTTTACTTATCATCCTGAATACCACAGCATGTAAAAAAGATGATAAAGATGTGCTTAACATAATTTCTGTAGAAGGAAATTCGATGACAGAATACAATAAGGATTATATCCCTGAACAAGGGATATTTATACCATCGACCCTCTGGCAATGCGAAGGTACAATGTACAGGACATTTATTCAACTTGCACTTCAGCCGTCAGCCGGTTTAATGTTTGAGATATTCACATCCAGTAATACAGAACAGATACCTGTCGGGACATTTTCTCTGGGTTCTCCATGTGCTGAAGGATTTACAGCTGCTTTCTATCCTTATTCAGGAAGTAAAACTACCGGGCTTTGTTTTTCAGCCGGGGCTATTACAATTGAAAAGGATGGGGATAAATATGATATTGAAATGAATCTGACTATTGGTGATGAATGTGGCGGAGGAACAATGATAGGGAATTTTAACGGGACCCTTACCGAATCTCAGGATTAGTCTTACTATCGTTATTAATATTTTTTCACCTTTTTCCTTCGGGGAATATGCAGCTTACTTAATTTTAGTTCCTTAGCAGAGCTCCTGAAAAGATTTTCTGAATTCAAGAGGATGGGCGATATTATGAAAAGTCTCCCTGGTTCCGCCGGATCCGATAATTGTTATAGAGCCATAATTCAAAATCCGTCCCATTATTGACTGTTCAACATTTACACTTTCGATCTTTGACAGATTCATTTCGAATGTGTTCCTGGCTATAAAACCTGTTTTAATAATTATTCTCCGGTTTGTGATCACATATTCAGACAGCCATCTTTCGAGCCATGCGTAGATAGTCAGTGTAAAAACTGATTTCAGGGAAAAGAATATAACCCAGTGCAGTTTTGTTTCAAAAACTACATTTTCATTGCTTATCAGATGTTTGTTTACATAACTTCCCATAAGAAAACATTTAAGGCAAAGGAAGTTATTTTTTATTTTCCCCGATGCACCTGAGGAGTTCTTTTATAAACACAAATGCCCGTTTGTCTGTTGCTTCCTTATCTGATGGCTGCCCGTTTTCATTAAAGTTCTTCCTCACGTTTGGAACAAGAAATCTCTCAGTTATAACATGGGCTTTCATCTTCCAGAGAACAAACTGTAGAGATGTTATTACCTGTGATCCCCCAAAAATTCCGTCTGAAACTGTAGCTATCCCCACAGGTTTCATATACCATTCCTTATAGAGCAGATCAACAACATTTTTTAAACTGGCAGGATATCCGCCATTGTACTCCGGAGTGACAATTATAATACCATCTGATCTTTCAATCCTGCCTGCAAATTCCAGTATCTCAGCGGGAGGATCCTTAAGATGACTCAAACGTTCAGTGAACAAGGGGAAATTATATTCTTTCAGATCGAGGATCTGCGCTTCAGCCATTTTATTTTCCTCAATATAGTGCCTGAAGTACAATGCAACAGCATGGCTGTTTCGCTGAGTCCGTATACTGGCGGAGATAATTGCTATATTGAACATTTCCAATTTGTATAGTTTATAAGTTCAAAGATCATATCATTTATCTGTAAATATATAAAATAGGGATTAATATTTGTCAGGCCTGTAACATAAGGGTATAATTAATCTGATATTGCTTGATTTATACACGGATACAAAAGAGATTCTCGTTATCAAAAACAAAAAGAAAAAAATAAGTTCATGCAAATGATATTTATACTTCTTTTGCAAATTATTCTGAAATGCAGCAATCATGCAGGGGAGAGCAGAAAGTCTCAGGGCTGAGAAATTGGGGAAACTACTTGTAAGTTATTCGCTTCCTGCCATTATAGCCACATCTGCAGCTTCTCTTTATAACATTACCGACAGGATCTTTATCGGGCAGGGAGTAGGGCCTCTTGCTATTTCAGGGCTTGCCCTGACCTTCCCCCTGATGAATATTACAGCGGCTTTCGGGGCAATGGTTGGCGTCGGTGCCAGTGCGATGGTATCTATCCGCCTTGGGCAACACGACAGAAAAGGCGCAACCCAGATACTTGGCAATGCTGTAATGCTTAATATTATTCTTGGGATTGTTATAGGGGCACTTGCTTTTATCTTTCTGGAACCGATATTGTTCGCTCTCGGTGCCAGCAAGGAGACATTTCCCTTCGCAAAAGAATATATGCAAATAATTCTGTTGGGGAATGTATTCACTCATCTCTACCTTGGGATGAACAATATAATGCGGGCGTCAGGTTATCCGTCAAAAGCAATGGTAACAACATTAATCACGGTTGTGGTCAACCTGATACTTGACCCTTTATTCATATTTGTTTTCAAGTGGGGCATACAGGGAGCTGCAATTGCTACAGTACTTTCGCAAATTGCAGGTATGATAACTACTGTCATTCATTTTGCCAAAAGCAAGAGTTTTGTTCATTTTCTCCCGGGATATATGAAGCTTAAGAAAGTGATAATAAATGGTATTATCTCGATCGGCATGTCCAACTTCCTGATGCTTATCACCGGCAGTGTGGTTATATCCCTGATAAATCTAAATCTCGGCAGGTATGGTGGTGACCTTGCTGTCGGGGCTTTTGGCATAATTTACAGTATAGCAAATCTTGCAGGAATGGTTGTTGTTGGATTAAACCAGGGGATGCAGCCTATAGTCGGGTATAATTTCGGAGCAAGAAATACTGACCGCGTTATTAAGGCTTTTAAGC
>ERZ1026800.1097-NODE-1097-length-19116-cov-3.745379_pt1 | contig 19116 bp, 19 predicted proteins | sample MGYA00520873_ERZ1026800 | MGnify/ENA primary metagenome ERZ1026800 (study PRJEB33270, sample SAMEA104284475) | anaerobic digester metagenome | biome: Anaerobic digester microbiome; feature: mesophilic sludge digester; material: Anaerobic digester biomass...
GGATAGATCTTTCTGCCCATGTGGGCGCTCAGGTTCTCGACGATGTCCTTCTGCTCCGGGTCACAGATGGCGACGAGCACACCGTCTCCGAGGAAACGGACGGGGAGGCTGCTGTAGTCGCGTGCGAACTTCTCTCTCAGGAGCGTGATGCATCGTGGATCCGGTGCCTCACGGGAGATGTCTATGTAAGGCATGCCACTCTTGCGGGCCAGCGTCCTGATATCGGTCGGGTTCGTCATATGGGCCTCTCCCCTGATGTTTTCGGAAAAAAGCCCTGGAAGCTTTAGTGGTAATCGCCTTTTGTGATCTTTTGCCTGAGCCTGTGGAGTACATTCAACGCTTCGAGGGGGGTGAGGGTATCCGGATCGATCTTGAGTATCTCGTCAGCGATCCCGGTATCCCTGGTATCGAAGAGATGGGTCTGAAGAGGGGTTTGGGCTTGTGCCGCCGGCATGGTCTTTGCTCTGGAACTGATCGATGCAAGGATAATCTTCGCTTTATCAATCACCTCGTCGGGAACTCCGGCAAGCCTTGCCACATATATGCCAAAACTCCTCCCCACCGCCCCCCGTTTGACGGTCCTGAGGAATACGACCTCGTTTCCGCTCTCTTCCACGGCCAGGTGGTAGTTCTTGATGCCCTTGCGGCGACGGGACAGATCGGCAAGCTCATGGTAGTGGGTGGCGAAGAAGGTCCTCACCCTGCGCTCGTCCAGGTACTCCGCAACGGCCCAGGCGAGCGCCATGCCATCGTAGGTGGAGGTGCCGCGGCCGATCTCGTCCAGGATCACCAGGCTCTGCGAGGTCGCGTTATGGAGTATGTCGGCAGTCTCGCTCATCTCGACGAGAAAGGTGCTCTGCCCTGCTGAGAGGTTGTCCAGCGCGCCGATTCGGGTGAAGATGCGGTCGACGAGCCCGATGGAGGCCTGCCGGGCAGGCACGAAAGAACCCATCTGTGCCATGAGACAGATCAGAGCCACTTGGCGCATGTAGGTGGACTTGCCGGCCATGTTCGGACCCGTAACGATGTGGATGGTGTCTCGCTCGGCATCGAAGGAGCATGAATTCGGTACATACTCGCCTGCCCTGAGCACCTTCTCCACCACAGGATGTCTGCCGGAAACGATTTCGACCCGGCGGTCTGCAGCCACCCGGGGTCTGACATACCCGTTCTCCATCGCGACCCAAGCCAGGGAAGCGAGGACGTCGAGGTGAGCAATCGCCCGTGCGGTGGCCTGAAGGGAGGGTATCTGGGGGAGCACGGCTTCCCTCAATTCACGGAAGATACGCTGTTCAATGGCAGTAATGGCATCCTGGGCCCCCAGCAGCCTCGCCTCGTACTCCTTGAGCTCGGGCGTGATGAACCGCTCGGCGTTTATGAGGGTCTGCCTGCGCATGAAGTGCTCCGGGGCTTTGTGCGCGTGCGCCTTGGATACCTCGATATAGTAGCCGAACACCTTGTTGTAGCCGACTTTCAGGGAATTGATCCCGGTCTGTTCGCGAAGCTTCGCCTCCAGGTCCGCCATCCACTGGCGCGAGTCACGGCGGATCAGTCGAAGCTCGTCGAGCTCCGAATCCACCCCGGATGCGATCACGCCGCCGTCGCCGAGCCTGTTCGGCGGGTCCGGCACCACCGTGGCGTTGATGCGCTCCGTCACCTCGTGCAGAGGATTCATCTTTCGGGAAACGTCCGCGAGCAGCCTGGATCGCGCATGCTCGAGGACGCCCTTCACGGCCGGCACCTGCTCCAGCCCCCCTGCCAGCGAGCGGACATCCCGCGGGGATGCGCCGCCGGTGGAGATTCTTCCCAGGACCCGCTCCATGTCGGGAACCCCGCCCAGAAGATCTCTGATCTCCTGCACCGCGCCGGGATTCTTTGTGAGCTCTTCCACCGCGTCGAGCCTGTCCTCGATCTCGCTGGGGCTCATGAGGGGAAAGGATATCCAGTCGCCGAGCATCCGCGCGCCCATGGATGTCCGGGTCCGGTTCATGACGCCGAAGAGCGTATTGGACCTGTCCTGGGAAAGAGAGTCGAAGAGCTCGAGGTTGCGCCGGGTGGTCGCCCCGAGAATCATGTATCTCCCCGGGTTGTAGAACCTCAAGGAGGTGATGTGGGCGAGCACTCCCTTCTGGGTTTCCCTGACATAGTCGAGCACCATTGCAGACGCGATGAGCGCGGTCTCGTGATCTTTTAGGCCCAGTCCCTCGACCCCCAGCACCTTGAAGTGGGCGCAGAGAAGGTCCCGGGCCTTCTCCGGCGTCATCGCCGTCTGCCTGCCGGTCAGGTAGAACCCGTCCGGCACGATATCGGGGTCTGAGGCTATGATCTCGCTGGGGGACACCCGGTGGATCTCGTTGAGAAGATCCTTCTCCGAGTCCATCCCGGTCACCCGGAAATCGCCTGTGGAGATGTCGATGAACGCAATGCCGAAACTGTTCTTGCGTGCGTCACGGCACACCGCCATGAGATAGTTCGCCCTGTCGCTCACGAGGTGATCGTCCTGAAGGATCAGCCCCGGAGTGATGACCTGCACCACCTCCCGGCGCACGAGCCCTTTGGAGGCGTTCGCCGGCTCGCTCTGCTCGCAGACCGCGACCTTGTATCCCTGTCTGATGAGGCGGGATATATAGGAGTCGGCGCTGTGGTAGGGGACGCCGCACATGGGAACGGGGTTTTCCCTGCCCTTATCCCTCGTTGTGAGCGCTATGCCCAGGACTTTGGACGCCTCGAGCGCATCGTCGCAGAACATCTCGTAAAAATCGCCCATGCGGTAAAACAGTATGGCGTCCTGGTGAAGCTTCTTGATATCCAGGTACTGCTGCATCATGGGGGTGAGGTTACCCATGAGATCTCTTCTTCTTCTCCTCTTCTTCCTGGAAGTCCTTGAGCAGCTTGGCCTTGAACCTGCCGACGAACTTGGGCCGCTCCATGTACGGAAGATTGGTGGCGAGGAAGGACTCTTTCATGGCGTCCCTCACCGCATCCTTTTCACGCTCGTGCACTGCGGGCCTCTTCAGCTCCCTGGTGAGTGTCGCCCGGTCTCCCCCGACAAACCTCTTCAGCTCGGCGTCCGCATCATCGAGTTCCACAATTGTGGTGAACGTGAGATGGATCATGTACAGATCCGCCGTGAGAACGGCGGTCTTGTCTTCTACGACGAGCTTCACCCCGTTGCGTAAGATTATCTCTTCCATGATCCTAAGGACATAATACGACGCAGGGGTGAAAATCAAGCGAAGAACGCCGGAGGCAAAAGCAGGGGCCTGATGAAGGGGCCGGGGGCTCAGACTGTTACAGCCTCCCGCCCAGGAGATCCTCCAGAAGGCCGGATGACGCTTCGAGGGCGGCTTGATGCAGCGAGGCCTTGATGCAGGGGTAATCACCGGGCTCATTGCATTTGCAGGGTACAGAGTTTCTTACCCCGACTTCGGGGCTGCGCCACAGGAGCCGGTTGGTGCGGAGATCGATCATCTGCCCCTGGAGCCTGGCTGCCGCATCGGTGAAGCCCTGGTGATAGTAGTCAATGTAGTGGCAGTGCATCCCATACCACCTGCAGTCGATCACAATCAGCGCGTCGAGACCCTCCCCGGGAACGACTCCGCGGTAGTCTCTTTCCGCATATCCGCTTCCATGGCCTTCGAACCGGGGGAGGCCGTCCTTTTTCACCCAGCCTTTCAGGGCAACGGCGTTCCAGCCCCCGGCCGAGAGCTCTTTGACCAGGCGGTCCTGAATTTCCCAAAAAACGTCCGCATCCCCTTCCCGGAGATACCACTCCAGCTTTCTTTTGTCCGAGAGCGGAATCGGGTGCCCGGCGCCCCCGTACCTGCGGTCACGGTCACGCCGTCCAAGGATGCCCGGGACTGTGCCATACGGCCCCGCGCCTCCGGTCGGCAGACCCTCAATGCGCATCTCGGGCGGGCAGATCCTGTCGAAAGCAACCCCGACCGTGAGGCCTCGAGCATCCCTGATCTGCTCAGGGAGCGGGACGGGCCTGCGGGAGGCGCATGAGCACAGGAAAGCGCCGGCGATGAGTACGGCTGCCAGGAGAAGAAACCGGGGCTTCGGTTTCATGGGATTTTTATAGCCCGCTCGCACATATTTTCAACCCCTGCGGCTGGCTCGCCATGATCGAGACACGTCCCTCTCGATCTTCGGGCCTCCTATCTGCGGCTGAAAGAAAAAGCGACGGCCGCTGGGCGCCATTTCTAGAAAAGCGGCATGGTGGATTTCATGAAGACCCACGCATCCGCGAGGGCGCTGTTCATGAAAGACGGCATCATCTTTATGACCACGATCAGGAAGGTAAGGCCCAGGGCTATGGTGACGGGGAACGACATGAGGAAGACATTCATCTGGGGTATGGCCCGTGCCGTCAGTGCGAATGAGATATTGAGCAGCAGCAGCACACCGATGACCGGTGCCGCCACCTTGATTCCGATCAGGAACATCCGGGCGGCATAGGACAATACGGTCAGAACATAATTCTGCCCGGGGAATCCGGCCTCCACCGGGACGACGTAAAAGCTTTCGACCAGGGCCCGGATGAGCAGGTGATGGCCGCCGAAGGAAAAAAAGAGGAGAAAGGCGACGATGTAGAGCACATTTGAGGTGATAGGCGCATCCACGCCGGTCATGGGGTCCACGATGTTCACAATGCCGAACCCCATCTGGAACCCGATGAGCTCGCCCGCAATCTGGACGCCCGCGAAGATGACGTTGACCGCCAGACCCAGGCACAGGCCGATGAGGAGCTCATGGACGAGCAGCACTGTCAGTGTGATGACATCCAGCCCGTCGGCGGCGATGCCCGGAGCAGGGACCACCGGAATGATCACCAGGCTAAGGAAGAATGCGATGATGGCGGCAATCCGCCTGGGAACGATCTCGGCGCTGAAAAAGGGAACCAGCGCGAAGATGATCCCCACCCGCGCGAAGACGAAGATAAAAGAGAGAATGTCCTGCCATGCGAGGCTCAGCAGCTCGTTCATCGGATCATCAGCGGGATGTTGCTGAAGAGATTGATGGTAAACGTGGTGAGCTTCTCGATGATCCAGGGCAGAGAAAAGAGCAGCGCAAGAAACACTGCCACGATCTTGGGCACGAAGGTGAGCGTCATCTCCTGAATCTGTGTGACCGCCGAGAACACGCTGACACTCAGCCCCACGCACAGACCGACCAGCAGCATGGGCGATCCCACGAGCAGGGTAACCTTGATGGCCTACGCCATGATCGAGCTGATCGTTTCGGGCGTCATGTGATAAACCCCCTCACGATGGATCCCACCAGCAGGTTCCACCCGTCAACCATCACGAAGAGCATGATCTTGAACGGCAGCGAAATCATGATGGGGGGCAGCATCATCATGCCCATGGACAGGAGGATGGATGCGACCACCATATCGATGATGAGAAACGGGATGAACAGGATGAACCCGATCTGGAACGCGGTCTTGAGCTCGGATATCATGAACGCGGGGATCAGGGCCCTGGTAGGCACCTCGTCCTTGTTGGAGGGCTTTTCCTGCTTTACGATGCTCATGAACAGGGAGAGATCGTTCTCTCTGGTCTGCCTGAACATGAAGTCTCTCAAGGGCGTCTCGGCGTTCTCCAGAGCCTGGGAGAACGATATATAACCTTTCTGATACGGCTGCAGGGCCTGCTCGTTGATCTGCTGCATGGTCGGAGCCATAATGAAGAACGTCAAAAAAATGGCGAGCGCTGTAAGGACCTGCATAGGAGGCATCTGCTGGGTGCCCAGCGCCTGGCGGAGAAACCCCAGGACCACAATTGTCCGGGTGAATGATGTCACCATGATGATGATCGAGGGAGCCAGGGCGAGGATGGTCAGGATAAAGACCACTTGAAGGACCCCTACGACATCGTCGGGATCGCCCGCCTCCTGAATCCCCAGGCTGACGTTCGGGATGGTCACTCCCTGCGCAAAGAGCAGATCGGTGACGAGCATGACGATCATGGCGGCGCCTGCGGCGATCCACACGATTTTCTTCATGACTGGCCTCTTTCTAAGCTCCCGCTTCCTGGATGGTTTTTTCGAAATCGCCCTGCTCGAGGTCCTTGATCAGGGTGACGGTGTTCTGGGTGACACCGATGAGCAGCACGGACCTGCCCACACGTACCAGGGCGAGGTTTGCCCTGGCGCCGACCGGCACCTGGCCTATGATATCCAGACCGATGGACCTCCTCACTCTTGCATAGGGCCCGTACTTCTTCGCCGCCCACGCCAGTGCGAACAGGCCTGCAATAGCCCCGATCAGCACTGCGAAGGTCCTGACGCTCAACCCCACCGGGCCGCCGTCCGCCGCAAGGCACGGATCGGCCGCAGCGAGCAGAACCGCCAGCGTCAGCAGTGCGTTTTTCGCTATGAACGTGCTCATCGCAGCCTCTTCACCCGCTCCATGGGGCTGACGATGTCGGTGAGCCGTATCCCGAACTTCTCACCGACCACTACAACTTCCCCCCGTGCGACGAGTTTGTTGTTCACCAGGATGTCGAGCGGCTCGCCCGCCAGTCGGTTCAGCTCGATGACCGAGCCCTGCCCCAGCTGCAGGAGATCGTTGATGAGCATTCTCGTCCTGCCCATTTCGACCGTGACCTCCAGAGGTATATCGAGAATGAATTCCAGCTCGGCAGCATGGCCCGAAGCCCTGTTCTCGTGAAGCTCCTCGAACTGCGCCTTTTCTGCCGTGCGATTCAGGGGCTTGCCTTCCTCAATCTCCTCGCCCGCCTCCAGCGCCCTTGCCCATTCCTCGGCGAGCTGGTCCTGTCCGGAATCCTTCTCCGCCTTCCTTTCGGTCTGAGCGGCTCCTCCGGACATGAGCCTGTCGATGTCCTCCTGGGAGAGCTCAGCCGCCTCTTTCGTCTTCTGTTCCTTCATGGATTCCTTCTCCTCATCAGCCATGGATTCCTCCTTAGTAGAGCTGCCTGTCTGCAAGGCTTACGATATCCACAGCCAGATTGTCCTTCAGCTTTCCCGGCCGTGCGTAATATTTCGGTAGATTCTGAACCATGACGATCAGCTCGTCGGATACATCCTTCTCGAGCACCAGGATGTCCCCTTCCTTGAGCGATGCGAGCTCCCGTGAGGTGATCGTCGTCTTTCCCAGCTCTACGGACACATCGACGAACACGCCCATGAGCTCGTGCTTGAAGCGGTTGATCCACGCGGAGTCGACATTCGTCTTCTCTTCGGTATGAAAGCTTGCGTAGAGCCGGTCGCGTATGGGCTCGATGAGCATGTAGGGAAGTCCGATCATGATATTGCCGCTCATCTCCTCCATCTCGATATCGAACTGGACCACGATCAGCACATCGTCGTTGGGAATGATTCCGGCGAACTGGGGGTTCATCTCGCCCCTCACATATTCCAGACTGAGCTCGTAGACCGGCTGCCAGGACAGCTCCAGATCCTTTATGGCGGCGGATACGACCTTGAAGAGCATATGCTGCTCAATCGGCGTGAACTCCCTGCCCTCGACTTTCATGGCGCTGGCGCCCCTGCCGCCGAAAAAGCAGTCGATCAGGGCGAAGACGAGCTTGGTCTCGAGCACCACCAGAGCGTTTCCCCGCAGGGGCTCCACCCGGATGATATGAATGCTGGACGGCACCGGCAGCGATCGCATGAAGTTGCCGAACTTCAGGGTATCGAGCGACACCGGCGTCACGTCGACCATCTTCCGGAGCAGGCCTGAGACAGTGTTCCGGAAAAAGCGGGCGAACCGGTCGTTGATGGCGTCAAGGGTGGGCATCCTGCCGCGGATGACCTTGTCGTGCGCGGCAAAATCGAACCTCTGGTAATCGGCCTGGTCCCTCGACGCAAGCGTGTCGGTCTCGGTTTCGATCTCTCCGCCGACAACGCCCTTCAGCAGGGCATCCACCTCTTCCTGGCTCAGTATCTGGCCCATACCTTCTCCTTGCTTCCTTACTGGACGACAAACTCGGAAAAGTACACGTTGAGCACCTTGCCGGTGGTCAGGTACTTGTTCATGCTGCTTATGATGCTCCGCTTGAGCGCCCTCTTTCCCGCGATAGTGGCGACATCGTCGAACGACTTGCTGGAGAGCAGTGTGATGACTTCATCTCTGATCTGGGGCAGGCGCTTTTCGATCTCTTGAGAGAGCATCTCGTGACTCATCTCGAGCTGTATGGTCACCTTGAGATAGCGGGTGCCCTGGGCGTCGGTGAGGTTCACGATAAAGGTATCCATGGCCTTCATGGGACCGGACAGCCCGCTCGGAACGTATGTCTGGCCTTGTTGAGCCTGCATATCGACCACCTGAGGGGCCGCCGCCTGAGACTGGCCGGATTTCGGTGCCATGAGGAGGAAATAGCCTGCGACGCCGCCTCCGACGAGCACCAGGAGAACGAGAACGATTATGATGACGAGCACCGGAGATTGTTTACCCTTCTGCGCGGCAGCTTCTTTTCCGCCGCTTTTTTCTTCCGCCATGTGTTCCTCCTATAGCTTGTCTTTTAAGAGAACGATCTCCACCCGCCGGTTCTTTCTACGGCCCTGCTCGGTATCATTGGAATCAGCAGGTCTGGTGGAACCGTATCCTGCCAGGGCGAATCTGGTGGGGCTCATGTCAGCCGAATAGATGAAGTAATCGAGCACGCTGCCCGCCCTTCTCATGGACAGCCGGTACTGCTCGCTCGTCGTACCGCCGCGGCTGTCGGTATGCCCCTCGACAGAGATGGTCGAATCAACGTTGTGAATGCTCTGAGCAATGCTCTGGAGGAGGGGCAGCGCCTCTTTCTTCAACACATGGGAGCGCTCGTCGAACAGAATGTCTCCGTTGATCGAAACGGCGAGCCCCCGGCTGTCCTCCCTCACCTCAAACAGATCCTCGCCCCTGCCCTTCAGCCCTCCGAATTCCTTGCTCTCGAGATTGTCCAGGATGCTCCGGCTCAGGTTGGTCGTGTCGTAGAACACCTTGGGTGAAACGGTCTCGAGGACCGTGGGCAGGCCGCGCATCTCCTGCTCCTCGGCAAGCTCGAGAGGCCCCATGACCTCATTGAAGAACCCGAAGACCTCCTTCATGGTCTTCGAGTCCATGGAAGACATGGAGATGATCAGAACGAAAAAGGTGATGAGCAGGGTGACCATGTCGGAGAACGTGACCATCCACTGGGTCTTGCTCGGAAGCATTATGTATTCTATGTTCTTGTCTTTCCTTGCCATTACCATTCATCCAGAGAGAAATTGTATCCTTTGTACCGGAAGGTGCGGACCGGCTCCTGAGCGGATTCCTCGATTTTCTTCAGGTCCGCTTCGCCTCTGAAATCGCCCAGGATTGTCAACTCGACCCTCCTGTTGAGCCTCCTGCCGTACTCGTCGCTGTTGGAGGTGATCGGCCTCTGGGCTCCCATGCCGTAAGCGGCGAGCCTCTCGCGGTCTATCCCTCTGGCCGAGAGATAGTTCACCACGGCAACGGCCCGGGCGGCTGAGAGCGCCCAGTTGGAGTAAAAAGGAGGGCCCTCATAGGGTATGGAGTCTGTATGCCCGGTTACGGCCACGGGATTGGGAAACTCCGAGAGTGCCCTGGCCAGGGCTTCGAGTATGGTCCTACTCTCCGGCACGAACTCGTCGGAGCCGGATCTGAACAGGAGATTCGACTTGATGGTGATGGTGACTCCCAGGACCCCCTCCGAAACAGCCATGCCGCTGGTGACGCCGTTTTCCGAAAGCGTGGAGCGGACTCTGCGGATATCCACGGGCTGTTCCTTCAAAGGCGCCGCCTGGGGCAGGAGGTCCTTGCCTCCCGAACTCTCGTGCGGGCTCTGGCCGCCGGGAAGAATGCCGAAGCTCCCGATGAGAGAGTTCATGCCCAGGCGCTGCTTGCGATTGTCCTGAACCGACATGGAGCAGAGCACGATGAAAAAGGTCAGGAGGATGAGCATGAGCGATGTATACAGTAACAAGCTCACACTCTGCTTCTGCTCTATATAAACTCGCTTCTTCCGGGCCATGCTATTCTCCGCGGTGTCCGGTCGAGGTCTCTCTCAAGCTCGGAGAAAGATAGGAGTGGAGCTTTCTTTCGACAATTCTCGGGTTGTCGCCCGCTGAGATCGACATGATCCCTTCGATGATCATCCCCTTTTCCAGCGACTCTTCCTTTGAACGCATGGCAAGCTTACCCGCCATGGGCAGCGCGATCATGTTCGCCAGAATGGAGCCGTAGAAGGTGGTGATCAGGGCGACCGCCATGGCAGGCCCGATTGAGGAGGGGTCGGACATGGACTGGAGCATCTGGACAAGGCCGATCAGGGTGCCGAGCATTCCCATGGCCGGGGCGAATGTCCCCAGCGCATTGAGGATGTCCGCTCCCTTGGTGTGCCGCCGTTCCAGATGCTCGATCTCGGTCTCGAGGATCTCCCGGATGGATTGCGGCTCCAGACCGTCGATGACCAGCTCCAGACCCTGCTTGAAAAATGGATCTTCCAGATCGTTGGCGGCGCTCTCCAATGCCAGGATCCCCTCCCTCCTCGCTCGCGTGGCATACTCGACAAAGGTGGGGATGAGCCCCTGGGCGTCTCTGGGCTGGGCAAAGAACACGTTCTTCACCACCCCGGCAAGACCGAGCACTTCCCTCAACGGGTAATTGATAAAGATGATCCCGAACGTACCCCCTATGACGATGAGCAGGCTCGGCGTGTCGACGAACAGGGTCAGCGGTCCCCCCCACATGATCCCCATGAGGACCATTCCAAAGGCAAAGACGACACCGATTACTGTTGCAATATCCATATATGCCCCTCTTGCGGAATTTATCTCGCAGGAGGTTGAGCAAGGGGCATGCCATTGACGAAGATAATTATTATAATGAGTAATTACAAATGGTTATAGAATCGAGGAGCAGTGCTTCCCCTGGCAGGGTAAGTCATAAAATTGACACTCAGGCGCTCCCGGGTGTCCGGAGACACCCGGGAGCATCGGAGGCGTTTGTTGGATTACCGCTTCAGGTTGATGAGCTCCTGAAGCATGTCGTCGGTGGTGGTGATGATCCGGGAGTTCGCCTGGAAGCCCCGCTGGGTGGTGATCATCTTGACGAACTCGGATGCGATGTCCACATTGGACTGCTCGAGCGAGTTGGGCGCAATGCTGCCCAGGCCGTTTTCTCCCGGATGTCCGGTGATCGCGTCGCCCGAGGCGCGGGTTGCAGCCCAGAGATTCCCGCCCACCTTGTTCAGCGCCTGCTCGTTGTTGAACTTGGCGAGGCCCACCCGATAGAGATGGAGGATCTGGCCGTTGCTATAGTGCCCCACCATAATCCCATCGGTACCCACCGATATGTTCTCGAGGAAGCCGGTGCCGTAGCCGTCCTGGGTCTGGTATACCGTGGTGGAGGATGAAGCGTACTGGGTGGATGTCAGGGCCTGCGGCTCCCAGTTGGAGGCCGGCAGCCCGTCGGCTGCGATCGCACCGACATTCGCCGCGCCGCTCGCCCAGGCGCCAGTGGTGCTGCGGACGCCGAACTCGAGCGCGATTATCTGGTCGACTCCGGCCACGAAGCTCGCCGTGCACTGGGGATAGCCGTTGGCAGACCATCCAGCCGCCGTCCAGTTGGCCGCGACTGTGGGATCTGCCGCCGGGTCGCACACAAAGGCGGTCAAGCTGTCCAGGGCGCCGCTCGAGGAGTTGTAGGTCATGGTGCCTCTCATGAGAACGCCCTGTGCCGATGTCCCGGCAAACCCTGTTCTCTCGTCGTCGGCCGGGTTGCAGACGACGATATATTCCCAGGTATTGTCGAGGTCCACGGTTCCGTCATTGTATTCGCTCGCGGCGTCTATCTTGTCGTAAATGATGGAGATATCGTGGGAGTTGCCCAGCGAGTCATAGACTCTGATCGAAGTCTGATAGGAGTAGGATGCGTCTCCGATCGGCTCGGCGGCCGTGGCATCCCATGCGCCGAAGAGGCTCGCGGTGTTGGACACGTCAGCGGTGTTCAGGTTCGTGATGGCGGTGATCTCCTCGGTGGCCTCGGGCGGCGAGGTGAATGCGTTGAGCCGGATCTCGGTCAGCGTGCCCTGATCCGTTCCGTTCTCGTCCAGAGCCCAGCCCATGGCCACATAGCCCGCGGCGTTCACGAAGTTCCCGTTCGCATCGAAGCGGAACTCGCCTGCGCGGGTGTAGTACTGGGTCTCGGAGCCTTGGGGAGAGACGATGAAGAACCCGTTGCCACCGATCGCCAGGTCCGTTGCGTTGGATGTCGACTCGAAGGAGCCCTGCTGGAACAGGGTGCCCACGGAGCTGAGTGCGGTGCCCCTGCCGATCTGGGATGTGCCCGATGCCGTCGACACCGACTGCGAAAGCACGTCCTGGAACGAAGTCCTGCTCGACTTGAAGCCGATCGTGTTCACATTGGCGATATTATCGCCGATGACGCTCATGGCGTTGCCATGGGTGGAAAGACCGCTGATGCCTGAAAACAATGAACTCGAAATGCCCATATATGCCTCCTTTTACCCTTCTATCTTTTTGATATCCGCTATGTTCACTTCTTTATCGCCGATGATGAGGTAAGTGATGCCCCCCTCGTATCTGACGCCCGTGACCTGCCCGGTCGTGTAGGTGGCCGCCTTCACGGAAGCCCCGTCATAGTCGGCGGCGCTGATGAAAAACCGGTACCGCCCTTCGCTCACGGTATTGCCCGCGTCATCCTTGCCGTCCCAGAGACATTGCGCGTCTCCGGCGGCGACATTCTCCTTCCTCATTGTCCGCACGAGCTGGCCGTCGCTGTTGTAGATCTTCACCGTGACCTCCGCGGCGAGGTCGCTCAGCTCGTAGTTAATGGCCACGTCGCTGCCCGTGTAGTTCACCACGTTCCCCTGGGCGTTCACATTCTTGCCGATGAACGACACGGCGGTGATATTGTTGATCGACGACTGCAGCACGCCCAAATCCACTATGTTCTCGTCGATGTTGCTCAGTGTCTCCAGGGAAGTGAACTGGGCCAGCTGGGCGGTGAAATCGGCATTTTCCACCGGATTCAGGGGGTCCTGATACTGCATCTGCTTGATGAGCAGATTCAGAAAATCGTCCTTTCCCAGAGACTCGGCTCTTTTATTGGAGCCCGTGGTATTGAACGAGGGCTGGGTGTTCAGGATCGCATCCATTCCGATTGTGGACATTCTTCCCTCCTTTCCTGTCAGGCGAAAAGGTCTAGCCCGCCGGCTTCAGACAGCTGCGCGGCGGCCGAAGAGTTCGCGTACTCTCCCGCCTTGCCGGCAAATCCGTCCTGATTGCCGGAGCTTCTCGCGGAATACGAGGGCTCCTGCCTGTGTCTCTCCTGATGGGCAAAGGCGTATCCCTCATGGGACGGGCCGTGGTCGACGGTTGAGCTGACCGAGAACTGGGTTGCGCGGATGCCCTGTTCGGCCAGGGCGTCCTTGAGCAGATGCATGTTCTGGACCAGGATGTCGCGGGTGACGAGCTGATCGGTCTTGAACACCGCCTTGAGCTGTCCGTCCTGCATGGTCATGCTCACGTCGACCCTGCCCAGCATGGGGGGGTGAAGCCGAAGCGTCACATGCCCCTCGCTGTTTTTCATCTGCGGCGGCAATGCATGCCTCAGCTGGTCTATGACGCCCTTCATGTGCTGCTCGTAGAGAATCCCGGGCTCCCGGCCTCCCAGGCTCCCGGCCAGGGCTTCATATGTCTCCCTGCCCAGCGCGATCCGGACGTCCGGCAATGTCTGCCCTGGCTGCCAGAGCTTCAAGGCGGTATCGATTCCCGAGAACTCCTGCTCGGTCATGGCGGATCTCAGTAATGCAAGGGCATCGGCCGCATCAGCTCCCAGCTTCCGCCCCTCCTGGGATCTGAGGTAAGCGCTGACCTGGGAGGTCGCCCGATCCACTGCCTGCTTCCGCGCGGGTTCGTCTGAAGCGAAGAAGAGATCTCTCATGACATCGCTGCTCAGCCCGAAGGTATCTCCTGCCGTCCTGATCATCTTCTCCACCTTCGCGGTGTTTGCAGCGGATGTTGCGGGGCGTGCCGGCAAATCGATCTTTTTCAGCGCCTCAGCGATCAGGGTTTTGATCTCGCCTGCAATGTATGAAACATTTCTCTGAAGAGCGCCGATCCGAACGGCCGCCAGCTGCTCACCGGCGGAATCCGTCTTTTCTGATATCGCCTCCCGCCCCGAAGGGAGCTGTTTCCCGGATACGATGCGGTCGATGACCGAGTCCACTGTGGCTGCATCCGACGCGGCAAGCGCCCTGAGGGCGTTCATGTCTGTCCCGTCTCCGGCAGCCCGGCCGTCAAGGGCTGCAGTGAAGGATGACGCCAGCCCGGCCTTGATTTGCGCCTTCATTTCCGGATTCGCCATCAGCTTGGCGATATCCTCCTCCCCGAACCCCTGATGTGCGAGGATTGTACCGAGGCCCTCATCCGACATCAGGTTTCCACTCCCATTCAGGAGCAGATGGATGTCAGAGGACGTGAGCCCTGTTTCCCGCAGGGCGGCCATGAACTGGAACAGAAGCATCCCCTCGGGTGTGGCGAGAAGCTCGCGGAAGATCTCCTCGTCGAGGGCGGCCTTCCCGGACAGGATCCGGGAGAGCGGAGACTTGCAGGTATCCAGGCCTCCGGTCATCGCGGCCGTGAGCTCGGCATCGAAGTCGGCACCGGCTCCCTGGTGCGAGAACACCTTCTGGACAAAACCCATGGCGCCTGATGCAAGGCCCAGCAATCCCGCAAAAGGCAACTGCATATCCACCTCCGTTGCTGTAGTCCTCCACAATGAGCAACCCCGGTGCCAGGCACGCCTTTTTCTGGAACAGCCTCATCCCGCCCCGGTAAGACATCCCGCGTCCTGGTAAAAATTACACCGTGCGGGAGAAAATCTTGCCTATGCCGGGAGGACCCATGCACTTCGGCAGGACCCGTTCGACCCGGACTTGCGGGGAGCATGCGGGCGATCCCGGAACATCCCCGGGACTGGGGCATGCGCTTCTGATCCGACCGGCGGGGGAGGATCGAGTTCGGACCGGCGCCGCCGTTTATTCCCCCCAAAGCGCCGCTCAGGTCTTCCCTCTGCATGACCGGCGTTATCCGAGGCTGGTTGACGGATGCCTGTACGCAGCTTCTCCGATCGTTAGCGGGATTGTCCTGCAACTCTGTTGCCGTGCCGGACCCCGGACAACACCTCCGGCGTAACCGGCCTGCTGTCGGGGATCCTCTACTCCCTAAAGCCGGTGAGCCGCAAGGCGCCGGGGTGAAAGGAAAAAGCGCCGGGAAGAAGGGAAGCTCTCTCGCTGCGCTGAAAGAATCGAGACGTCATTGTGAAACGTTATCCGACAGACGGCTGCCGGTTTCGAAGCCTTGCGATGAGGCCCAGCATGCTCAGGCCGAGGATGCCTGAGACGAGGAATGCGCGTTCGTAGCCCCATGTCTCTGAAACTGCGCCGAAGCCGAGGGAGGCGAAGAGCATGCCGATATTGAACGCCCAGACGAAGAGCGAGTTTGCCAGCGAGCGCATTCCCGGGAAGACATCGAGGAGATACGCATTGAGCGTGGGGTAGAGATAGCCGTATCCGAGCCCGAAGATCAGCGCGAGCACCGCCAGCGTGATTCTGCCATCCAGGAAGGGGATGCCGAGAGGAAAGGCCAGCATGAGTGCCAGAGATATTGCCCAGGCCCGCGCATCTCCGATCTTCTTCAGAGGCCTGTGGAGAAAAGACCAGACCATGAGACTGCCTGCGACAAAGGACACGAAGAACAACCCGGAATTGTCTATCCCCCTGGTGAGAAGAAAGGGGGGAACGAACACGGCCAGAGAACCGAACACCACACCCAGCATGAGGGACGAGGCCATAAACGGGGTGCCCTGCCTCAGGGGAAAAGGCGAGCTCTGCTCCGCGGACGATCTGTCCGGGAGGAAGAGACCCGCAATGACGCTGAAGAGGCCGAAAAAAGCCGCGGTGTAGAAAAGCAGGGGGTAGCCCCAGGCGTGAATGGCATACTCGCCGATCGCAGGGCCGATGGCATGGGTGGATATGTTGACCGCTGTGAGGACCCCCAGAAAATACCTCCGGGAATCCGGCTCGGCGATGTCGAACACCAGGGCGCCCAGGATCCCGAACGCGCTGGAGAATCCGATCCCCTGGACGACCCGCAGCGCGAAGACGAGCGGCCCCATCTCCCGAACCAGCGCGTAAAACGGCGTTGCGAGGCAGAGCATGGCCGCCCCCGCGATGAACACATGCTTTCGGGAAAGCCTCTGGGAGATGATTCCGACCAGCGGCAGGGCGATCACGACGGTAACACTGAACGATCCCATGATCAGGCCGATATCCGCGGGAGAGAGCCCGAGGTGGACGATGTACTTGGGCAGGAGCATGAGCTCGGAGAAATTCAGGAAAAAGAAAAAGCTGGCGGCCGCTATGATGAGAAAGCCGGCCCTGAAATCACGCACCTTTGACCCTGACCGCGAATTCCCGGAGGCTCTTCAGCGAGCCGTCCGCCTCCTGGCATTCGCCTCGGCAGATATGGTAGGCTTCCAGACCAATGCTCCTGGGAACCAGGTAATCGAATTCACGATGGTCACCCACGTGGACGACATCGCCCTCCACGATGCTCCGGAGTCTGGAGAACGCCTTTGCGTCGGCCTTGGTCGTGCCCCAGTCGTCGCTCACCGAGATGATGTCACGGAAAAAAGGTGCAAGCCCGCCCAGAGACACCTCCACATCGAGGAAATGCCGCGACGCGTTCGAAAACAGGACGAGCGGGAATCCTTCGTCCTTCAGCTCGCCGAGCACGGGCAGCGCGTCGTCGAAGAGCTCGACCCTGGATGCATACCGGCTGACCAGGTCTTCGGGGGCCGTATCGTCGAGGCCGAAATAATCGAGCCAGTAGGGAAGCTGATACCACCGGATGGATGCCGTCCCAACGCTTTCGTACGCCTCGCGGCACACACGCTGCGCCGCGGAGAGGCCTATGCCGCTCTTTCTGGAGACGAGATCCGGCAGACCCTCCAGCCAGACGCTGTCGACGAAGTGATTGCTGGTGAGGGTGCCGTCGAGGTCGAAGGATATGGTCAGTCCTCTTCCCATACCTCAACCCTGTCCTTCCACTTGGCCTTTGCCGCGTAAAGGGCGCTGTCCGCCCTCCTGACGAGCTCGGATTTATCGCCCTGCCCCCGGCCGATAGCCCCCACCCCGATGCTCACGGTGACCTTCACGGATATGCCGCTGCCGAAGGATAACGGGGTCGACCGGATCGTGTCGCAGATTCTCCTCGCGACGGTCTCGGCATCTTTGGCATGCGTATTCGGCAGGATCACGGCGAACTCCTCGCCCCCGTAGCGGGCGAGGATATCGATGGAGCGCACGCATTTTTTCAGGACACCCGCGAGCTGCTTGAGAACCATGTCTCCGCACTGGTGGCCGTAGGTATCGTTGAATCGCTTGAAGTCGTCGATGTCCAGCATGAGCAGCGACAGAACACCGTCTTTGCTCCTCTGTACACGCTCCATCTCCTCACTGAGGCGGTCCTGAAAGTGGCGGTGGTTGTAGATCTCGGTGAGACCGTCGGTGATGGAGAGCTGGCTGAGCCTTTCATTGAGGACCTTGAGCTCTTCGGTGGCCCGGTTGAGCTCGCCCGCTCTCGCCTCCAGGGCGTCCTTCACCTCCGCCATCTCCCACAGGGTCTTTTCCATCTCGGCGTTCTTTTCCATCAGCTCCATTTCCAGCTTTTTCTTGCCGGTGATGTCGGAAAAGACCATCAGGGCCAGAACATTGCGCCTCTTGCGGGAAATGACCTGCACATCGTATTGGATAGTGACTTCTTCTCCCGTCCCGGTCCTCAGGACACACTCCCTCTGCTGTATCTCCCTTCCCTGCTCGAAAAGATCCCGGAATTCATCCCGGAGCCGCTGCTCCTCGCCGGGCGCCACGAACCTGGTGAAGGCGGACCCCTGTATCTCGGCCCTGTCATAGCCCATGAGATTGCCGACGAAGGCGTTGCAGCTGGTGATGATACCCCGTGGATCCACGTAGAGCAGACCGATGGGAGAGATGTCGAAGAGATCTGAAAACCGACGCTCCTGTTCCTGGAGCCTTCTCATCAATATGACCTGGTCGGTTATGTCATTGAGGGTCATCCAGAGATATTCGCCGCCGCTGCTCCTGAGCCAGCCGCCTCTCATGTTCACGAAAATCCGCTTGCCCGAAAGGGGGGTGAGCATGATATCCACCGGAGGGATGATTCCTTCCGGGTCCTCGAGGCCCTGTTGGCAGGCGCCGATAAACGTCTCCCTGCTCTGGCGCGACACGATCCCGATGAGCTGCTTCCCGATCACTTCCGGGCCGGGATACCCCGTCAATTCGATAAACGCCTCGTTTGCATGGATGATGACTCCCCGCGCAACGATGAGGCAGGAGCTGGCGGAATATCGGGCCATTGCGGCGAGGGCTTCCGGAACAACAGCGGCATCGCCGCCGGCTCCCGGAGCGCCGTTCTCAGAAAACGCGAGGATTTCCGTGTCGCTGATCGAGGTGGTCGTGCATGTGCACTCGAAGCCGCCGTCCGCCTTTCCCGGCAGCTCCATGAAATGATACCGCCGTCCTGCAGAGTCGAGCTCAGGGCACCGCGCATCGAGATGCTCGCGGATTTCCTCTCGTGAGAGCCCTGTTCTCAGGGCCAGGGCATCGCTCACGGAAACGATATCCGCGTTCCTCCTCAGAACGATATACGGTGAAAGAATCCGTTCAAGCCTTTCTAAATCAAGGTCCATACCCGGTTTTCGCCTTCAGCCACCTCTCCCGCCTGCTGCATGTCGAAAAGGACCTTCTCGATCTCCTGCGAGACGATTTCCACCGACATGGACTCTTCCAGGATACGGATGATTTCCTCGACAGTGGCGCCGCCGGTGATCTGGAGGACCTTTTCGGTAAAGGCGAGCAGGTCCTCATGCTTCGACCACGGAAACAGCACCCATCTCCACTGCTGCATCACCTTGGGGCAGTAATCGGCCTTGAACCGGGAATCGGCCTTGCTCACCAGGACCGCGGTGCGGATGTCGCCCACCTTCGGCGACATGTAACGAACCGCCTCTTCCATGGTTCTTCCCTCGTCGCTCACATCATTCACCACGAGCAC
>ERZ1026800.1099-NODE-1099-length-19109-cov-4.494995_pt1 | contig 19109 bp, 30 predicted proteins | sample MGYA00520873_ERZ1026800 | MGnify/ENA primary metagenome ERZ1026800 (study PRJEB33270, sample SAMEA104284475) | anaerobic digester metagenome | biome: Anaerobic digester microbiome; feature: mesophilic sludge digester; material: Anaerobic digester biomass...
GTCAGGGCCACTATCTCTCACCTCGCTTGGGGAAGCGGCCGAAGAACGCGGGCGCGTCCTTGGCGGTGAGCGGACGTGGCTTGCCACCGCCTCCGGAGAGGATGCGGAACACGGCGTCCGGAGACAGTCCGTACACAAGGGTCGAGAAGCGCCGCCAGCTCATGCCGTCCTTCAGCGCTCTGGGGAGGTCGATTTGGTACTCGCGGCGGAAGTCCGCTTCGAGCGCCCGCCAGTGGCGGAGGATGGCCGCCCCGTCTTGGGGCGAGCCGCTTCCCCCGCCTCGTCGCCTCCCGTCTTGTACGCGGCAATGACGGCCTGCAGGAGTTGCGTCATCGCGTCCACGCTCATGCCGCCGTCTAGCCATGCCTCCAGTACGTCGGCGGGCACCATCTCGCTGAGGCAGGCCACCGTCTCGGAGAGCGACGGCTCGCATCCGCCCTCGCCTTCCGCCTCCATCCGCAGGAGGCGCAGGACCGGCTTGGCCGGCAGCGAGGCGTAGAGCGTCCAGTCGCGGCCGAGGTAGCGGACCACCACCGGCGTCTCTTCGGCCTCGGCCAGCGCCGCGTCGAAGTCGATGAAGCGTTCCGCGTCGGCCATGGTCACGCCCTCTCCGGAACGCCGTAGACCTTCAGCTCCGCGCCCCACGTGGCCTTGTCCGAGCCGCCGAACGGCGTCACGGTCGCCCACGCCTTGAACGTCAGCGTCTCTGCCCCGGATGCGGCGGGAGACGTGATTTGGTACTCCAGCAGCGCGTCCGGCCCCATCGCGTCCATGACCGCCTCGACCGCCGCCTGCCCGGTGTCACGCTCGCCGGTGTCGGCGTCCTCGATGCGAGCGCCCTTCAAGGTCACGGTGTAGCCGCGCCCGATGGGCACCGGCTTGGCAAAGCCGCCGTCGTCGGCGTCCATGAAGTCCACCTCGCGGCCGGACTCGGCCCACGCGATGCCGTCCTCGTCGAGCCCGGCAATCGGGGTCCAGGTCGGGGACTGGTCCGTGCCCGTGTTCACCGAGATTTCGAAGTCCCGGGAGAGCACCTTGTCGTCGCTTGTCGTGGCCATCGGTCAGCGTCCTTTCAGTCGCGGTGTTCCGTCGCTCGCCTGACGTGCAGGGCGAAGTTGAGGGTGAAGCGGTAGCGGTCCCGCTCGTCGCGCCCGAGGTTGAACGGTCCGGTCTGGAGCGAGGAGCAGACGCACAGCCGCACCTCGTCCTCGCCGCCCGGGTCGAGCGTCACGTAGCGCAGTCCCTGCAGCGCGTCGTAGAGCGCCTGAGCGGCAGCCGCAGGCGTCTCCGGGTCGTCCGGAGCGCCGCGCACCATGAGCTGCACGGTCGGCTCGTCCCAGCCGTAGGTCGCCGCCGGTCCTAGCGGGTTGCCGCCCGTCGAGAGGACCATCAGCGCCTCGTCCGGCGCATCCGGCAGGCGCTCTAGGAACACGTTGCCCGTCGTGCCCGTGGCGTCGTAGGTAACCAGCCCGGCCGCGTCGAGATACTTCGCCAGTGCCCGGGCAATCACGGCAGCCTCGCCTTCACCTGACTGCCCACCCAGCGCATGATGCGCGGCCCGTCCTCTTTGGCGGCCAGCTCCAGCCACTTCGACCGCCGCCCCGGCGCGTGCCGCCAGCCCGTCTCCTCGTGCTGCCGCGCCGCGTAGGCGGAGGCCGCGCCGCCGTATCCGACCTTGGCCACCAGGTCGGACGGCGTGGCCTTCTCGACGTTGCCCGAGCCCGAGAGGATGCCCTCCCGGTAGGGCACGGTCGTGTTCGCCACGCGCAGCAGCTCCGCCGCGCCGTCATTCAGCGCCTCGGCGCAGGCTTCGCGTATCTGGCGGAGTACCTTCTCGCGGTGGTCGCGTACCATGCGGATGCTCGCCAGCTTGCTCACTTGCCGCTCCGTCCCAAGGTCACGCGCAGCCCTTCCGCGCGCAGCAGCCCTTCCAGTACCTCTACGTCGAGCACGCTGTAGCTCTGGCCGTCGACGGTCACGCGGTCCCCGACCGCCACGTCAGCGGTCGTGCGCAGGTAGGCGGTCGCCTCGGCCGTCGCCACCGTGTCCTCGGTGACGCGCACCAGCCGTCGCGTGCGCTCGACGCGAGCCGGATAGGTAGCGGGAGCCTCGTAGACCGGACCGGCGGCGCTCTCGCCGCTGTACGGCTCCACGGCGAGCGTCTGGCGGAGTAGCGCCGTAGGCATCACAGCAGCATCGCTTTCCGGAGGATGCGCAGCGCCTGCGGAGCAAGCACCGGAGGCCGCTTGCCGGAGACGCCGCCGATGCTCACGGCGGTGCCGGCCAGCCCGTCGATATCGTGTTCCTCGCCCGTCTCGGTCCAGAAGCGGACCTGAGCGCAAGCTGCGTCACGCAGCGCCTCGGCGTCCCCGGCGTCCAGCGGCCCGCCGTCCTCATCCACGAGGAAGGGAGCCGTCACGGTCACGTCCAGCAGCTCGGACGCCCGGCGCAGTAGCCGCTCGGCGTCCGGCGGAGCGGTCAGCCCACTCCACGTCTCGTACTGCTCGGCGGTGGCGTAGGGTGTCGGGCTCATGCGTCCTCGGCCTCCGGGGTATCCGGCGCGTCGAACGCGTCCGGGAGGTCCAGAGGCGTCTCGACCGGCGTCTCGACGGGTGGCGGCGCGGGCGTCTCGCGCTGCCGGTCGCGCACCGGCTCCAAGCGCCGCGAGCGGCGCAGCCAGATGGTCCGTCCGTCCGTGTGCGGCAGCTCGTACAAAGGCACGTCTCTACCTCCTGACGATGGGCGGGTGGGCGGCGCGGCGGCGCGGACCGCCGAGCTGGCGGAGCGGCTGGCCCTGCTTGCTGACCTCGATAACGTCGCCCGTCCAGTCGAGGTCCAGCGCCGAGGCGTCCTCGCCGATGAAGTTGTGCGCGACGCGCGGACGCGCGCCCTTGGCGCGGTCTACTCCCGCCCGGCCGGGGACCATCGAGGGTCCGTCAGCGTGGTCTACGAGCGAGGGCCACGTGTACCAGACAAGCGAGCGCCGTTCGAGGCCCCAGAAGCGGCTCAGCCGGAGGTCGTAGTTTTCCAGCCGCTTGAGCGTGTCGCAGTAGGCCAGCATCTCGGGAATAGCTGCGACCGGGACGACGACCAGAGGCCCCCACGCTAGGACGTGCATGGTCAGCCACGAGACGTTACGCCCGGCGGTGCGCTCCACTGCGGCGTCGATGAGCTGACGGTACGGGCGCACGCGGCCCACGTAGCCGCACAGCGGCACGTCGCGCGGGATGTGCGTCAGCGCCTCCTGCAACCCGGCGCACAGGTCGCGGCACACGTAGAGGTCGTCTTGGATGACGGCGTGGTGGGTCGCTTTCGGGTCGTACGCGGACATGGCGCGGCGGCCCGTATCCCAACGGTTGTTCCGCTCATCCCACACCACGGATACGTCACCGTCGAGGGCGGCGAGCATACGCGTCACCGAAGCCGTGCGGGCGGGGTGGGCCATCATGGCGACTGAGAGCCGCACGGCTTTCGGACCCCGCGCGGAGCGCCGTACCCGCTCCCGGGCGCGTCTCGGCGTGCGTCCGCTGTGCGTCCAGACGTGCACGGCCGTCCAGCCGTATGGCCCGGCCGGAGGGTTGTAGCCCAGCTCGCCGAGCAGCCGGGTGATGGCGTCCTTCTGCGCGCCCGCCTCCGCCACGATGAGCGGCCGGTCGCGCTCGATGACCCTGCGCCCCGACTCGATGACGCCGAGAGCGTTTCCCTCCACGTCCACCTTTAGGAGCCCGACCCGCTCATCCCACAACAGGTCATCGAGGCGCACGACGGGCACCGTCCCGGAGTCGCCGCCGTCCGCGACGCGCGACATTCCGGAGTTGCCGTCCGGTCCCGGGATGACGCGCCCGGTCCGCCACGCGGGGTGCACGGCAGCGCGGACGAGGCGCACCCGGTCAGAGACGCGGGACGCCTCCACCGTCGTGCGCAGCCGCGCAAACGTCTCGGCGTTCGGCTCGACCGCCAGGACGCGAGCGCCGCACTCACAAGCGAAGAACGCTGTGTGATTGCCGACGTGCGCGCCGACGTCCACGTACAGTCCCTCCGGCTCTAGGGCAGCGGCGGCTCCCAGCACGTCGTGCTCGTACCACGCGCCGCCCGCGACGACCTTGCCCACGTGGTCTGCCGGGTCGGCCGCGATACGCGCCGCGCCGACCGGGTAGGTCGCGAAGGGCTTAACGGGATAGAGGGGCGTGTTCGGCTCCGCCTTGCGCCGCTCTGTGTGCATCAGGGAGGGCACCGCTTGGAGGGTGCTCAGCGACTCCTCGACGCGGTACAGGCGGGCTCCGGACTCCACGAGCTTGCGCGACACCATCATGCCGACGCCCGAGCCCGCGTTACGCCGCAGGAACCCGGCCGGAGGACGCTCGACGGTATACGCCAGCCGCTCCAGAAGCTCGCGGCGCGCGAGGTACATGCCGTCCACCCAGCCCACCTCCACGCCTGCTCCTGCGGGGCGCGGCTTTACGCGCGTCCAGCACGAGCCCGAGCGGCCCTCGTGGTGGGTAAGGTTCATGGCCACCGGCTCGTCCAGCGTCTCCCACGCCGCGATTGCGCGGGCGAAGAATCCTTCACAGAGGCGCACGTCATCCTGGAGGAACACGTACCAGTCCGCAGGCGCGTCCCGGAGGTCCGCCATCTCGTCGGCGATGAGCCGCCAATGCTCGTCGCGTCCCCGATGCTCCGGCTGGCTCGTGAACGCATAGCCGCGTTCCGCGCAGAGGTCACGCACGGCGTCGTACTCCGGCGAGGCGTCGTCATAGACGCGCACCTCCACCTCGCCGTCAAACCGGCTGCGCTCCCGCTCCACGTCGTCCAGGAGCAAGAGCAGCGCCGCTAGCCGGGCATAGGTGATAACCGAGACGACGATGCGCGTCCGCGGCGGGAGGGCGAGCTGCCACGGCGTCTCCCGGGCGACCCGCGCCTGCTCGGCGCTGGTGTCCATAGCGCCGCCTTCCCCGCGGGAGGACGCCCGCCAGATGCTCGGTCCCCGGAACCTGGAGAGACGCAGCCAGCCGCGGCGGTGCGGGAGGACGATACGCGGGACGCCGCGCCCGTTCGCCCAGCGGGCCAGCCAGAGGTCGGCCATGTTCGGGCACTCGAAGATATCCGGCGGGACGGAAAGTGAGCGGTGCCAGGCCATCGCCCCGGTCCCGAGGACGTGGACGGCGTGCTCGCCCTCCACCGCCCCGAGACAGTGGAATCGCGTCTCCACCGAGCGGTGGTAGTCCGCGGGATGCTCCACGAGGCGAGCGCCGTGCATCCCCACGAGCGCCCGGCGGTGGTAGCGCTCCACCCCGGCGATAAGCGTCTCCGTCCAGCCCGGCGGGTACACGAGGTCGTCGTCGCACGTCAGGTGGTAGTCGTAGTCCTCCGCCTCGACCCAGAAGAACTTGCCCGCGTCCCCGCGGTCCCCGTGCGTCTGTGACCGCGCCACGTCGATACGCGGGTCACCGCGCAGGAACTTGGGCACGCCCGTATAGCCGTTCAGGTAGACGCCGAGGCGGTCTACCTGAGGTAGCAGGCTCTCGACGGTGTGCCGGAGCGCCGCGGACCTAGCGGGGATGGAGGCGAGGGAGGCTCGTATCATGTGGCGTCACCATAGGAACGGCGAGCCAGCCGGGAGTGGCCGGCCAGCCCGCCGCTCCATACTCCGCTACTCCGCTCAGCTACCCGTGGAGGTAGCCGCGGCGGTCACGATGCCGTCCGGCCTGAGCAGCTTCGCCCCGTAGAGCAGCAGCCCGCGGACCACGTCGGCGAAGTGCGCCTGAGAGCGGTACGCCTCGACCTCGTTGATTTGCGTCACGAGGCCGATGGCCGAAGGCGTCCCCGCCCACACGAGGTAGTCGTCTCCACCGGAGGTCACGACCGGGTTGCTGTTCGACTCGTACACGTCGAACCCGGCCGCCCGGCCGATGTGGCCGTTGAGCAGCGCGTCCGCGCTCTTGCTCCCCAGCGCCGCGTTCTTCACGAACTTCTCGTTGTTGAGCAGGAGCCCGGCGACCCACGGCGGAACCACGCACCAGCGCCCGTCGTCCGGAATGTCCTTCTCGGCGCACAGCGTCCGCATGTCGAGCAGCAGGTCGTACGCGTCGTCGCCGTCGGCGAGGTTGACCGCGCCGATATCGTTGCCGGAATCAACCCCGTCGTAGAGGTCCACAACGTACTCATCGACCGTCTTGGCGAAGCCGTATCCGGCGTTCTTGGTCGCCTCAGCGGTCAGCGTGCCGGCCATCTGCCGCTTGTCCACGTCATCGACCTCGAACGCGAAATAATGCGCTTGGTCGATGGTGATGGCCTGCTTCGTGGTGGCCAGCGTCTCCGGGTCGATATCGGTCGTGCCCGGCGTGTAGTCACCGATGGTGACCGCGCCGAGCGTGTTGATGTGGACGGTATCGCCAGCCTGCGACACGTCGCCCTCATAGTCGCGGCTCACGAGGTCGGCATAGACCAGCTTGCGCTGGAAGTTGAGCAGGAGCTTTGCCGACCAGATTTCGGGAATGAAGTTCGCGACGCTCACCAAGAGCCTCCTTGTACCTGAGGATACGGATGCCGCTTTACGCCCGTCGGCGGCCCTTGGTGGGGCATGTTCCGCGTCCCGGACCTAGCGCCGGGAACCCGTGTTTAGCGTCCCGTCGGACGTGGCTCTATGGTAAGACGTGCCGTGCCGCTAGAACGCGCTCATCATTTAGTCAACGATGCGGCCCTCGCGGTATGCGGCGTCAATCTCCTCCTCGTGCTTGGCGTACTCATCCGGCTTGCGGCTCAGCTCGGCAATCTGTGCCCGCGTCCACGTCCGCTTGCCGTCGCCGCCCTCTATCTCGGCCCCGGACCGGCTGGCGGACGCAGCCGCGCCGCCGAACAGCTCCGGCAGCTCGTCCTTGAGCGCCTTGACCGCCGCCGCAACCCCCTTGGAGTCGGGCACCCCGTCCTCTACGGTCACGGCGTCGAGGTCCAGCAGGCGCAGCACGCGGTCCAGCCGCTCCGGCTTGGCCCCGGCCGCAGCCGCCGCGATACGGGCCTCGGCGTTGACGATGGTGCGGCTGGCCAGCGCGAGCGCATCGGCAGCGCGCTTCTCGGCGTCTGCCTTCTCGGCCTTGAGACGTTCACTCTCATCCATCTGCGCGCGCTTCGCGGCTTCTTCGGCGGCCGTCTTCGCACGCTTCTCGGCTGCCGTCTCGGCGCGCTTCACGCGCTCGGCCACAAGCCGGTCGATGGCCGCCTGCTGCTCCGGCGTGAACTCGACCTTGCCGGAATCGTCGTTTCCGCCCTGCGCAGCGCCCTGCGGCTCCCCCCCCTCCGGCGGTGTGGTCTGCTCGTTCTGCGTGCCCTGCGTGTCGTCTGTGGTCGTTCCCACGGTCCGTCCCTTCCCTAGATTGCCTTGCCTATCTGCTCGCGGTAGCGGAGGCGCGGTAGGTCGTGTTTGGCGACGTGTTCGCGCAGCCGTCCCTGCCACTCGCGGACGTGCGCCTTCGCCTTGGCCGCCGCGAGGTCGTCCAGAGCCACGGCCTCCCGCGTCTTCCAGTAGCGGATGCCGCGCTCCAAGTGCCGTTGCTGCTGCTCCGCCGCGTAGCGGTCCGGGTCGCCCTGCTGGATGCCGTCCGTCCGGGTCAAGCCCTCCACGTAAGGCGCGAGGGCGTGGCGGCAGGACGGGTGGAAGAGTCCGTCGCGCTCGGCGTCCGCCAGCGTCAGGTAGCCCGGCGTCAACCCGTCGAGCGACAGCACTTCGCCCTCCCACGGGGCGCACATCGGGCAGCAGCCCGGCGAGCCGGATACCGTCACGAGGTCACGGCCCGATGCCCGCACCCCGTCCATGACGCCCTGCCGCTCGGCGTTGTGGATGGCGGTCCGGGTCGCCATCTCGGTGTAGCTGGCGAGGTTCCACGCCCGGCCCGTCCGGTCTACGAATCCGGTGATGCCCCGCCCGGCCAGCTCGTCCAGTGCCGCCTGCGCCGCCTGCCGCCGCGTGAGGCTGCCGGCCAGCCCCTGCATGGTCGCCCGGCCGACCGCCTGCCGGTAGATGTCGTCCACCGCCCGGAGAACGCGCAGGTCCGTCTCCGCGAGCCGTCCCGACAGCGCCCGGGCCAGCGCCCGGGTAGCGGCCTCGGAGTCCACTCGGGCCAACGTCGTGGCGATGCGGCCCCGGAGGACGACCGCCCGCGCCGCGTTCGCGCCGCGCTCATGCGCCGCCGTGACGGCCGCCAGGGCCGCCCTGTCGCGCTTGGCATGCATGCCGCGCATCAGACGCCGCGCCGCCGCGCTCAGCGCCGCAGAAGCGGCCACAGCGACGCCCGCGCCGCGTTCCTGGTCGGCCAGCCAGCGCCGCACCTGCAGAGCGAGGTTCGCCAGCAGGGCCAGCTCCAGTCCGCGCGCCAGGCCGAGCAGGGTGTCGCGCTCGTCGGCCATCAGAAGGCGGGCTCACTCACCACGCGCCCGGAGTCCTCGCGGATGCGCTCGACCTCGGCGGCCAGCTTCTCGTCGTCGAGGTCCGGCTGGGCCCGCCGCACCGCCGTCTCGATGGATACCGCCTCGGCCGTGCGCAGCATGGTCAGCGTCTGCGCCAGCTCTTGCGCCGTCTCGCGTGGCTCCGGCCAGATGATGACCGGCGTCTCGACGGCCGTTGGACGTCCGAACACCGTCCGGTCGACGGCCAGCATCCCTTCCAGCGCCGCCTTGAGCGTCGGGTTCCAGTAGCGCCGCTTGCGGTCCAGCGTCTGGTACGTCTTCGCCTCGCGGAGCCGGAGCGCCGTACCGGACTCGGCCCGGCCCTCGACGCGCAGACCGAACGTCTGCGGCGCGTACCCCGCCTTGCTGACGATGCGCTCGATGAGGTTGAGCACCGTCTGCTCGTGCTCCGGCGCGCGTATCTCGGGCTGGTAGACCGTGATGCTCATCTCGCCCGGACTCATGCCGTCCAGCTCGGTGAACACCTCGCGGTCCACATCGAAGTAGCGGCCCGAGCCACGGTCGGTAGCGGCAGCGTCGAGCGCGTCCGCAGGCACGATGACGCGCGCCTTGCCCAGCCGCACGTCGCGTAGCCACGAGCTGTATGCCTCGTCGAGCGCGTCGAGCAGCGGCTCGGCCCCGGAGATATCGGCGCGCCCCTGCGCCCCTCCCGTGTCGTCGTGTGCGGGCCTCATGTTCGGCACGTACCACGTCAGCATCCCGCCGGGGATACCCTCCGGCAGGGCGACCGTCTCCTCTAGGTCGGCCGTCTGCGGGTGCGCCGTCAGCGCCGCCTTCACGCCGAGGTTCGTCTTGTCGCCCACGTAGAGTCCGTGCAGGATGACGCCCGGCTCGTGCCGCTCCAGATGTCGCCATACCTTGCGCCCCTCGGCCGGCAGCTCGTGCCAGAACGTCACCGCCTGCAGGCGTCCGTAACGGAACTCGGGCACCGCGTGGTCGGCCGCGACCGTGGTCAGGAACGGCATATCCGACACGGCCGTGTCCCAGCTCACGCGCAGGTATATGCCCGAGATAGCCGCGCACAGCTCGGCGGCTTCCAGCAGGGTGTTCGCCACGCCCGTCCCGGAGGTCAGCTCGTCCAGCCGCTGCTGCGCCGCGTCAGCTACGTCAATCTCGGGCATCTCGCCGAAGAGGAGGTCAGCGCTCGTCTGCGCAATCTCGGCCGCCAGCGGGACGTGGACCGGGGGCGGCTGCCGAACGATGCTCTGCTGCCGTTGCCTGCGCCGGAAGAAGAACGGCCGCGCATACTTGTTCTTGGCGGGTGGCGCGGCCGACGACGCGAGCTGGGCCGGGTTGCCCGCGTACCACGCGCGCCACGTGTGGATGGCCTCCGGCACCGCGCCCGGAGGCGGCCACGCCATATCGCGGTCGTCGGGCAGGCTCATAGGTCATCACTCCTCATGCGCCGGATGGCGCGGCGTCGGAAGACAGGGACGGATACCTCGTCCACCAGCGGCAGGCGCAACAGCCAGCGCGTCAGACGTGCGACCGCGCGCGGGTCGCTGGCGAACGGGATGCAGAACGGGATGGACAGCCTCATGCCGCCTCCTTCGTGGTGTCGTAGACCAGCCAGCGCCGCGTATAGCGCCGGGTCGTGTAAGCGCCGTAACGGAGCGCGTCCACGCCGTGGTCGTCGGCCTTGACCGGCGAGTCCTCCCCGCGTTCCTGCGCCTTTGCGTCCCAGCGGTACCCGGTCAGCTCGCGGATAAGGTGCGCGCACGAGCGGTGGATGCACAGCCGCCCGGACGTGAGCAGCGTGGCCGTGTAGCGGATACCGTCCAGCACGTCGTTCTCGGCCTCGCGCGGCTTCACCCAGCCGTCGCGCCGGAGTTGCGCCGAGAACGACACGGCGGAGGGGTCCACGTAGGCCCGGGACAGCGGGACCGGAGCAGGCTTGCCGTTGAGCGCATAGGCCCCGTCCGCACCGGAGGCCAGCCAGTCCCGGAGGTGCACGGAATACTCGGCGTCGGTGAGCTGCCGCCTGCGCTCCTTCGCGTCCCAGCGCCACTCGCGGGCCACGTAAAGGCGTTCGTCGGTCCCCAGCCCGGCCAGCAGAGCGTGAGTCACGGTGGCGGTCCCGTAGTCCACGAACAGCCACCACGTCTGCATGGCGGGAAGCTCGTCGGAGACGTGCAACACGGGGTCGAACATATCGAACACCGCGCCCTCGGCGGCCACCCACTCCCCGAGGATGAAGCGCCGGTACCAGAGGCCCGTGAACTCGCGCTTGACCGACTCCACGTAGGCGTCCGGCAGGTGAGGGTTGTCCTCCAGCCGGAAGGAGAAGCGCCCGACGCCCAGTTCCGGGGCGCGGTCCAGCCAGTCGCGCTTGAGCCAGTGGAGCGGAGCGTCGGGGTTCGTGGTCGCAATCATGCGCGAACCCTCCGCCGAGAGCCGCGTCCGGAGCATCATCCAGAACGACTCGGGGATGGTCGATGCCTCGTCCACGTAGGCCCCGGCCAGCGTGAGCCCGCGTATCTTCTCCTGCGCCCGCTCGTCGTTGGCCCCGACGACGTAGACCCGGCGGCCGTGGATACGCAGCTCGCGGCTTCCCCGGTTGAAGTAGACCTCATGCTCGCCGAACACGTCCACGAGCGGGTGGATGACGTTGCGGATGACGGTATCCTGCGTGCGCCCCGCCAGCAGCAGGTTCCCTTGCGGCCCGTGGGCGGCGAGGTCCACGAACGCGTGGTCGGCGGCGACGCTCTTGCCGGAGCGGACTGCGCCCTCTAGGATGACCAGTCCGCAGTCCTCCAGCGCCCACCACGCGGCGCGCTGCTTGGGGCTCAGGGCACCGATAGCCGGGCTCACGGCCGCTCGCCCTTCTGCAAGACAAGGTACTCCTCGAACGCAGCCCGCTTGCTCTCGTCAGCCTCCGGCCTGTCGCGCTGGCCGAGGTACTGCTTGCCCAGCCAGATGAGCATCGTGTCGCTGTTCTTCTGGAACTGCTTGCGCCGCAGCGAGACGAGCCCGCGGAGCTTGCCGCGGTCCCACGCCTCGCGGTACCGCTTCTGCCGGAGCTTGCGCGACAGCGTCTCGCGGGCGATGCCGAACCAGCCCGCCGCCTCCTCTTGCGTACAGTGGAGCGCGGCCAGCTTCTCCAGCTCCTCGAGGTCGATGACGACCGCCCTACGAGGCATCCGGCACCTCGCACGGCGCGCCCCGGTGCCAGCCCGTCGTCTCTTCCAAGCGGAAGCGGTACGGGTTGGTGGCCGGAGAAACGTAGTCGCTGCGCTTGATGAGCGGCGTCCGCTTGAAGCGGCTGTAGTCGACGTAGTGGTGCCAGCGCCCGAACTTCCACACGACGCGCGCCACGTCCGGGTGCATCCGGGCGAGCATCTGGGATTTGGGCAGCGTCCCCTCGTGCTTGTAGAACTCCTCGGTGTTCCCTCCAGGTATCTGCTGCGTCGTTTCCTTCCACTGCTGGAAGGCGTTGAACTGGACCGTCTGCCAGCCCGCCTTGAGCATCCGCAGGCTGAGGTCGGTGTCCTCGTTGTAGCGCCCGCGCCAGCGGAAGGGCACGTCGTTGCGGATGAGGTTGCAGGAGTAGATGCGCGTCCCCACGGTGAAGGGCGGCTGCTTGATGCGGGACGGGCAGAATATCCAGTAGTTCGGCCCGGCCATCGCGATGTTCTCGTAGCGCAGGACGAAGGTCTCCATCGCGTGGAACGGCGTCCCGTCCCCGCAGGGAATCCGCTGGTTGCAGTGGAGGCGGGAGAACAGGGAGATGTTGTCGTCCATGACCCAGTGCCAGGGGTGTCCCTCCGCGATGGCGTGGTCCCAGATGAAGTTGCGTGCCGGTCCCGGTCCCTTGCTCTTGGTGTCGCCCAGCGCGTCGAATGTGTCGTAGTCGCGCTGATAGGCGGGGTCGAGGGTGAGTAGGCTCTCGTCCGGGAAGACACGCGCATACGCCTCGCGCTGCTGCTCCTCGACGACGATGCGGTAGGGCACGCCCATACGGTCCAGCGCGTGCGCCGTCAGGCAGATATCCGCCCGGCTCTTGGACGGGATGTAGAGCGGGAAGCGAGGGAGCGGCGGCATTTAGGCGTCTCCGGCCAGCGGTGCGTCGTCTCCGAGCGGCCGCCAGTCAGCGCCGTCCCAGAACGTGTTCACCTGCGCGTCCGTCCAGTGGCGGAAGTCGCAGCGTGAGAAGGTGACGCAGCAGCGCGAGCAGTACGTCGTCCCGGCGCGGTCCTTCTCGCGGAGCCGACGGCGGATGGTCTGCATCTTCGCGCCGTACCAGAAGCGTTTGAAGCCCGCGATGCCGTCGCGGACGTTGCCGAACTCTTCGACGGCCGACTCGCCCGTGTTGTCTTGGCAGCAGAGCAGGTAGCGGCCGCGCGAGTCGATGGTGACGTAGAGGAAGGGCTGATTGCAGCGCCGCGTCAGCGGCTCCGTCACCGGCCGGAGCCCGAAGCGTTCGGCTGCCGGCCAGTCGAGGTGGTTGTACCACGTGCCCAGGAGTCCGGCGCGGAAGCGGCTGGCCGGCCAGTGCTCGGGCTGCTCTTGGAGGACGATGAGCTTCAGCTCAGGACCGTGGTAGGTCCACGGCGACCACGCGCCCTCCGGCTTCCGGTAGTACTCAAACCACGGGTAGCCGGACGCCTCGGCCATCCGCACAAACTCCTCATGCGGACCGTACATATCCGTGTAGACGACGTTGGCCCCGGCGTCGAGGAGCTGCCGGTACGTCCACGTCCCGTCGCGGAGCTTCGTGCCGTTGGTCGTGATTTGGATTTGCGTCTGCGGCGAGGTCCGGCGCGCGATAGAGAGCAGGCGCGGTAGCTCGGGGTGGAGCGTCGGCTCGCCGCCCACGGCCAGGTCGGAGCGCCGCGTCGGCGCGAGCTTCGCGATGATGCGCCACGCCGCCAGCCACGTCTCTTCGTCCATGAAGTGGAACGTCTTGGGGAGCGGGTCGAGACGGCAGTTGCAGTGGCCGCAGCGTAGGTTGCAGCCGTGCGTCGGCTCTAGCGACCAGACGTGCGGAGACGTCGGGCCCAGCGGCCGTATCTGCTTGGGCGGCTTGGGCGGCCGTCCCCAGCGCCAGACCGGCGGGTTCGGCTCGGGCTCCGGCTCCGCTCGACGGCTCACGTCGCCTCCCCGTCCTCCGCCGCCCACTGGTGGTGGAGGCTGGAGCCTACGTGCCCGTCCGACTCCGGCCACCACGTATAGCTGCGCTTCTCCTGCCCGATGAGCTTGAAGAACGCCTCCGCGTCGGTGTCGCTCTTGAAGTGAACGACGACGTGGAAGACGGACTGGAGGTCGTCCTGCTCGTAGTCCGGCATCCCGTCCCACTCCGCGTAGGGGTCGGTGGGGTCGCCGTGCTCGGTGAACTCCAGCGGGTCGAGCCCCGTCAGCGAGAGGTCGAAGTCGACGCCGCGGAGGTCCGTCAGCTCCAAGTCCAGCAGCTCGCGCTCCCAGCCGGTCTCCTGCGCGGTGCGGTTGTCGGCGATGCGGTACGCCTTGGCCTGCGTCGGCGAGAGGTCGGCCGCGACGATGACGGGCACCTCCGCGAGTCCGAGCCGCTGCGCCGCCGCGAGTCGCGTGTGCCCGGCGATGACGACGCCCTCCGGGTCGACGACGATGGGCTGCTTGAAGCCGAACTCCTTGATGCTGCCGGCCACCTTGCCGATGGCGGTGTCGGACGTCGTGCGCGGGTTCCGCGCGTAGGGGATGACGCGGTCGACCGGCCACCACTCGATGCTGGCGGCCGCGGTCTTTTTAGCGGTGTGACGTTTCGTCGCCATCAGCTCCTCATTCTCGGCGTGGCGCGCGTCGCGGAACGCGCTCATCATTCGGGCCGCGCCGGTAGACGTAGCCGCCAGCCGCGCCGCGGACGCCCTCGATGTGGTGGCCGTTGCGCCGCAGACGTTCCACATGGCCGTGTATGGCGTCGCGAGCGTCGCGCGCGGCTCCGCACACCTTGCCGACGCGCCGCAGCTCCTCAAGCGGCTGTACACGCCGCCCTCGGCTTCTCCGCAGGACACCGAGCAGCCAGTCGCCGAAATCGGGGTCGGTGCGCGGGTCATAAGGCGGGTGGGAGGTGCAGGCCCCGGAGGCGTTGTCCGGGGCAAGCCTCGCGCCGCAGATGACGCAGCGCCGTACTCGACTGCGTACTCGTCCGGCCACGTCCCCAGCCTAGGACGGCCGACGAGGCTTGAATAACACACCGCGTGGCTAGGCTTGCGGATACTCACATCACATCGCGCCGCAGTCTACCAGCAGCAGGACGGCCCCGGGGCCGTCCCTGCCCAGCTCCACGGTGACGAGCCACTTGTCCCCGCGTCTCCGGATACTCATTCGCGTCCGGAGTCTACCAAGCGAACGGGCCGGAGGTCCGGCCCGTTCGGGGTAGTGGCGTGTGGCTCGGCGTCAGTCGCTCGCGTTGGCCTCAACATACGCGTACTTCTCGCCGCAGGGGATGTGCGCGTATACCTCGCCCGGCCCATCCGGGTTGAATCCGCGCCAGCACCGGGACTCCGGCGGAATCTGCTTGCCGCAGATGAAGCACTCGACATCGACGCTCACGGAGTCCTCCTTCGGCGCGTCTAGCTGCATCCTGATGCCCTTGATTGTGCGGTGTACGCTCATGCCTTCCCTTCCCGTATCCGCTCGACCTCGCTCGGGTCGATTCGCCAGTGCCCGCCCGGCGTTTGCCAGCCGGTCATCGTGCCGTTCTTGAGCCAGCGGATGATGGTGGCCGCGTCAACGGACAGGCGGCGTGCCGCCTCCCGTGCGCTAATCTCGTGCCGCTGGGTCACCGTCCCCACCCCGCCTCCGCTAGCGCAGCCGTCTCGGCTTCGGTCGGGTACGGCTCGGCGTAGCGCTGCGGTCCCTCACAGAGCATGACGTGAGACACGCCGCCCTCGTCGTAGGGCATCCCCAGCCCGTCCCGGTCCGCGTCGTCCTCGTAGACGACCACCACGTCGTCGGTGATGTTGTTGACGAGCGGGTAGTTACTCTGCGTCGCGAGCAGGACCGCGGTATGGTCGTCCGCGCCTCCGGACCGCCACTCGTTGATGAGACGTTCCAGCTCGTAGATGGTCATCGTGTGCCTCCTTGGCCGTGGTCTGTATTTGCCGTGCTGTGCACAGCATACCCCTATTCGCGCCGTTTACCACGCTTACCATGTTGTCCATTGAGGCATTTGTCGAGCCTGAGTCTGTACACTTGGGCAATAAACACGGCAACAAGAAGGACCGCCCCGAAGGACGGTCCTTACAAAACGCCTGCAAATCAGTGGCGGGAGCGACGGGACTCGAACCCGCGGCCTCCGGCGTGACAGGCCGAGGGCAACTACCTCTCAGGCTCGATTCTGCGGCCCGTGCTGTTGCCCTGTGAGGCTGTCTGAGGCCGGGTTGGACGGGGTACGGCTGGGGACGGCTGGGACCGCGGCAACAGCAGGGCAACAAATCCTGAGCAAATCATCGAGGGTGAAGTTGAAGTGGGCGTACTCCCCGTGCAGCTCCCGCGCTGCGGCATCGTAGACGAGCGCGGCCACGAACGCATCGTCGAAGTAGCCGAGGTGATACTTGCGGCCGTCCTTCGCGATGTTGGCCGACCACTTGCCCTTCACCTTGTGCCAGCAGACGCCCTTGTAGCCGCTCCGGTTGGTGCTCGGCGCGAGCTGCTCGTCCTCCCGCGCCACCGCCCGCGGTACTTCCCGGACTCCTCGTCCCGGTCCATGATGCCGCCGCCGAACGCCAGCACCGGCTGGTAGCGGCGCTCCCACCGCTCTACCGCGTAGCCGGGTTTGCCCCGCTCTCCGCGGGCGATGATGCCGTGACGGCGAGCGATGTGACGGATGGAGCGCCCCACGCTCCAGCAGTCCGCCTCGACGCCAAGCGCCGCTACCTCCAGACTGATGTTCACCAGCTCCCCGGGGTGCAGCGCGTCGTGGATTAGCAGGATACCGGCCACCAGCTTGTCCAGGTCCACACCCTCGGCGGTCGGCTCGGCAGCTGGCTCCGTTTCCGCCTTCCGGCGGCAGAGGGCGCATAGTCCGTCCCGGTCCGTGTTGTAGCGCGAGAGGACCGTACCGCAGCCGCCCGCGCAGACGGAACGGGTAGCGGCAGCTGTGGCAGTAGCCGGGGTCACGCAGCATCGCCTCCAGTCGTCGTCGTGTCGTTGTGCTCGCCCAGGACGGTGCGCAACTGCCGTCGTGGCCTCCCGGTCCTCGCGTAGTTCGCGAGCGCCACGAAGTCGTGCAGCGAGTCCACGAGGTAGGTGTCCACGCCACAGCTCCGCCGCCGTTCCGCCGCCGCTATCTGGTCGAGCGAGCAGCGTCCGGCGCGGGAGTGCCGTGCCTTCGGCCTCTTGAACTCCACGAGCAACGAGCGCCCACCCGCGTGCAGCACCGCGTCCGGGAAGCCTCTATCCTGCCCGGCTTTGTCGGCCCGGTACTGGCCCGCCACTTCGAGCACCACGCTCATCGCCTCCGCCGCGCGGCGGCAGTCGGCCACCAGCTCCGCCTCCAACTCGTAGCCCTTCACGGGCACCGCTCCGGGTCGCGGTCGGCGTGGTCCGCGACGACGGCCAGCGCCATGAGCAGCACGCCTGCCGCGCAGCCGACCGTGGCGCCGACAAAGAACACGAGCATGAGCGTCAGCATGGCGCGGCGTCCACGTACTCGAATTCGACACGGTTGACGGTCGCGCCCGGTCCGCAGCGGTTGGCCTTGCAGAACATCTCGACGAACTCAGCGGGTGTCAGCTCGGGAAAGCCTTCCCGGGCGCACTCGTCAGGACCGTGCGCAGGCAGCTCGTACAGGGGTTCCTGGCGCACGTCCGTCACCCGGATTACGTGCAGCCGCTTGACGTGTTCGCCCTTGCGCAGTCCCTGCGCCTGCTCGACGCCTTGCAGCAGCTCCCCCGGCTCGAGATTCCACCAGCCGAGGCGGCGTGTGACCGTCTTCTCGCGGCGCCTGAACGCCTCCGTGGTCATGCTGAACGACATGAGCTTCATACGGCTGCCCCTTCTCTCGTGAACGTGAAGTCGCTGTCACAGTCGAAGCACAGGCCCGGACCTCCGATGGTGCCGGCCGTGCGCAGTGAGCCGCAGCGCGGGCAGCTCCAGTCGTACAGGTCTCCGCTCGCGGCCTCTTCTTGGCAGCGCCGCAGCACCAGCGCGACCGGCGGCAAGTCCGTCTCCTCGCGGATGAGGCGGGAAACGGCAGCGAGCGCCGCCCTGGTGCTCACCCGTGCCTGAGCGAGCGCCGCCACGTACACGGCCTCACTCTCCCGCCCCCAGCTCCCGCGCGGCCATGCCGCCGCCAGCATCTGAACGGCCTTCAGCAGCTCGCGCGGGTCCGCCGCCGAGCGCCTTGCGACCTCCGTTGCCATTGTCGTTCCCTCCGTTCAGGCCGAATGCCTCGGCCGCAGTCGTCATCACGTCCATCAGGCGACGGTCGCCGCGAGCGTCCATCGAGCCGTGCTGCTCCCCTTCCGCCCACTCGTACCAGCGGGCACGAGCGCCCTTGGGTGGCTTGGCCAGGAACGTACGGGCGTGCTGCATCTTGCAGTCGGTCGCGGTGCAGTGGTCGCGGTAGATTCGGGCGGCCGTCAGCAGGTCCGCCCGCTCCGCTCCCTTGTCCCTCCAGAAGCGGTACAGCCGTTCGGCGTCGGCCTTGCTCCCGATACGGCCGTACTCCGCCCACCACTCTGTGAAGTCGTCGTCGGTCACGTCGGGTTGCTTTGCCGATTCGGCAATCGCCGCATGTTCTTGACGACATTCGTCGTTATCGCGCTCGCCGGCGGGAGCTTCAGCTTCCGCCAACGCTCTTAAAGAACCGGTCCGGTCCGGACCGGTCCGGTCCGGACCGGTCCGGGGACCGAGTACGGTGTCTGTACGGTGTCTGTACGGTGTCTGTACAGAATCTGTACGGACTTCCTTACCTGTCGGTACGGCATCCTCAACTACTCTGTAGGAGCACCGTCGCCAGCGCTTTCCGTCCGTCGAGACGCCTTCGGGACGTTCGCAGATGAGCCACGGCGGTAGCGGCAGGTCTGGCTGTTGTGGGTTACGCGGTAGCTCGTGCTTGTGGAACGAGCTGATGTAGAGGCAGCGCTTGCCCTCCGCCTCGTAGGGGATGAGCTTGCCGTCCGCGACCAGCTCGTCCCGCCACTGCGCCAGTACCTCCACGCTGATATCCGCGTCCAGCGGGGACGGCCAGAGCAGCACCTTCCACGTCAGCGGGTCATCCTCCAGGCACCCGGAGTCTTCCGCCAGCGCCCAGAGTCCGCTGTACGTGGTCCGCTTGTCGCGCGGCCATCGCAGCAGCTCGCCGTCGCTGAAGTAGTCGGCCTTGCGGATGCGGTTGCGGAGACGGGCCATCAGGTCTCGCCCTTGTCCAGCCAGCGCGTCGGCAGCCAGCACTTGCGACCCGCGTACTCCCTTAGCCGCTGGGGTTCCTTCGGCATCCGCACGAGCGATGCCATGCTGTTAGGCGAGCGGTCCAGGACTTCCACGGCGGTACCCTCCTCGCCCGTCCACACGCCGCTCGCGTTGCCGTTGATGGTGGCGGTGTCGAATCCAGCTCGCGTGAGTACTTCCGTCATGGGCTTTCCCTCCCGACCACTAACCCTCCGCAGAGACGGGTAGCAGCCTCGAAGTCGGCCAGCTCGTCGGCCGTCACTTCACGGGCACCGTCC
>ERZ1026800.1106-NODE-1106-length-19043-cov-4.338021_pt1 | contig 19043 bp, 15 predicted proteins | sample MGYA00520873_ERZ1026800 | MGnify/ENA primary metagenome ERZ1026800 (study PRJEB33270, sample SAMEA104284475) | anaerobic digester metagenome | biome: Anaerobic digester microbiome; feature: mesophilic sludge digester; material: Anaerobic digester biomass...
GGTTGGTAGCGGTGAGTAACGGCATATTATGAGTATATCAGCAGAAGCACAGAGTACTTTGATTGTTTAAGTAAAAAACGAGGGCTAAGCTAAGATGGTAAAATTACCTCTATGAAATTGAAAAAATGGCATATCTGGTTAGGATTTGCGATTAGTGCGGTCTTCCTCTATTTAGCCTTCCGCAAGGTAGATTTCTCCCAAGTATGGTCTTACCTGACCCACGCGCAGTGGAGCTGGGTACTTTTGGGGTTGGTGTTCTACTTCATCGGGGTGTGGCTGCGCGCTTTCCGCTGGCAGATCTTGCTCAACCCCTTGAAAAAGCTGCCGATCCCGCGTCTGTTTCAGGTGGTTGCAATCGGCTATATGGGCAACAACGTTTATCCCGCGCGTGCCGGCGAACTGCTGCGGGCAGTGCTGCTCAAGCAAAAAGACCAGATCTCGATTTCGGCGAGCCTCGCCACGATTGTGGTGGAGCGCTTGTTCGATGCGCTGGTGATTATGGGTTTGGTGCTATTGAACCTTTCGCAGCTGACGGCGCTGCCCTCCGCACAAAGTTACGTCGGCGCCATCCGTGCCGTAGCCACCTGGGGGGCGGTGATTTTCTTGGCTCTGTTTGCGCTCTTTTTGGCTCTCGTGCTCTTCCCTAAGCCAACCCAAAAAGCCTTAGATTGGGTCATTAACCACCTCGTTATCGCGCGCTTGCGCAAAGGCATCTCCGACTTTCTCACCCGCTTTATCGAAGGGCTTTCCAGCTTGCGCTCTGCTGGTGAGACGCTCAAGGTGCTGCTCTTTTCCATCGCCATCTGGACTTGCGAGACAGGCTTGTATTGGGGCGTGATGCAAGCCATGGGCATCCAGCTCAGCTTTATGAGCCTGATGCTGATCAATGGCGTGGTCAACCTGGTGCTGCTGATTCCGGCGGCGCCGGGAGGCTTGGGCACCTTCGATGCAGCTGGCAAAGCCATGCTGCAAGTCTTTGGGGTTGGCTCGGAGTTAGCCCTGGGTTACACCTTGTTACTGCGGGTGGCGCTGTGGGTGCCGATCACGGTGCTGGGTGCCGTTCTCTTTGTACGCGAGGGCTTCTCACTCACCACTGATGTAAGTAAATTACAAACCGAGTATGCGGATGCTTCGCATGAGCCGCAAATTTAATTAAGAAGGTAGACACCTATAAAGGAGTAACTATGTCAGACCAAAATTATCAAGAAATCGCAGAGATTAATCAGAATGTCAAAAGTATTCACCGTTGGGTCAGGTTTTTCGGGATTATGTACGTTGTGTCCATGGTGGCGGTAATCTTCATTGTTATTGCAAACGTCGCCTTGGTCGGAGCGTTGCTGCCATAATCGACAAGAATATTGTGGCTTTTTGATTAGCAACAATTCAAACTGGAGAATGGAATTAGGGTAATGGAAACGAGCAAACGCATCGCGATAATTGGCGCTGGGATTGGCGGGATGAGCGCGGCTTATGACCTGAGCAACGCTGGTAAAAATGTGGTCATCTACGAAGCCTCGGATCACCCTGGTGGCTTAGCTGCAGGCTTCAAAGAGCCCCATTGGGATTGGTCTGTAGAGCGCTATTACCACCACTGGTTCACGTCTGATAAATACATGCTCGGCTTGATCGATGAATTGGGCTGGTCGGACCAGGTAATCTTCCCCAAGCCGATTAGCGTAATGTATTACAAAGGCAAGTTTTACCCCTTTGATTCCATTCCAGCGGCGATAATGTACCCCGGCTTGGGCTGGGGCATCAATAAAATCCGTTTTGGATTTGTGGGGCTTTACTTGCGCCTGACGAATAACTGGCGTGAGCTAGAAAAAACCACCACGGAAGCTTGGATGCGCGCCAAAGCCGGCGATAAAGTCTATGAAGCTATGTGGGAGCCAATGATGGTAGGCAAGTTTGGCGAGCGCTATGCCAAAGAGGTCAACATGGCGTGGATGTGGGCACGCTTGCACTCACGCAGCACGCGCCTGGGCACGTTTATCGGTGGCTTCCAGGCTTTTGCCGATAAATTCGCCGCTGAGCTGCAACGCCGTGGGGTAGAAATTCATTACCAGACGCCGGTACAAAGCATCACCCGCCAGGAGGATGGCAAATTGCAGGTACAGCTCAAGGACCAAGCGCCACAACTGTATGACCAAGTATTGGTGACACTTTCTCCAGGGATGATGGCTAAGCTGACCCCGGATTTGCCGAAGGATTACCTCAATGGATTGCTGAGCCTCAAAAATATGGGCGCGGTGGTGATGACCCTTTCGCTCTCACATGCGCTCTCCCCAGAAGGCTACTATTGGTACAACATCCCCAAGCAAGTCGGTTTTCCGTTTCTTTCGTTGGTGGAGCACACCAACTTCCTTAAACCGGAATACTTTGGCGGGGATCACATCCTTTATATTGGAGATTACCTCGAGGTGGATCACCCCAACTTCCAGAAGAGCGATGAACAACTGCTGGCTGAGTTTCTGCCACACCTCACCAAAATCAACCCGCAATTCAGCCCGGACTGGGTCAAAAAGGTGTGGGTCAGTAAGACCCCCTATGCCCAGCCCATTCCGCTGGTGAATCATTCCAAGAATATCCCTGCCATCAAGACCCCAGTGCCCGGGGTTTACTTTGCCAGCATGAGCCAGGTGTACCCCTGGGACAGGGGCACAAATTTTGCGGTGGAAATTGGGCGCCGTGCAGCACGAATGATGCTCGAGGAATAAAAATCACTCAGCGCATAGGTTATTTTCTCACCTAATCTTGATTCCTAATTGGGGTTTACTATCTAGAAATGGGGCTAAGCTTGGTTCCTCAGCTCCTTTTTTATTAATACATAGATAACGGCTGTCACTGTTTAAAATCGAATGGATACACCTATATATGGGGGGTGTAACGGGTGTTCATTCTGCTAATTAGGCTGAGAATAAAGTAATCTTAAGAATAAATTAATAGGATTAACAAAAGTTTAGCTTTTTAAGGTTTTTGAATCTTAAAGAAACCACAAATTTTAAGCAACAGCCCAGCTGTTTTTATTGTTTCTGAGTTGAGTCGGTGTTAGAATCTACGCACCGATTTCAATCTAGACATTCGATCGCATTTCACCAGCGGATCGAACGCGATAAATTACCTTCGATTCGCTCTATTAAGTGTTTATTTTTTTAGGACAACTCTCCCCCTTATAGGCGCGGGGAATTAAGGAGAAGGCATAATGAACGCTCAACAGGCATGGCAGGCTACCCTCGGACAATTACAGATGGAACTTTCGCGTGCAGCTTATGATACCTGGGTGAAAAACACACAGCTGATCGCTTACGATCCACAAACTGCCACCTTTACCTTAGGAACTGCCAATGCTTATGCCTGTGATTGGCTGGAAAGCCGCCTGAAGTCTACATTGATCAACAAACTTAGTGGCATGATGGCTAGACCTGTGGAAGTTTGCTTCAAAGTATGGGCTGCCCCCTCTGCCCAGCAGGAAGAGGAGCAAGTCATTACTCAGAAAATCTCCCAGCCTGTTGAGACAAACAGCTTCGAGACGCACCTCGCCGCTAAATACCGCTTTGATAATTTCGTTGTGGGTCCGAATAACCGTTTGGCTCATGCTGCCAGCTTGGCTGTGGCGGAGCAGCCGGCGCGGGCTTACAATCCGCTGTTCCTTTATGGTGGCGTTGGGCTGGGTAAGACGCACATCTTGCACGCTATTGGCAATGCGGTTTTACCGCGTGGGCTGCAGGTGCTGTATGTTTCTTCAGAAGAGTTCACTAACGACTTGGTCAATGCCATACGCACCAAGACGACAGCAGCTTTCCGGGAGAAATACCGTCAGGTGGATGTACTGCTCATCGATGACATTCAGTTCATCTCTGGAAAAGATTCCACCCAAGAAGAGTTTTTCCATACCTTTAATACCTTGCATGGGCAGGATAAGCAAATTGTGATGACCTCCGACCGCGCACCCAAATCGATGAGCACCTTGGAAGAGCGGCTGCGTTCACGCTTCGAGTGGGGATTGACGGTAGATATCCAGCCGCCAGATTACGAAACCCGTTTAGCCATTTTACGCACCAAAGCCGAAAAAGTTCACCGCGATGTGCCTGCAGACGTGATCGAAATGATTGCCCGCGAGATCCAAAGCAATATCCGTGAATTGGAAGGCGCTTGGAACCGCGTTCTGGCTTATGCTGAACTAACCGGAGAAAAGCTCACACTGCAGATGGCAAATAATGCTTTAGCCGACTTCTTCCCACAGCATCCAGATGTTGCCCCCGAGGATGTCATTGCAGCTGTCTCGCGGTTTTTTGGCGTGACCCCCGAGAGAATGCTCAGCAAAGACCGCTCTAAAGATATTGCCTTGCCACGTCAAATTGCTATGTATCTCCTGCGCGAGCAGGCGGGTATATCACTGCCAAAGATCGGCGAGGAGTTAGGCGGGCGCGATCACACCACGGTGATTTATGCCTGCGATAAAGTCGCCAACATGATGGACCGAGATGAGCGCCTCCGCCGGCAGGTTTTACAGCTGAGCGAGCAAATCTTTGGCTAAAGCCTCTACTCTGTTGTATTCTCCAGAACCTCAAAGAGGGTATCGCTAAGCGGCTCCAACTCGCCCCAGTTATCGCCAATCCGCGCTTCGGTGACCAAAGGCACATCTAACTGCATGGTGTGCTCCATCACATCTCTGGCAACCCGGACGGTTTTCTCCAGCTCATCTTTAGGCACCTCGAAAATCAGTTCATCGTGAATCTGCAAAAGCATATCTCCATGCAAGTTAGCTTGCTTAAAAGCTGGCGGAAGTTGGATCATAGCTAACTTAATGATATCCGCAGCCGTGCCTTGAATAGGCGCGTTAATCGCTTCACGCTCTTCACGCTGGCGCAGCGCGTTATTGGTGCCTTTCTGTAAGTTGGGGAAGTAGCGCCGGCGGCCTAAAAGCGTCTCCACATAACCTTGCTTGGCGGCTAATTGTTTGGTCTGGTCGAGCCATTGGCGCACCTTAGGAAAGGTTTCGAAGTATGTCTTGACGAAGTTCTCGGCTTCTGCTAATGTGAGGTCTGTAGAAAGGGTAAGACCGTAAGGGGTCATGCCATAAATCAGACCGAAGTTGATCGCTTTAGCGTGCCGGCGTTGCCTTTTATCAACTTGGTCTAAGGGAATGCGGTAAATCGCGGCGGCGGTGGCAGCATGAATATCCTGCCCCTTGCGGAAAGCTTCGATCATGGCTTCATCTTGTGAGATATGTGCGACAATACGCAGCTCAATCTGAGAATAGTCCACCGAGAGTAGTTTGTTCCCTGGCGCCGCAATGAAACCCTGGCGCACGCGGTTTCCTAACTCTGTGCGGGTGGGGATATTTTGCAAATTCGGGTCTTGGGAGGCAATCCGACCCGTTACCGTGCCGGTCTGGTTAAAGGAAGTATGCACGCGCCCTGTCTTCGGGTTAATTTGCTGCGGAAGGGCGTCCACGTAAGTGGATTTTAACTTCGTTAGCTCGCGGTAATCCAAGATCTCGCCAATGATGGGGTGCTGCCCGCGCATGGCTTCCAGCACGCCCGCAGCTGTGGAAAGCTTGCCGCTGCTGGTGCGGCGAGAGCGATCGGGTGGTTCTAAGCCCAAACGTTTGAAGAGCACGTCAGAAAGCTGCTGAGGAGAATTGATATTGAAGCGCTCACCCACATGGTCGTATATTTGGTCTTCGAGGCGCTCCAATTGTTGTTGCAGCTCCTTGGAGAACGCCTCGAAAAAGTCCTTATCCAGTAAGATGCCTTTTTCTTCCATCATAGCCAATACTGGGATTAGTTTGACTTCCACATTGGCGTTCAATTGGCTGGCGTTCCTGTCTTCTAATTCCTTTTCTAAAGGTTCCACTAAGCGCAGCGTCATCACAGCGTCGCCTGCTGCATAAGGAGCAGCTTTTTCAATCTTTACTTCCGCCATGTTGATTTGCTTTTTCCCTTTGCCAATCAGCTCTTCAATGTGGGTCATTTCCACACCTAAGCGCTGCCAAGCCAAGGTTTTGAGCCCCAAGCTGCGCGAATCGGGGTTGATCAGCCATTCGGCGATCATCGTATCAAATGTGATGGGGTGTAGATCAAAACCGGCACCGTGCAAGCAAATCAGGTCGTATTTGCTGTTGTGCCCCACTTTGCCAATTTCTGCGTTTTCAAAGAGGGGCTTGAGCGCTTCCCGCACGGTCTCTAAAGGCAGCTGCTTGCCAGTTTTATGCCCAACCGGCAAGTAATAACCTACCTGAGGGTCACCGGCTAAGGAGATGCCGACTAAATCAGCTTGTGTAGGGATGATGCTGGTTGTTTCCGTGTCGAATGCGATACGTTTGCAAGCAGAGAGTGCATCCAGGCAAGCTTGCAGTTTTTCTTTACTATCCACAGTAATTGTTTTGAATTCTTCCTTGCCAGTTTGGTCCTCATCTGATTGCTTTTCAGCGAAGAGCACTTCTTGCTTGGCATTGGAAAGGCTAGGCTGCAGCTTTTTTTCGATGGTATGCAAGCGCTGGGTGAGCGTGCGGAATTCCAATTTATGGAAAAGGTCTTCGACGGCTTCGGGGTTGAAGCGCGAGATCTCTGCTTGGGCAAGGTCCAGTTTGACGTCTAGATCGGTACGAATGCGCGCCAGGTCTCGGCTAAGATATGCGGAATCTTTACCTGCGCGAAGCAATTCTGCCGTGCGCCCGCCAATTTCATCTAAGTGAGCATAGATTTCATCTAAGTTTGAGTATTGCTCCAGTAATTTGATCGCAGTTTTCTCGCCAATGCCTTTGACGCCCGGGATATTGTCGGAAGGGTCGCCCACCAGAGCTTTATAGTCAACCACTTGTTCGGGGTAAACACCTAATTTTCTTTTTACGTCTTCCGGAAAATAGTCTTCAGTAGTGTTCGTGCGGCTGTTTGGCAGCGAGACAACGATGCGATTGGTCACCAGTTGCAGCAAGTCACGGTCCCCTGTAATGATTTTGACGCCTAAACCTTCTTTTTCTGCAGCCCACTTTGCTAAGCTGCCGATGACATCATCCGCTTCGTAGTTTTCCACCTCAATACGCGGGATATTGAAAGCATCAATCATCTCACGGATGCGCTCGATTTGTCCGCGTAAGTCCTCAGGCATCTTCGCGCGCGTAGCTTTATATTCAGGATAGAGGTCGTGCCGAAATGTTCTGCCGGTATCAAAAGACACAGCCAAGTAGTCTGGCTGTTCCTGTTCAAGAATGTGCAGCAGGGTGTTGGCAAAGCCATAGACCCCGGCGGTAGGCTCGCCATGGCTGGTTGCCCAACGGGCGGTACCACCGGAAGTCAGCGCAAAGTAAGCGCGGTAAGCTAAGGCATGACCATCAATAAGATAGAGTATTTTAGGCATGGTAACCTCGATTTATAGATGCATTCGATCGGTTTCTCAGATAATCAAAAAACTTGATACCAGAAAGCTTTTTTTGCAGAGTCAGCTGCTGGGTCTGCCGGCAAGTGCTCTACCGCATTGCTGCCTGCCTCAAGCTGGAAAAGCTCATCCTGCCAGGAGCCACTACCCGCAGTTGTGGCTTGACGCAGCCGCAGCCCAGAAAGATCTGGTATGCCTGACTGAGGGTTTTCGATGTTATTGAGTTGCTGCATAAGCTGCTGGCTGGCTTGTTCGGCAGTACTCAAGCTGGTTTTGAGGGGAAAGACCAGCAGGCAAAAAGTATCAGTGTCCACTTTTTGTGTCAGGACCAAAACTGGCTCCCGATCCGTTTGTTCAAAAGGCAGGAGGTGAAACTCTGGGGTAGAGAGCTGGCTGTCTGTGCCAGCCTGAACCATTGGCAGGTATTCCGTTGGGTCAAAAGTAACCCCTGGGCGACTGCTGCTAAAAAGCTGCCCATCCTTGAGCAGTACGGCAGCGACCGCAGGGCTATTTTGGATTGTTTTGGTCAGGATGGCTTCCAAATCTATGGACACAATCAGTTTGCTCCCGGAACAAAAAGGGCATCTCCTTTCCTTTAGTTTAACATTTCTTACAAGGGGCTGCAAGCAAATCTCTGTTTGTGATGCGCATAGGTGTGATTTGATAAAATTACCGTAGAATAAGGATTAAATTTGATATTCACAGGAATTGTGATTTACTTAAGCCTAACGTAGATGAAAATAAGGAGCAATTTATGGATAACTTTGACGTTGTGGTGATTGGCAGCGGACCTGGCGGCTACGTCAGCGCAATACGGGCGGCACAGCTGGGCTTGAAGGTTGCTATCGTGGAACGAAAAGCCTTAGGTGGAGTCTGCCTCAATATTGGCTGCATTCCCTCGAAAGCACTTCTGCGCAATGCCGAGTTAGTCTACTTGATGCGCACACAAGCAGCGGAGTTTGGCATTCATGCTGAGAATGTGACCTTTGACTATAACGCAGCCTACAAACGCAGCCGGCAGGTCTCTGAGCGCCTGACGAAGGGTGTGAGTTTTCTCATGAAAAAGAACAATATCGCTGTTATTGAGGGGCATGGCGAGGTTGCCAACCCCGGGGAAGTGCTGATCAGAGCGGCTGATGGAGGGACACAAACAATCTCCACACGGAACATAGTTTTAGCTACCGGCGCACACCCCACGATAATCCCAGGTATGGAGCCGGATGGCGAAAAGATTTTGGATTATGAGGATGCCATCCTGCTGCAGCAGCTGCCAAAGTCGGCGGTGATTATTGGCGCTGGTGCAGTGGGCGTGGAGTTTGCGACCGTCTGGAGCGCTTATGGCGTGGAGGTACATATCGTCGAGATGCTGCCGCATATCTTGCCGGCAGAAGACGATGAAGCGGCAGCCGAGCTTAGCAAAGCTTTCAGGAAACGCGGCGTGAAGATCCACGCTGGCACCAAAGTGCAATCTGTGCAAAAGACCGAAAACGGCGTGGAAGTGCAGATTGCTGGAGAAAAGGGTGAGGAAAAAATCACCGCTGAAGCCGTGCTCGTAGCTGTTGGGTTCAAACCCAATTCAAGTAATATCGGGCTGGAAAAAGTGGGTGTAGCGGTTGACCAGCGCGGTTTTGTGCAGATTGACGACAGCATGGCTACCAACATTCCTGGCATTTGGGCGATCGGGGATGTAACTGGCAAGCTGCTCCTGGCGCACACCGCCTCAACCATGGGCATTATCTGTGCGGAGGTGATCGCCGGGCTGCCTGCACGCAAGTTAGATTACCGCATGATCCCACGCGCAACGTATACGCAGCCCCAGGTAGCTTCTTTTGGATATACTGAAAAGCAGGCTCAGGAAGCTGGTTATAACGTGCGTACGGGTAAATTCCCCTTTATGGCGAACGGTAAAGCCTTGGGCTATGGCGAACCTGCCGGTTACATCAAATTAGTCGTAAATGAGCACAACAACCAATTATTGGGTGCATCTTTGGTTGGACCAGACGTCTCCGAGCTGCTGCCTGAGCTAACTTTAGCTCAAGCTAATGGGCTGACGGTGGAAGCCATCGCCCAGAATATTCACGCACACCCAACGCTTAGTGAGGTCCTTATGGAAGCTGCAGAAGCAGCTGAAGGGCATGCGGTTCACCTCTAAAGAGTCAATCTCTGAAATCCTGATCAACAATACCGTGTTGAGATGAGTACACAAAAGGCATCAAAAGCCTTTTGTGTACTTTTCACTTAATAACGCTAGGGCGATTATTTTGCTACATTAGGACATTATTATGTTGCTCTTACAGGCGATTATTCTGCGCCGAAAAAAAGTCTATTATGCTATACTTATTGCATGAAAGTTGAACTGAGACGCTACGTCCTATTAGTTCAACGATTGGCTGAACAGCCCGAATCTCTGTTGGCTGTGTTCAGTCTGCCTCCTTTATTTGCGCCAACTGCTGGAGGAATCTTGCACACAAAATCTTCAGAAAGCCCAGAGGCATAATTTCATGCCAGCTTTGAGCCTCAATGACCTGCTAGCGATTGGCTTATGCGTGCTGGCACTCGTGGCGCTGGGCATGAACCTTCTGCTGCATCGCAAGCACCCTTACTCCGGGCTGCGCCAAACCTCAGCGATGCGTAGTACTGAAATGTTAAGCCAGGCAGCTGCCGAACAAGGCAAACGCTTGACAATTGGCTTAGGTTTGGATGTTGCCGACAGCACCACAGCAATGGCGAGCCTGCCTGTGCTCGCGGCGCTGACTCGGCGCTCCATTTTTACCGATCAACCTGTGCGTGCCGCCAGTGGGGGTGGAACCTTAGCTTGCCTCAGCCAAAGCGTCGTGCGCGGCACCTATCAAGGGGCAGTTACGCCAGAACTTTTCAAACCTGATTACGCCTTGCTGGCGGGGCTTTCCCCTTATGCTTACTTGGCAGGCTTGCTGCCCCAAGCAGCTTCACGCGCTAATGCTGGCGTGATACTTTACGGTCCCCACCGACCGGAAAGTGTGTTGGCTGCTGATTTAGTAGAACGTAAAGGAAACCCTGTGATTGCACTGACCTCAGACCTATCCGCTCAGGCGGTGCTGCTGGCTAGCTCAGCTCAGCTCAGCTTAGGTGAGGATTTTTTTGATAGCGGCGCGAGCTTAGAGGTTAATCCCTCTGCAGCTGCAGCCCTGCGGGCACAAGACCTGCTGCGCATTGTGATCACTGTGGGGCTAATCCTGGGAGCAGTGCTGCGCTTGTTGGGGGTCTGGCAATGAAGAAGGCAATCCCCATTCTCATCGCAGGGCTGAGCGGGCTGCTCGTCTTGGCTGCGCTTATCTGGCAGCCGCAGTTAGCAGGCTGGCTGGAGGTTGTGCTCAACTGGGCGGTGATTATTGCTTCTGTGGCAGCCTTGGTGGCGCTGGCAACCTTGCTGTTGGCGCATACCCGTAAGATTATTAAGGTTAGGCATGGGTTTATTTACAGCTTGATTCTCGTAGGCGCTTTTTTGGCTAGTTTTGTTGGCGGGATGACCGCCGGCGTGGAGAACCCAAGCTACTTGCGTTGGATCGCTGCAATTCAACAGCCCGCCGAAGCCAGCTTACTCGGGTTAGCAGCTTTGGTGATGGCAGCAGCGGCTTTGCGCCTCTTTCACCAGCGCGGTTGGTCAGCGCTCACGGTCTCCTTTGGCATCAGTGCTTTGGTATTCCTTGTGCTTGGGTTAGGCTGGCTGCAAGCGCTTCAGATTCCGCAGTTAGATATTGTGATTGGCTATTTAGAAGCCTTACCGCTGGTAGGCATGCGCGGCTTGCTGATTGGGATGGGCTTAGGCGCATTGCTCCTCGGTTTGCGCATTGTGCTAGGCTTGGAAAGACCCTATGGTGAGTAGATGACCGCTGATATGATCGTTTGCCCACATTGCGGAAAAGAAAACTTTCCTCAGGTAACCCATTGCGTCCATTGTGGTGAGGAGCTGGTGGATCTTTTTAAGATCGAAGGAATAGAGAGCACTCCGCCTATGCCAAGTAAGGAAGGCAGTGATCTCCCTGAAATCTTGAAGTCCTTACGCGATGAAGAGCGCAAAGCAGCTGAACCAACAGAATCGACACCAATCCCCGAAGAACAAGCAGAGAGCCCAATGCAGACAGAAGGGGAAGAACAACTACCCCAAAAAGAAGAACCGCAAGTACCAGAATGGTTAGCGCGCATTCGAACCCGCGCTGCCCAAGAAGCGGATGCTACAGGGGATTTAGCCAGCCGGGCTGGTACGATGGACCAGGTGCGCTCGGGGGAGAAGCACGCTGAGATTGATAAGGAATTTACTTCTTGGATCGAGCGTTTACGCGAAAGTAAACAGAGGGAAGTTCTACAAAGCGCGCGCAAGGCATCCGAAGAAGGCGAGACTGCTGAGGGTGTGCCGGAGTGGCTGCAGAAAATCCGTGAATTGCATCCTGAAGTTGAAGGTGAAGAAACCCAACCGATAGAGAGCGAGCCCCTCGAAGAGGGCAGCCCTTCGGAGGGCGTTGCTGCGCCAGGAGCAGGTGAATCAGAAGAAGCCTCACGCGAAGAAACGCAGCCTGTGGAAGAGGCAACAGCTCCAACGCCAGAGGCAGAAGCAGCCCAACCAGAAGAGACCGTTCCAACCGAGCCGCAGCAAGACCTTAGCGCAGAACAGCCGGAGGAACATGCTGAAGCAGGAGCGGAAGCGCAGACCAAAGCGCCCAGTGCGGAGCAGGAAGCTGCTGAGATTTTGGAGCCGATTGTCGCAGAATTGGGCATGCAGCCTGAGGTGAGCGTGCCCCCCGAAGAATCTGAGACCGCAGAAGAACAAAGCGTTGCGCAAGATTTGCTCTTGTTGCGCAGCCAAAAAGAACGTGCAGAAGTTTTGCGCAACCTCATCGCAGAGGAAGGCAAGGCGTTCCCACCGGCACACAAGCCTAAAAGCCCGCATAAAAGCTGGTACCGTTTGGTAATTGGGTTAATAATGCTCGCTGCCTTGATCGGAACGTTGCTTTTTGTTCCATCGCCACCAATTAAGGAAGGCGCTGCGCCTGCCCATGTCATTGCGCTGCAAGAAGCCATGCAAACCCTTGGTGCCGGGGATAGAGTGCTGGTTGTCCTGGATTACCAACCTGCCACCAGCCGTGAGCTGGAATCTATGGCAGCACCGGTGCTGCAGTTCATCGCTGAGCGCGGGGTAGCCTGGCAGTTGCTGGTGACCCAACCGAGCGGGCTGTGGTTAGCTCAGGAGCTGGCATCTACCGCTGGGATTACCCCAATCCCTGAGGCTGTCTATCTGCCTGGAGGGAATTTAGGCGTATTCGCGCTGGCGGTTGATCAAGACCAATCTATGCCGCTTCTGCCCTCAGGTTTGAGCGCTTTGAATGACTATCGTGCGATTTTATTGCTCGAAGATTCAGGCAGCCAGTTTCAGGTCTGGATGGAGCAGGCTGCCCCTTGGTTGGGTAAAGGGAGATTCCTCGCGCTTGTAGCCAAGCAAGATGCCGCCATGGTCCTACCATACTATGACTCGGGTCAGGTTTCTGGCTACGCTGCTGGCACGCAAGAGGGAGCCTTAATGGCTCAATTACTTGGTCAGCAGCCCATGCACTTGCCGCATGAACGCGCTTTGCAAGTAGGATTGATCATCATGATGGTGATCCTGATCCTGTCCATGGTCACGAAGGCAGAGGCAGATGCAACCGAGCGCCGAAGGGAGGAGAAGGCATGAACGCGCTTGACGTGATCATAGGGTTGATCGGCTTTGCACTTACGCTGATGGTCTTTAGCTATCTGTTAGGCGATAACTTTTTCTTCCGGGCTGCCCTTTATTTGCTTGTGGGTGTTTCGAGTGGGTATATTGCGGCGGTGTTAATCACTAAAGTGATCTTACCCTTACTGATTGCACCTATCCAAACTAATAATGGGCAGTTTTCCCTTCTCACGGTGGTACCGCTCTTGCTCTGTTTGCTGCTTGTGCTGATGCTCTTCCCGCGCACAGTCAGCGCTGGAAAACTGCCATTAGCATTCCTGGTGGGAGTGATGGCAGCTTTGACCATCGCCGGGGTGAGCCGGGGAACGTTAGCGCCCCAGCTGCTGAGCATTGTCAACCGCTTTAGCCCAAGCTTAGTCCAAACCAGCGGGCAACCAGCTTGGGGGCAGATCCTCGAAGCTGTGTTCATTCTGTTAGGTGTGGTGGCTGTGCTTTTCACTTTTCATCATCGTACTCATCTAAAAGGCGATGCTGAGGCACGCAGCGGGCTAGTAGAAGGGCTTTCCAGCATTGGTCAAGTTTTTATTGGCATTACCTTTGGGATGTTATTCGTTGGCTTTTACACAACCGCACTTACAGCACTGATTGCCCAACTGGGCACACTTAAAGACTTTATTCTGAGTTTAATAACAGGCTGAGGATGCACATGGAGCAGAAAACTTATCTCAGCATTGATATTGGCTCCCAGCGCACGCGTGCCTGGTTATTTCAACAACGCGAGGGATACTATCAACTCGCTGGCAGTGCCACGGCTCAGACCACGGTTTCTGCTGGGCAAGATGTGCGCGCCGGCGTGCGGCACGCCCTTCTGCAGCTGCAACAAAGCAGCGGAATCCAATTGCTCGATACAGATCAACGCTTGATCCAAGGCTTGCAAGGTGTTGCCGGCACTGGCATCACCGTTTCGGCGGGCTATCCGCTGCGAACAGCCTTGATTGGGGTTTCGGCTGACCTATCCTTGGCAAGTTTGCGCCGCTTGGTCGACCTTTTTTACACGGATGTAGTTTTGGAGCTGGACCTGCAAGATGAGCTCAATCCTACGGCTCAGCTCGAAAAACTCATCCAGAGCGATGCGGATCTCTATGTGATCGCTGGAGGGACAGATGGGGGTAGCTACCAGCCGGTGCGGGCAGCTTTGGAGAATATGCGCATCGTCTATCAGAGCTTGCCCCGCGTCATCCGCCCGCAGGTTGTCTATGCAGGCAATAGCGACTTGGCGGAAGAGGCGCGTGCAGAGCTGGAAGCTGGTCCAGATTTCCACTTGGCGGGCAATATTCACCCGCGCTTAGGGGTTGAAACACTTTCGGCTGCTTGGCAAGCGATGCTGGAAGCTTTTGCTGTTTTGCGCCGGCAGCAGCTTAGAGGGTTGGAGGAGCTTGAACAGGAATGCAACGCCACCGTGCTGCCGACTGCTTTTGCCATGAGCCGCATTGTGCGTCTGATTGATCGCATCCACTCAAATGGTAAAGGCACTTTGGCGTTGGATGTGGGCAGCAGCTCTACTACGGTGTTAGCTGCCCATGGCGATGAATTCATCGGAAGTATCAACCGACCCGAGATCTCAAGCCGGACAGGAGAAGAGACTTGCCGCTGGTCCTCGCTGCCCATTGATGTGGAAACTGCCAGCATCTATATGCTTAACAAGCGCTTACATCCTGCATTTTTACCGGATACCTTAGAAGATTTAGCTATTGAGCACGCTTGGACGCGCGTGCGTTTGCAAGCTGCGTTAAAGCACACTCAGGAAATATTCCCAAATTTTGCCTACCACCCAGAGCAGGGGTTATTTGCCCCTTATGAGCCGATTCTGCTTTCTGGGGAAAGCCTGATCCGAGTGCCAGCTGCACAGCAGTCCCTGCTGATAGCGTTGGATGGCTTGCGCCCGCATGGCATTACCACCTTTACCCTCGATGAGCGGCAATTGATGGCTGCTTTGGGCGCGTTAGCTGAGCTTGAACCGCTGCTTGCGGTTCAAATGATCGATGCGGGTGCTTTTGTTAACCTCGGCACAGTGATCACCGCTGAGAGCACGCAACACGCTAGCACAAGCTTGCTTACCATTGAGGTAGATCGCGAAGAGGCAGGGCGGGAAAAATTAGAGGTGCGCAAAGGCACGCTTAAACGCATCGAAGCCCCTCAAGATCAGCGCACACGCATTTATCTTTCCCCCAGTGAATTTACAGATGTTGGCATGGGTTATGTGGGCTTGGGGGGTTGGGTCACCGTCCCAGGCTCTAAAGTTGGCGTGGTGATAGATGCGCGGGGCAGACCTTTAGAACTGCCACAGGATGCCGAGCAGCGCAGCCAGACGATCTACAATTGGCTCTGGGAGTTAGGTGGTTAGCATGAGCATGCAAACCTTACAGATTGGCTGCAATCAACAAATTTATCGATCCTTCACTTTGCCCCTCAGCGGCACGGTTTTAGTACGCATCGGACAAGAGGTTGCAGCCGGCGATCCGATCGCCGAGGTTCGTATGCCAGCACGTTTTCAAGTATTCGACGTGGTCAATAATTTCAAAATTAATCCTCGGCATATCGATCGCTATATCGAACGCCTGGTGGGTGAACCGGTTAAAGCCGGCGACATCATTGCACAAAAATCCGGGATTATTGCGCGCATATTTCGTGCTCCTGAGGATGGTATGGTCGTTGCAATCCGCGATGGCAAGATCACGCTGGCATTGGGTGAGAAGGTGGTACAGGTGCTGGCGGCATTTCCAGGCACCGTCGTGGAAATTATTGCTGAACAAGGAGCCGTCGTTGCAACGCAAGGCGCCCTCCTGCAAGGCGTATGGGGCAACGGGTTGAATGTATCAGGCTTCCTTACACGCTGGGGTGAGGAAGCGGGCTTAGAGAAAGAGGATGGCATTGCAGGTAAGATTATCGTAGTGGATCATTGTGCAAGCCGGGCACAGCTCAACCGGTATATGGCACAACAGCCTGCCGGCATGGTCTTTGGCTCTATCTTGCCACAGGTCCTCCCAGAACTAGAACGGGCTGATATTCCCACAATGGTATTGGTTGGGTTTGGAGAACTGCCAATTGACCCGATAAGTTCACAGATGCTGAAGCAGATGCAAGGGCAAACAGTCGCGCTGAACGCAACTTCTCCAGATCCGTTAGAAGGCACGCATCCAGAATTGATCTTGCCAGGCAGGGCGCAATTTACTGAAGAGCTCTTCCCCGCGGAAGAGCTGTTGAAAATAGGCAGGCGTGTACGCTTGCTGGGCAAACCTTATGCCGGCAGCGTGGGCACAATCATCGAGCTGCCAGAGCAGCCAGAAATGTTTGCCAGTGGACTGGTGATGGAAGCGGTGGTAGTACAGCGCGACGATGGGCAGGTAATTCGCGTACCACGCGCCAATATCGTCGTGCTTATCGAATAGCAGTTATGGTGTAGGTGTAGCTGTTATCAAGTATTGACCCACAATCCAGCCGATTTTGCCATCTGGAGCGCGTACTTTTTGCCACAGCGTATTTCCGATGATTTTTTCTTCCCCTAAAAGCTCAACCTCAGTAAGGTTGTTGAGGTAAGCTAAAACCTCTGCATTGGGATCAGCTTCGGCGCGCATGCGCACTCCCAACTCGGAATTCACCAGCGCTAGAACTGGCGTAGGGGTTGGAGTGGCGGTTGGCATGAGTGTTGGGGTGTTGCTTGGTTTGACGGCAGCTGTAGGAGAGGCTACGGCTCGCGTCTGGCTAGGCTTGAGCGTTGGTACCGGCTCGGTCGCGGTCATTTCTGAAGAATATGCCGGGCCATACTGCCTATAGCTTATGTTACGGGATAAATACGGACCGTAAGCAATAAATCCGACGATACTCCCAGCAACCAGTGCTACAACCAAGAAAAAGATCAGCCAGCCCTTTGCATGCCGAGGCGGAAGCCCTGCAACCCAAAAGGTCAACGAACTAATTAGCAAAGTCAAGGCGAGGTAGGGTAAGCAATAGATCAAGAAAGCTTCCCAAGCCAGCTCCAAGCTGCCTCTAGCCACCCAGCCGACGAATCCAAAGCGGAGGAAAACCAGACCGGTTATGAGTGCAGAGCTCAAGCGTGGCAGCTCTTTTTGGCTGAGGCAATGCCAGGCGAACAAAACCACGCCTACGGCCAGGATAACGGCACCCAAAATGTCTTGTTCTCCTAAATATCTTAATGGGATGCCTAAGGAAGACCCTTGATTGCGTGCCATTTTTGCTGCCTTTAGCCCAGAGCCAAAATAAAAGAGTGCAGTAACAAGGGTGCCAAGCAAACCCCGCCAGAATAGTTTAAAGGAGGGTACCACTGCACTCAAGCTGATGTTGAGCACTTGGGCAGCAAAAGGTGAGCTGAGCACAACGAACAACAGCAGAGGTGTTGAATCGAATAGAATTGCTAATGCAAAAACAACCGCATCAAGCAACAATATTAAAAGATGTTTTGGCTGATAGGCAGCCTTGGGTAGGATATCATCCTGCAGGAAAGCGTCGACTTCTTCGGGGCTGGCGTTTTTTATGAGCTGGCGCAGATTTTTTCTCTGTTTCTGCGGTTGCTGATAAAACTTATCCGGCGTTGTTTGGCTGGTGGAAAAGTTCGTTGGCATCTCAATCTCCTTTTCGACCTGGTGAACACAACCAGCTTCTTTATAAAGATTATAAAGCCTCTTCCGAAAACCGATTTTTTAGGGGGATGCTGGCCGATATCCTGGAAGCATGCGGTATAGCCTTAAGATTTTCTGCATCGTAATGGGTTGCGGTAAAATGGAGCCCATGAAAATAAAGTCTTCCAGCAAGTTGATCGCCTCTGCTCTCTTACTACTGGTGCTTTTAGCCGGCTGTGGCGGAGGAACAACCTCGCTCACTCCAGAGCCCACAGCTACACACACCTTTGCTTTACCTGCTATAACCATTGAAAGTACACTTGCATCTACCCAAACACCGCTTCCAACAGTTGGAGGCTCGGCTGCTATCATCTTATGGGCGCCAGCAGGCAGCGACGCAGCCCTCGCGCAATCGCTCTCCGAGCAGCTGAGCAGCTATGCCAGCACGGTTGGCACGAGCTTTGAGCAGCGCCAAGATCTGAGCAGTCAGGACTTGGCAGGTGGCACGCGCGTTGTGGTGTCCTTAGCCCCTGTTGAGGCGGTGAGTGCGCTGGCAGCGGATGCGCTTACGGTGCAATTCTTGGGTTTGGGCTTGCCAGAGACAGCAGCTAGCGCAAATGTGCATCCTGTGAATAGCATGGGGGTCTCAGTTGAAGATCGTGCCTTTTTGGCGGGGTATTTACTAGCGCTGACCATACCAGACTATCGCGTTGGGGTAATCTCACAGGCTGGGACGCAAGCTGGTGCTGCGACCGAAGGTTCGTTTATCGTTGGGGCGCGCTATTTTTGCGGGCTGTGCAACTCGCGCTTTGGCCCGGTTTTATACTACCCCATCACGGCACAAATTACGGATCCAGCCAGCCAGGCAGATTGGCAAGCTGCCGCCGATGCTCTGCTCGCTAATACAGTGCAGGGCGTCTATATCCAGCCGGAGGTTAGCTCGCCAGAGCTGGTGAATTACCTCACCTCCTCAGGTGTAAAGCTGGTGGGCACGGCTGGGCAGGCAGGCTTGGATGAGAGCGCTGCCTGGATTGCCGTGCTGGGTGCGGATCAGTCTACAGCGGTGATTGACATGGTTGGGCGGCTGCTAGCAGGTGAGCCAGTGGAGGCGGTGAACGCAAACCTGACGCTTTCTCAGATCAATGCGGAGATCCTCACAGAAGGCAAGCAGCGTCTGTTTGCAGAGACGGCAGAAAAAGTGCAAACGGGGCTTATTCGCACCACGCCATATTGACGAATCTGGTTCTCGCCGGTCTCCCTTATTCTGTTCTCGCTGGTGTCCCCAGTGCAGAGCCTCCTGTAAGGACCAGCGAGCGAACTTGACCGCAGGTCTCCAC
>ERZ1026800.1110-NODE-1110-length-18977-cov-4.595119_pt1 | contig 18977 bp, 21 predicted proteins | sample MGYA00520873_ERZ1026800 | MGnify/ENA primary metagenome ERZ1026800 (study PRJEB33270, sample SAMEA104284475) | anaerobic digester metagenome | biome: Anaerobic digester microbiome; feature: mesophilic sludge digester; material: Anaerobic digester biomass...
AAGTATGGGTTACCTGTGCCACCGCCAAAGATGACCACACGCCCCTTTTCCAGGTGGCGGATGGCACGCCGGCGGATATAGGGTTCAGCTACGGAAGGCATCTCAATGGCAGATTGCACCCGCGTAACCACATCCAAACGTTCGAGTGCATCCATCAGTGCCAGAGCGTTGATCACCGTTGCTAACATACCCATATAATCTGCCGTAGCGCGGTCCATACCGCTGTTTTCGCCTGTGGCGCCGCGCCAAAGGTTGCCAGCGCCGATGACGATAGCAACTTCTACGCCCATTTCTTGAACGCGTTTGATCAAATGGGCGATTTTTTCAGCCTCATTCGGATCGATGCCATAACCACTTGCACCAGCAAGTGACTCCCCCGAAAGTTTGAGCAAAATCCGTTTGTACTTTATTGGTTTGGCTTCATCTGGCATGTATTCCTCCTTGGGGCTAAAAATAGAGCCAACCTCAGGTTGGCTCTTGCGAATGCTAATCTTCTTCGGCTTGGGGTGCCTGGCTAGTTTCTCCCAAAGTCCAGCGGATGAAACGCCGGATTACAATGCGCTCACCTAAGGAGCTGACTTTGTCATTGACCAAATCTAACACCGTTCTGGATTCATCGCGGATATATTTTTGGTTGAGCAAGACGTGCTCATCTTTGAACTTCTTCAAGTAGCCTTCCACAATCTTAGGGATGATGGTTTCAGGTTTACCTTCGGCGCGAGAACGCTCGGTAATCGCTTTGGTCTCCGCCTCAATAACCTCAGCTGGGATATCAGCTTCGGAGATATATGTTGGGTTAGCAGCTGCGATTTGTAAGGCAAGTTCGTGAGCCAGCTCCTGAAACGAGGCTGTTTTAGCGACGAAATCCGTTTCGCAATTGACTTCCACCACCACGACTAGGCGTCCGTCGCTATGCACGTAGACTTCCAAGCGGCCTTCGGCTGCAACGCGATCGGCACGTTTTTCGGCGGTTTTCAACCCTTTTTCGCGCAATTCTTCCAGTGCAGCTTCCATATTGCCATTGGCTTTTTCCAGCGCTGTACGGCAATCCATAATGCCACAGCCGGTTTTCTCACGCAGTTCTTTGATCATATCAATAGTGATTTGCATAATTAATGTTTCTCCAAACTTGTCTTATTCTTCTACTGCTTTGTCTGCGTCTTCCACTTCGTCTTCAATGGCTTCATCAGCTTCCATTTCTTCGATTGGCTCTCTGACGAATATCTTAGCACGTGTCGATTCGCCTAATAAATCCTCATCATCGAGTTCTAAATCTTCATCGATCTTGCGGGAGATCATAGAGGGCGTCTCCATTATGACTTCTTCCTCTTCCTCATCCTTCCCGCGCAGTAATCTACCTTCGATGACTGCATCAGCAATCTGACTGACAATCAATTTTATAGCGCGGATGGCATCGTCATTCGCAGGGATGACATAATCCACAAGGGTGGGGTCGCAATTGGTATCCACCATGGCAACTATCGGGATGCCTTTGATGTTTGCTTCGTGAGCAGCAGTAGCTTCACGCTCTAAGTCGACGATGAAGAGCATATCGGGCAAGCGTTTCATATTGCGAATACCGCTCAAACGGGTTTCCAGGCGGTTGATTTCGCGCTGGATCAGTAAGCCTTCTTTTTTGGTAAGCTGATTGATCTCACCAGATTCCATCATCTTTTCCAAGCGGTTAAGCTCAACGATACGCTGTTGGATCGTTGACCAGTTGGTAAGCGTGCCGCCTAACCAACGTTGGTTGACGTATGGCATACCACAACGTTCAGCTTCATCTTGAATGGTTTCCTGTGCTTGGCGTTTGGTGCCGACGAAAAGGATCGTGCCGCCATTTGCGACGCAGTCGCGGACCTTCTCGTAAGCTTCTTCTAACAGCTTAACGGTTTGCTGCAGGTCAAGAATATGGATTCCGTTGCGTTCCGTAAAAATATAGGGACGCATTTTTGGGTTCCACTTATTGGTTCGATGTCCGAAGTGGACGCCGCTCTCGAGGAGCGCTTTCATAGATACAGCGGGTGACATAAAAACTCCTTTGCGTTTAGCCTCCGCCCAGCTTTGCGGCTGCTCCGAACCCTGAGGGCACGCAGGAGCGCCTATGCATGGGCGTGTGTAATAGTGTCTCTAGCTTCCGCCAGAGCGCCCAAAAGTATAACACAAATTAGCCTAAGTCAAGAGGAAAATAAGCGCTTTGTCAAGGCTAAATAGAAATGTCCTAATGCTGGCAATTTAGAAATGTCCTAATTATGATTAGGAGCTATGAAATGGACAATTGAAGTGTAATGCGTAATCGAAATGACTAGGAAGGAATATCAAAATTGCTTTTTTTTACTTTGAAACACCATTAGGGGAACATTGGAAAGACGAAAACAGTCTCTATGGTAAGATTGCTAAAGTATTAGGATTGAGTAAATCTTTCACCACATTTCTTTTGGAGGAGGACACTATGCCTGATTTCGGAAATTCTTTCTCTGGATTGGCGCATGAGCGCAAGCTCACCCACGAAGAGCTTATTCGCGCGATCCGCTTTATGGTGGCTGCGGAATATGAAGCTATCCAGCTCTATACCCAATTAGCTGACTCCATCGATAACAAGTTAGCCATCAATGTGCTTAATGACATTGCCGATGAAGAGCGTGTACATGCTGGCGAATTTTTACGCTTGCTGCATGAGCTTGCCCCTGAGGAAAAAGAATTTTATAAGGATGGCTTCGAAGAAGTCGAAGCCCAAATTGAAAAGCTGAAAAAATAGCGCAGCCAATTCCATAGAGGGGTGCAAAGATAAGAGATGCAAGCCAAAAGGTGGAGTATGAAGCTGAAAGGCAAGGTCATATTTGTGTTTGGCTTGCTTTTGCTGGGTTTGGGCTGCCGGCTCAGCTCACCAACGCCCGTTGCCTGGGTACCCACGGCGACAGCACAACAGCGGGCTCAAACTGAAACTGCTTTTGCCCAAGCCCAGGCGACCTTGACGGCGCAAGTTACCAAAATCCCTACTTCGACTCCGACCAGTCTCCCGCCCACTCCAACCATTGCCGAGGATGGACCTTGGCTTGTGTTTGCTAATCAGGCGGGGATGGGCTACTACGCGCACGATGCCGATAGCGGCACGCTCATCCCACTGGATTTACCACCAGCGCTGGATCCGCTGGACTTAGCCAATGGTATTTCACCGGATGGAAAGCGCTTGCTCGTGCGTGCCGGCGAACTGGAGGCGCTGACTGACCTTGGTTTCTATCTTATCGAAGACCCCTGGCAGCCAGCTGAGAAAATCACAGCGCTGCTTTCAGAGCAGCTTATCGCAGATATCCTGGCAGAAAGAGGAAAGCAGCCCAAAATGGCGCTCCAAGCAGTGCTGCAACCCAACCCGGTGAGCTGGACGGCGAACAGCCATCAGGCTGTTTTTCCCTTAGCACTCGAGGACCTCTCAAGTGACCTATATCTCTATAATCCTCAAGCGGGCACATTCAAGCGCCTGAGCGAGCGCTTCCAACAGGAATTTGCTCCCCTTTGGGCACCTGGGCAGAATTGGCTAGTCTTTCAGGAAGTCAACAGCTATGCCACACCGGATGACTGGGAAGTCTCGTTAGTAGGGGCTTGGAAAATGCCCAAGCAAGATGAGCTGCGGTATCTTTTTGAGCCTAAGGCGACTGGAAATTGGGAACACTATGTGGGCTGGCTGACCCCTGAAGAGCTCGTGAGCTACACGGCAACCGAAACCGGCGGCACCGACTTACACTTGAGCAACCTCGGCACTGGCAAATCGGTCGTCCTTTTTTATGGTGCTTTCAATTCTGTGGCGCTCGACCCTGCACACGGAAGCATTGCTGTTTCGGTGAACAGTGCAGAAGGTAAAATCGGTGGTCGCAAACCCGGCATTTACTTTTCGAAGAGCGGTGGTTTGCTCTTTTATCTGCTGATGGAAGGGGAATTCGAACATTTGGAATTCGCTCCCGAGGTTGGTCATTTTATCGCCACAGGTAAAAGCGGCGTACTTCAATTTGATGGCAATGGCATTTTGGCTCGGTTGGAGGCTGACCAGCGGATTAGTTTTTCTCCGGATGGGAAATGGGCTATAGGCTGGGGCACAAATGGTGCGCGGCTTTATTATGCTGATGGCATGCACCTGCAAAACCTAACTGAACAGTCCGTTTCCGCTGTAGTCTGGCAAAAAGATGGGAAGGGTATTTACATGCTGGAGCCCGACGGGCTCTATCAGCTGCGTTTTCCACTCCTGCAACACAAGCTGGTGACCGCGGATGTTTACCAAGGCAGTGATCAAGCATTTGCCTGGCTCGCTGGGTATTAATTTGGTTTGCATCAGCTTGAACTGGCGCATAGGCTCTCGCTCTAAATATAATAGAATTAGTCTTAGCGAAAGGAGATAATCATGAGTACCATTTTTACTTGGTATGGACATGCCACCATCGGCTTGGAAACCGCCGGCATGCATTTGTTAATTGACCCGTACTTTAGCGGCAATCCGACAGCAACTGCCAAACCCACAGACGTGCCGGCGGATTACATCCTCGTGACGCACGGGCATGGCGATCATTTAGGTGACACGGTGGCGATTGCTAAGCGTACGGGTGCCACGGTCATCTCAAATGCGGAGATCTGCGGCTGGTTAGGCGCGAAAGGAATCAAGACACATGCGCAGCACATTGGCGGTGGCTTTCACTATCCCTTCGGCTACCTCAAGCTTACTTTAGCCTTGCACGGCTCCGGCTTGCCGGATGGCAGTGTGGGCGGAAACCCGGTAGGATTTTTGCTTACGACCAATTCTGGCAAGAAGATCTACTTTGCCGGCGATACAGGTCTCTTTGGGGATATGCGCCTGATTGGTGAAGAGGGCTTGGAGCTCGCTGCCCTCCCAATTGGTGATAATTACACCATGGGCCCCGATGATGCCCTGCGCGCAGTGAAGTTGCTGCAGCCTAAAGTGGTCATCCCAATTCATTACAACACCTGGCCGCTGATCAAGCAAGACCCTCAGGCTTGGAAACAGCGTGTGGAAGCTGAAACCCAGACCAAGTGCGTCGTGTTAGCACCTGGGGGAACTTATCAGGTGGAGGCGTGAACCCATGAAGTCAAGCACAGAGGAACGTCCTATCAAGACTGGGCGCATACCACCGGGGCAATTTCTTTCCAAACGGTTCCCGGTGCTGCATTATGGACCTATTCCGCCTTTTGACCCTGAAACCTGGACTTTCCGCGTGTGGGGAGAGGTGGAAAAGCCACTCACACTCACTTGGCAGGAGTTCAGCCAGCTGCCGCGCACAACGCTTACCCTTGACCTCCATTGTGTGACGAAATGGAGCAAGTTGGATACGGTTTGGGAAGGCGTCAGCCTTAAGACCTTACGGGAGCTGGGTCTCGTCATCCCAACAGCGGATGCACACTATGTCATTCAGCACGCGGAATACGGCTTTACTGCCAACCTGCCGATTGAAGTCGTTTTTGCGGATAACTTCTTGCTTGCGACCCATTACGACGGCAAGCCGATTACACCCGAACATGGTGCGCCTTTGCGCGGATTGGTCGGCTCCATCCCCGGGCGCGATGATCTCAAGGACGTCTACCTCTGGAAAGGAGCCAAGTGGCTGCGCGGGCTGGAATTCGTGGCGCAAGACCGCCCTGGCTTTTGGGAGCGGGCTGGCTATCACAATGACGCTGACATTTGGTTGGAGGAACGCACAGCCTGATCGCCCCCGAGGTTTTTGGGAAAATAGAAACACCGCCGTGAATATTCCTAACGGCGGTGTTTTATTAATGCAAGATTTAGCTGGCACTTACCTGTGCTGCCGCCAAGTGAGGAATGCTAGTACCAAGCCGGCAATAAGGATTACCACGCCAACGATGCCAAGAATGGGTGAGCGCGTGCCTGCGGTATCTTCTTGTTGAACGGGGGCGGTAGCTTGTTGTGCACCAAAATCAATTGTGGCTTGATCGCCCGCTTTCACCTCCAGCGGGTAGCTCGTTACTGTGGTGGGGTTGAAGCCATCGGGTATGGCAACCGTGATGTTATAGCTGCCCTCGGGGATGTTCTCAAAGCATAATGGGTCGGTAGTATCTGGGTTGCCTGCTACCGTTGTGCCGGTCAGCGAGACCTTACCCAGGCGGTCGTTGATGCTAACCACGCCGCCGTAGAGATAATCTTCGCCGGTTGTGCGCGTGCCGGTGCCGTCGATATCATGGAATAGCACCACGCAGATCTTGGCAAACCCCGGTTCCGGGGTAGGCGTGGGTGTGATCAACTCGGGTGGCAGGGTAGCCGTGGGCTGGGCGGTTTCAGTGAGGGCTGGCGCTTCAACCGTGCCTAGTAAAATTTTCGTGCCGGTAATCAGGTTGCAGTTTTCATCCAAGCCGTTGAGTTGGATGATGGTATCGATGGGAACATTGGTAAGCAGGAAGATGCGCGTACATGTATCTCCCTCTTCAACTGTGTAATAAATGCGTCCTTCAGCATCGGGAGTAGGGGTTTGATAAACTGCTTGAGCCTGAGCCGGAAAGGCAGAGCGTGCAGACCAAACCAGCAGCCCTGTGCCAAAAAGCACGGCTGCGATCGCTAAGGGTAGGAGGAACTTATGTAATTTGTTCATATTCACCTCGCATCTGGTTAGCATCATTATACCCATAAACATAAAATTGCAATTTAGCAGCAACGTGATCAGTTTTTGCAGCAAGAAAATCAAAGAGCTCTGATCGAGCCGGTCTCCAGACCGGCTTCATCATTCTCGCTGCTCTCTTCATCGTTCTTGCCGGTCTCTGAGTGCGTAGCCTGCCCGTAGGGCACCGAGCGAGAGGTTTTGACCGAAGGTCTCCACAGCATTGCATGGTCGGGAGACCATGCTAAAACGAGAAGGCCTAAAGGTCACAGGCTTTGCACGGTCGAAAGAGTGCGTAGCCTGCCCGTAGGGCACCATGCAAGAACCTTGAGCACAAGGCAATCCAAAGAGCGTACAGAAATTCTGGGTAAAATAAAGCCAATGACTGCCCGAAGCTCAATCATTTTGATTTTTATTATTGCAGCCAGCATGCTGGTTGGCTGTGCAGCCCCAACCGCATTGCCGGAGCCTAGCCCCACGCCGCTGCCCTCAGAGACGCCTATCCCCACTGCGACCATCGACTGGTTCCCGGATACGCCTACGCCCACCCGCGCCATCACACAAGCGACGCCCAATCCGCTACAAGGATTGACGCCACCGGCTTACACCTCCGTTTATATCGAAGATGACTTTACCGACCCAGAGCAATGGGAGCTTGGCTCGAGCTTAGCCGGCAACAGTGCTTTTGGCGAAGGCAGCCTAACTTTGGCTTTGAATGGCACAAAAGGCGACCTAACAAGCTTGAGCACGCACGTATTGCCCGCTGAGTTTTACCTGGAGATAACTGTCGACTCGGCACTGTGCACGGGTAAGGATACTTTTGGGCTCATTTTCTGGCAGGGCAGTGAGGGTGGCAGCTACCGCTTGCTGTTCACTTGCGACGGGCATATGCGGGTGGAGCGGCGCACCGAAAACGGCAGCGCTATCTTGCAGGATTGGACCACTGCGCGCCGCTTTCAGCCTAATGCGCCGGCACGCAACCGCATTGGCATTTGGGCACAAGCTGGCACCGTATATTTTTTTGTGAATGACACCTACCAAACGAGCATCGAAGTACGCAAAGGGCTCCAAGGCGGATTAGCAGTGCTGGCGCGCGCAGAAGAAGGCAAAGCGGCTACGTTCAACTTTTCTCAATTGATCATCACCCAGCCATAGCCCGAAAAACAGGGATAAGGTTATAATGAGGTTAACTCTGACTGAAATGGAAGGATTGCCATGGATTACCTCACCAATCCAAGCGCAAGGCGGTATCAGCGGTATCAAAAGAAGGGAAAAGACACGCATGCGTTGCAAAGATTTCAGCCAGCGACGCAGAAATCTCTTTTTTCAGTTGAAATGGGGGAAAGGTTCTTACCACGGTTGAAGAAGATTGCGCGTGGTGCTGAAAGGCACCCCGCTGAGAGGCACAATACCGCACAAGAGGAGATCCTTGATGTCTGAAAATCTCAAAATCATCGTTCCGATGGCTGGGCTGGGCAGCCGCTTGCGCCCGCTCACCTGGAGCCGACCTAAGCCGTTGGTTTCGCTAGCGGGCAGCACCGTGCTCGATCATATGCTCGCGATGTTCAAGACCATCCCAGAGCCTGAGAGCACGGAATATGTGTTCATCATGTCGCCCGGTCAGCGAGAGATGATTCAAGCCCACATGCAAAAGTTTCATCCGGGGATGAAAGTGCATTACATTGAGCAGCCCGAGAAAAAGGGTCAGTCGGATGCGCTTTGGCATGCACGCGAATTCCTCCAAGGGCAAGTTTTGGTGGTTTTTTCGGATACGTTGATTGAAAACTCATTTGCCTCCCTGGACCAAGAAAAGATGGATGCAGTGGCATGGGTGAAAGCTGTGCCGGATCCACGCCGCTTTGGTGTGGCAGAGGTTGATTCGTTGGGCTTGGTGCGGCGCTTGATAGAAAAACCGCGTGATATGAACAACAACTTGGCAGTGGTGGGCTGTTACTACTTCAAGGAAGGGCAGCGCCTGACCGAGGCGATTGAAGAGCAATTCAAGCGCAATATCTCACTTAAAGGCGAGTACTTCTTGGTGGATGCGATCAACATCCTGCTCGAGAAGAAGCTCCTGATGCGCACTGAACAAGTCCAAGTTTGGTTGGACGCAGGTACCTCAGAAGCCCTGCTGGATACGAACCGCTATCTGCTCGAACACGGGCGCAGTAACGTATCCCAGCCGGTGTTCCAGGAGGATAACGTGATTGTACCTCCTGTCTTTATCCACCCAGAGGCGCGCGTCTCGACTTCAATCATTGGTCCCTTCGCCTCAGTGGGGGCAGGCGCTGTGATCCAAAACAGCCAAATCCGCGATTCGATCCTTAGCCCGGGCGTGCATATTACCAATACGCACCTGGAAGGCTCGATCTTGGGGCATGACGTGGTGATTAATGGACTGATGGGCAAGTTCAACTTGGGAGATAACTCCTGGGCGAATTGGTAGGTTAGGAGCAGGCAATGGTAAAGGTGATGGGTATGCGTGAATCTTGGATTTTGAACAGCTCTCAACGTTTGATTTCTAATCTCAAGGTTGACCCTACCCTGCCTTCTCCTTGCTCCGAGTCACACTTGTCATTGCGAGGAGGGTGCTCTTTGCCCGACGAAGCAATCTTACCCACCGTGTCAGAAGATTGCTTCACCCCTGTGGGGTTCGCAATGACAAAATGGCCTCTGTTCTTGCATGGTACCCTGCGGGCAGGCTACACACTCGGGAGACCGGCGAGAACATAGATGCAAGTTCAACTTGGGAGATAACTCCTGGGCGAATTGGTAGCAAATAATATTGTCACAATATGAAAACTTATTTTAAAGGAGAATGCATGACCAAAGAAGTACTGGCAAGACGCGTTTTAGAGCTGAAACCCTCGGGTATTCGTAAGTTTTTTGACATCGCCGCCACCATGGAGGATGTGATCTCCCTGGGGATCGGGGAGCCGGATTTCACCACTCCGGAGCCGATCATTCGAGCCGGCGTCGCTTCCTTACAGCGCGGAGATACTCACTACACCTCCAATCATGGCATCCTTGCCCTGCGGGAAGCTGTCGCTGAGCACTTGCAGGCGCTTTATGGGGTCACTTACAACCCTGCCAATGAAATTATCATGACGGTGGGCGTCTCGGAAGCGTTGTACCTGACCTTCACCGCGCTGCTCAACCCGGGTGATGAGGTCATCATCCCCACGCCCTGCTTTGTTTCTTATCAAGCTGAGGTGAGCTTGGCTGGCGGCGTGCCTGTGGAGATCCCCACACGGATGGAAGATGACTTCGAGCCGCGCCTCGAAGATATTGAAAGCGCTATCACACCGCGCACCAAAGCTATCTTCATTGGCTACCCCAATAATCCCACTGGTGCAGTCGCCTCGCGGGAGACTCTGCTGGCGATCGCAAACTTAGCTGAGAAGCATGACCTGTTGGTCATATCCGATGAAATTTACGACCGCTTGGTTTATGACCGCGAGCATGTCTGCTTTGCCTCCTTGCCGGGAATGGCGCCGCGCACTATCCTCATGGGCGGGTTTTCTAAAGCCTATGCCATGACCGGCTGGAGAATTGGCTACGTGGCGGCGCCTAAAGAATTTGTGGACGCCATGGTGCGCATCCACCAGTACACCATCATGTCTGCGCCGACCATCTCGCAATATGCTGCACTGGAAGCCTTGCGTATTGGCGAACCTTACGTGCAGGAGATGCTGGCTGAGTATGACCGCCGGCGCCAATTAGTTTGCAGACGGTTCAATGAGATGGGGCTGAAAACGAATACACCGCACGGGGCTTTTTACGTCTTCCCGGATGTTCGCGTGAGTGGGATGGACGACGAGGAGTTTGCCGAGAAGCTGCTGCACGAGGAGCGCGTGGCTGTGGTGCCTGGGCGCTCGTTTGGCGATGCCGGCATCGGGTTTGTACGCTGCTCTTACGCCACTGACTATCACAGCTTGGAAATTGCTCTGGACCGCATCGAAGCCTTCCTCAAGCGGCATGCAGGATGAGGAGAGGGTATAGGCTAAGCATTGGGCAGCGCGTGCACCCCTTGACGTATAGGTTGCGTTGCATTAACTTTAACCTTGAGGTCATGCCAGAGGAAGCTATGACAAATTCACAAAATGAAGCAAATATGCGGGCACCAGGCGCAAGCCGGACTGCCCGTATTTTACGGTTCGATTGATAAACACAACAATTCAATTCTAAGGAGAGAACATGGCAGGTCAAATCAATGCGTTTGAAATAGCTCAGCAGCAATTCGATAAGGTGGCTGATCAGTTAGGGCTCGACGAGCAAGTGCGTCAGATCCTGCGCTGGCCAGCACGTGAATTCCACATGCACATTCCGGTGCGCATGGATGACGGTACAATCCGCGTTTTCGAGGCTTTCCGTGTGCAGCATAACGATGCGCGCGGACCGAATAAAGGCGGCTTGCGCTTCCATCCAGCCGAGACTATCGACACCGTGCGCGCCCTGGCGATGTGGATGACCTGGAAGTGCGCTGTCGCTGATATTCCCTTGGGCGGCGGAAAGGGCGGCGTGGTCGTTGACCCCGCGACCCTCTCGGTGGGGGAGAAAGAACGCCTGTGCCGGGCTTATGTGCGCACCATGTGGCGCAACATTGGTCCCCGCCAAGACGTCCCTGCGCCGGATGTGGGCAGCACCCCGCAAATGATGGGCTGGATGATGGACGAGTACTCCCGCATCACCGGGCAGTATACCCCAGGCGTCATCACCGGTAAGCCCGTGGGCGGTGGCGGATCGCTTGGGCGGACAGAAGCCACAGGCTTTGGCGTCATCTACACAGTACGCGAGGCGATGAAGCACCTCGGCTTGGAACCGACAAAATGCACCGCTGCCATCCAAGGCTTTGGCAATGTGGCGCAATACGCCTCTATTGGCTTCACGGACACATTAGGTGGAAAGGTTATGTGTGTCTCCTGCTGGGACCGCGATGACAAGGTTTCGTATACCTTCAGCAAACCCGATGGCATCGACCCGCACTTCCTCAAGAGCATTACCGACCAATATGGCACTATCAATAAGGATAAGGCGCGCGAGGCTGGCTATCAAATTGAGGATGGCGGCGCTTGGATTACTAAATCTGTAGACGTGCTCATCCCGGCAGCGCTGGAAGGGCAGGTGAACGCTGAGACCGTCAAATTGATTGATCCACGGGTCAAGATTTTGGCTGAAGCTGCTAACGGACCGACCACGCCCGAAGCGGATGTGGTGCTCAACGAACGCGGCATGTTTATTATCCCGGACTTCTTGTGCAACTCTGGCGGGGTGACGGTTTCCTACTTTGAAGGCGTGCAGAATGATATGAACTTCTACTGGCCGAAGGAAGAGGTGCTGGAGAAGCTCAACAATAACATGACCACAGCGTTTGACGCCGTGCTGGAGATGGCTGTGAGCCAGAAAGTGAGCATGCGCGACGCAGCCTATATGGTCGCCATTCACAAGGTGGTGAAGGCGATGGAACTGCGCGGCTGGATTTAAGCCGCAAGGTTAGGGGAATGAAAACTCAGCCCGGCTGTGAGGTCGGGCTGATTGTTTATTCTTTATCGCAAATTCGCAATTGCACCGCTTGGTTTTCTTCCTCTTTATATACAAGGCGGTACTTTTGATTAATTTCACCAGATTCAAGACGATCTATGATCATTTGATAGTATTTTTCATCTATCTCAGCTGAAATAAAATTCCTCCCTAATCTTTTGCAGACTTCCAATTCTGAGCCACTTCCACCAAAATGCACGAGAACTGCATTCCCTGGCATTGTTGAAGCTTTTATCAACAATTCTGCTAGCTCCTGAGGAATCTGGCAGGCATGAAAAGTTTTTTCGCGGCTTACATTTTTCACCAAGTCAAAGTAAAACCAATCGTAGGGCATGCGACCCGGAGAACCCTTGCTGATGTTTTGTTTTATGCGTCTATCTGTTGGGTTTTGATATGGGACAGCAACATTCTCTTTATAAAATTTATTATTTTCGGTTTTTCTGCAGTGTAAAATACTGCGATGAGCTGTCGTAAAGCGCTTGGGACTGTGCCCAATATTGGTATTATATACCCAAGAATAATCTAAAACTTCATAACAAGCTTGATCTAGATACTTAACCCGCAGATAAGCATTTTGTTTGGGGTAGTTAATTAAAAACATGTTCCCATCATCTTTTAGAACACGAAGTGACTCTTTAGATAAGTTGATATACCATTCAATATATTGGTCAAAGCTAACGGAGTAAGATTTATCGCCATACTTAATGCCAACGTTGTAATCCGGGTCGCTGTAAATCATATCTACCGATTTATCGGGCAATTTCTTAAGTAATTCCATTACATCGCCCAAGTAAACTTTATTGAGAAATTCTTCCAAAGGATTTTCCATATCAATCTTATAGAATAATTATCTTTTAAGCAAAGTATATTGCGATTTCTTTAATAATCTTATGGATTCGATTCGGTTTATATCATCAAACGTATAATTATAAAGTCGCAGAATAGACGCTTCTTGATTTCTTTTTCTTAATATATAACAACAGGTTATCTTATCAATTGCAATACTTTTTTCTCGTTTCAATATATCATAGTATTTATAAGGGTGAAATAATTGGTAAACGGCAAAATCTTTTGGAAACCCATTTTTTCCTTCTACAACTGTTACAACGCCTTGATACTCCAAAGTTAAATCAATTTCCATCTGAAGATTTTTGCATTTAACTGTAGTTTCTCCAACTTTATATTCAAAAGATGTTTTAGTTCTTCTCGCATTGTAAACTTTGGGTGATGCTACAATATCATTATACAAAAAATCGTGAATTATTCTCTGGTTACTGGCTACAGATAGTATATTAGACTCACTTGTATCAAAGTCATTGAGTAAACTCTGTCGATATTTCCACTCGTAGATTTCATCTTCATCTATAGGTTCAAATTTATGATAACCATAATTAATCCCCTTTACAAATTGGTGAAGACCGCTACCGAGATGAACGATGAAATAATCTGCCGCTTTTACATTCTCTGGTAATAGAGAGGAGTTATCAACCTTAGTTACATCAAAAGGGTTACCGAATCCCAATTCATGGCAAACCTCCTTAACGAGCTTGTTATCGAAGCAATAATTGTTTTGATGGACGCAAATCTCGAATAACCTACTTATTACTTCTTGTTTTGTTCCCATTAACTACTCTTTTCCGAGGTGATTTAATAAAATTATACCCTATAGATTTTCAAAATATATTTGAAGGTACTTTTCTGTTTTCTCTTGTGCTAATTCCATCCCATTCTTCAAAATCCTTATTTTTGGGTTCCTCAAAATTGACAAACTTACAATAGGTTATAATCCGCTCAAGATTATAAATTTTTATTCTGCGCTCATTTCGCTATCATCTTTTGACGGCAGGAACATCCCCCATCCTGCTGCCGTCTATAGATTGAGCCTGCGGCTTACAATGAAAGGAGTGACAGAATGAAAAAATTGACCGTGTGCTTGAGCTTTTTGCTCTTAGTCCTCGTGGCGGGATGCTCCCTCGTCCCAACGCCAACCGAAATGCCCACCAGCCTCCCGAGCGCCACCCAAGCCCCCACTGCTACCGCGACCTTGGCAGCGCCCACCGCTACGCTGGCTCAGAAAACCCCAACCCAAACCCCCACGATCTTCTTTAAGAGAACGCCGGCGGCAATGCCGACGATTGTTCCTACGATCATGGCAATGGCGAAACCACAGATATCGCTTTCGTCTCTCTCACCAGATGGCGAATGGCGAGCAGATCTAATCGCGTACGACTGCATGCAAGTTGGCGATGGTGATGAAGTGGCTTACGATCAACTTAACATGGTGCACCTCACCGACATGAGTGCTGTGGTTGTCGATTTTCAGGTGCAAAGCTGCGAAGGGACCGGTGCGCGCGGCATAGGACCGTTATTTTGGTCTTCCAATAGCCGCTTTTTTTATTACACCACGGCGCGTATGGGACGCCCAGATGGCTGCAGTTATTGGCAACCCCCTATCTACCGCATAGATGTCAATTTTCAGACGAAGCAGTTTATCGGCGCGGGGGAACTTTCCCCGGATAACACTAAAATTGCTGCATGGGAGAATGACCATCTATGGGTATGGGATGTCAACGGGCAAAAGTTGACCGGATACCTCTTTCAAGATCCTGAAATTGAAGAGGGACCGATCGACTGGTGTGCGGATAGCCAACAAGTTGTTTTTCTGCAGTTCGAATCTTCTTGCCCGCTCTCCGGAAAGTCGAGCGTAGGGTATATCAACCTAAGCGAGAATGAATATAGCGTGATTGAATATGAGGACCACACCTTTGGGGACGTGTACTGGTATGGTTTTGATAAATTTGTCTTGGTAGATGCGGACGGGAAGGAATATATTTTCGACTTGGACGATTGGCAGCTCAAGCCTTTTGAATATTAACGAAAAGAGAGCAAATTGAGCCATTCTGTGGCTGGGCGAGGTTATAATATGCCCTCATGACTGATCGTACCTCCCCAGCTGCCCAACGGCGTGCTGCCCAAGAGCAGCGCACCGTCTCCAAGATGATCGCGCTATACTGCCATGCACAGCACCACACACAGGGCAGCCTATGCCCCGAGTGCGCTGAGCTTTCGGCTTATGCCCAGGCGCGCATTGCCAGTTGCCCCTTCCTGCCCGATAAACCCACTTGTGCTAAATGCCCTGTGCATTGCTACCAGCCAGCCATGCGTGCGCAGATCCGCCAGGTGATGCGCTATGCCGGCCCGCGCATGCTGCTGCACGACCCCGTAGCAGCTGTACAACACTTAGCGCAGATGCTGCGCAAACCCAGCCCAGCAGTGCAACGCGCCCTCGCGCGCAAAGCTGCCAAAGAGTAATTTACCAAGAGATGTATACAAACTAAGCTTTCAGTTTACATCTCTTCTAAGATGGATACGAACTTTACGCCTTAATCCCGCTCGCCCGTCTCCACGTAACGCGTCAACTCTTCCACGCTGAGATCCGCGATGCCAAGCCTGTCCAGCGTGCGACCTTTGCGCCAATAGTCCGTATTATGCACAATGCACGCCAAGCGGATGATAGCATCAATCGCGCGCACAGAGACGCCGTAGCGCTGCCCTAAAGCTGCAATCGGCACCAAGCTCATCGGCACTTCTTCAAAGATATAGCGGTGTTGCAGCGTGGCTGGTGCTTTGATGCCGTAGTAGCCCGTCTGGTTGTGGATGGCTTCGAAAAGATCCGTGCCGCGGGCATCATAAGCCATTGCGAGCCACTCCAAGCCAGTGCGCGCGCGGATGCCTAACGAAGATGCTACTGTACAGCGTTCGCGGTCCACAGCTTCCAGCAGCCTTGCTACCGATGGAGAAACGCCATCGATGTAAAACTGGAAATCACCATGCGTGGTTTCAATCCAGCCGGCGTTGAGCAACGCGATGGTGGGGTGAAAGACAGCGCCCATGTTATTGAGCCCGGTCTTGAGCACGTTGCCGCCACTGATATATTGCGGGTAAACCGTGTGCACAGCTTCGAGCACTTTTTGGTTTGCGGTTGCAGGCAAAGCAGCCAATGGCACGGATTCTTTGATGCGGAAGATGCGTGCTTGGCTGGGTCCCTCTGATCGGCTGGCAAAGATGAAAGTCTCGGCTTCGGCAATTATCGGTTTGGCGGTGCAGCCGGATTGGCGCAAGGTTTGGTCGAACTCAATCGCGCCGCAGGTACGCCCGGGGTGCAGCAGCACAATCTGGTCATCCTGCAAGTAAGGCGCCATCGCTTGGGCAATATCATGATGAGCTGAGGAAGGAACCACCACCATGATCAGGTCGGCGCCATCCAGAGCCACTTCCATATTATCGGTAACTTTGGTTAGCCTGCCAAAGCCGTCCAAGCCGCCGGGGTTATCCAGGTCGATGCCACCACGCTCGGCAATGACTTCGATATTGGCATAAGTGCGGTTATAGAGGGTTACCTCTTTGCCCATCAGCGCCATGTGCGCTGCCATGGCTTTACCGCCATTGCCGGCGCCAATTACAGTATATTTCATGGGTTCATTCATATTAACTCCTTAGAGAAACTCCGCTAAGCGCTTGTGCTCGGGGAGAGGTTGATTATCGGTATCGATAGCTTCGCAGCCACCGTTGATAATTCGGGTTTGGATGCTGCCACGCGCAATTTTGCTTGCGCGCAGGTGCGGCGCGTCCAGGATGCCCATGCGCACCGCCTTGCCCAAGGTAGCGGGGTCGGTGAACGGGTCCTGCACTTCGTCGTCAGCCAGGCTGCGTATAGCCGAAAGCGTAACTTGGGCTTCAGCGATGAGATGAGATTTACGGGCTTGGATGGCTGGATCCGCGAGCATATCGGGCTGCCCTTTGAGGGCGTTCTCGATGGCTTGGCGCGCCATCAGGCTGGCGTCGATGACGTCATCGGCGGTGGCGGCGTGATGAGCTTCGGTATGCCCGACGATATGCACGATGTGGGGTTTAAGTGCCATCTGCAGGTAGATGCTGGCGGAAAGATGCGCGCGGGCAGCATTGGGTTCCAGTGGATAGCTGAGCAAGCCTGTGCGCGTCTGGCGCCAAATGTGGAAGTCAGCATCCGCGAGCGGTGCAATCATCTCCAGCGAGGCTGCCATCTTGGCTAGGTCCATAGCGTCGGATGTGCCGGGTGGGCTGTTGAACATCATCTGAGCGATGTAATCGTGTACGCCAAAGGCTTTGGCATTATACGCAGAGAGATACGCCGAGGTTACAAAGATGACGTCAGGGGCATCACGCATGCCCCAGTGGTGCGGCTCATTGAGCTCGACGGGCACCTGGCGCTCACCATACCAGCGCATCACTTGTTGGTGCAAGTCGATAGACTCTTCCAAGTCGTAGGGTCCGCGCCCATCCATCTGATTGAACCAAAAGAGCGGGATGGCGCACCAAGCGTTGTTGATCGTCTCCATATAAAGCTCTGCCAAGCGGATGAAATCATCCGTGCCAGAGTAGGTGCGCAGCAATGGGTAGTTGCCGCGCCGGGAGGCAGCAAACAATGCGCCGTAGTCCTCCGCCGAGCGCACGGGTACGCCGCCAGCGCCTTTGGCACGCGGGTTTTGGCGCTCGGGGTGGAAGAAATTTTCCTGGGCATCCTGGTCAATGCCTAAGGAAATCACATCCAAAACGCGTGCCTCGGCAATTTTTTGAATGCCCTCGAGCGTGGCTTCCATTGTTGGCAAACCAAAGTGATGGCGCAAGATGGGGTAAGGCGCTTTCCAAGCGATGCGCTCGATGGTGGTTTGCGGGTAGTTAGCTTCGGTTTGTGCGCCGGCGCTTTCGCCTCTCAAATAGGCTAAGATTTCTTCAGGCGGCTGGCTGCCATCAAACACGCGCTCAAAAAAGCCAGACATAGCCTCGGCTTTGGCTGCCACGGGTGGCGTGCCGCCGAAGACAAACTTGACGCCTTGTTGGCGCAGGTCGTCAGCTGCCTCAGCAAACTCCGCTAGCAGGCGCTCGCCAGTTTCGGGCGTCAGGCGGTACGAGACGCCCACCAGATCGGCTTTTTCTTCGCGGGCAGCCTGTAAAAAGGTCTCAATGGGCACAGCTGGGCCCAAAAAGACGGTTCGCCAGCCGGCGAGTTCAGCCAAATGCAAAAAATTCATCACGCCCGCCACGTGGACACATTCCCCCAATGCTCCTGCCACTACGGTTTTCATACGATTTACCTCCAGTTCTATTGCGTTCAGCCCTGATCGGTCACAGCTCGTGACCCGAGTAAGACACACAGACCCCAGGGGTGGGGTAAGAAGCCAATTTAATCGAAGTGAATTTATTTTACCTGAATTATGCAGGTCGTATTTTGCTAGGGTTCAACAACTGATAACTGTTAGCCATTCGTATGTATGACCCGCCTGGGTTTACCTTGGCTTGATTAAGATAGAATAGAGCAAAAGAAAGGTTCTGAGCATTGTTGCTATGTTAAATGTCATCACCATTGCAGAAGCTCAGCAGTTGATCGCCGAGAAATTCGGTCAGCTGCGCATGCCCGAAGAGCAAGTGCCGCTTGAAGCAGCCCTAGGGCGCGTGTTAGCGCGTGATTGCCTGGCTACAGAGTTTGTGCCGAACTTCAACCGTTCGACAGTGGATGGCTACGCCGTGCGCGCACAGGACGTCTTTGGCTGTTCCGATTCCATCCCGGCGCTCCTCATGCAGGTTGGCGAAGCGAAAATGGGCGAGCATACTGAGTTAGAGATCCTCAGCGGCGAGTGCGTCTACGTCCCAACCGGAGCGGAAATTCCCGCTGGTGCCGATTGCGTCATCCCGTTAGAGGATACTGAACCCTTGGGTGACGGTACCATCGCTGTGTATAAACCCGTTTCGCCGGGTACCAACCTTATTTTCCGCGGAGATGATGTC
>ERZ1026800.1111-NODE-1111-length-18958-cov-3.034464_pt1 | contig 18958 bp, 12 predicted proteins | sample MGYA00520873_ERZ1026800 | MGnify/ENA primary metagenome ERZ1026800 (study PRJEB33270, sample SAMEA104284475) | anaerobic digester metagenome | biome: Anaerobic digester microbiome; feature: mesophilic sludge digester; material: Anaerobic digester biomass...
GGCATAAGGGGCGAACAGTCCCTGGTCCTCTTTGACCTGGAAGCCCTGGATGCCGGAAAGAGCAATATGGAAACCATCATGGAACTGGAGGACAACACACTTACACAGTTCAGGTTCTCTGCCGATGACCGTCACCTGGTAGGAACGTCTTACTATACAGGTGTTTCCAATGTCTGGAGAATAGGCCTTGAAGACAGGAACATGGAATTGCTATCCAATACGGCTACGGGGCTTTTTGCCCCAATCCAGGTGGCGGAAGATTCGCTGCTGGTGCTTGAATACCATAGGGACGGTATGCGTCCCGGGATTATGCCCGTCACGGTGATGGAAGACGCCAACGCCATCAGCTTCCTGGGCAACATGGTCCACCAGTCCCACCCCCAGGTGGAAGCGTGGTCCCTGCCCCCCGCCTCGGCCCTGGAAGGAGTCAACGATTCCATTACCGAAACACGCTACAGGCCCCTTAAAGAGATGAAGATAGCCGGTGCTTACCCCGATATTGCCGGATTCAAAAACACAGTGGCTATTGGGTATCGGCTCAACTGGCGGGATCCGGTAGGGGTGAGCAATATCAACCTGTTTCTGGCAATTTCCCCCTGGAGCTCTTATGGAATAGAACAAAAGTTCCATGCCATGCTGGAATGGAAATTCTGGGGCTGGCGCCTGAAAGCCAGTTACAACCCAACGCATTTCTACGATATTTTCGGACCCACAAAAAGAAGCAGGGCCGGTTATTCCATTGGCCTGGGATACCAACGGACTTTCATCCTGAAAGATCCCCTGAAGTATCATGTAGATGCTTCTGTTTTCACGTATGGCATGCTGGAAGTTCTTCCGGTTTACCAGGAGATTGCATCTCCCATAAGGAACATGCAGGCAGCCTCTGTCACCTTTGGTGTATCCAAGCTGCGCAAGACCCTGGGAGGTGTGGACGACGAGATGGGTTTCACCTGGGATATAAACGCCACCACCTACCTGGCACAAAAGAGATTCTACCCCTCCTTTGTTTCGGATCAAAGCGTGGGCTTCCTGATACCTTTCATCCGGAACACCAGTTTCTGGATACGCAACAGCGTGGGCATCTCGCTGGGTGATCGTGAATCCAGCTTATCCTATTTCTATTTTGGAGGATTCGGGAACAATTATGTGGACTGGCAGCCGTCCGAGCAATACCGCAACACATTGTCTTTTCCCGGGGCCCGTATAAACCAGTTGCCGGCCTATACGTATGTCAAGACAATGGGGGAACTTAACCTCATGCCCATCAGGCTACGCAATGTAGGCACCACGTGGCTGTATCCCACCTACATCAAACCTTCCCTATACGGGGCTCACCTGATGACCGGATTTGACCGCCGCCAGCAGACAGCTCATTTGTTCAACTGCGGCGGACAGATAGATATCCAGCTGGTCTTGTTTTCTTATCTCAAGACAACCTGGTCTTTCGGTTACGCTAAAATGTTCCGGGCAGGTGAAAAATCAACCAATCAATTCATGTTGTCACTAAAACTGCTTGGAAATTAGTTGCCCATGAAGAATAAGTTCCCGGCTCCGCTGGTCATTGTCTTTGTGCTTATTGTGGTTGCAGCCATGCTAACCTGGTTTTTGCCCGGTGGACAGTATGTTGAAGGGACATTTCAACCGGCAGACTCCCGTCCCCAGACGTGGCAGGTATTCACGGCTTTTTACAACGGGTTTGTCAGACAGGCTGGGATCATTGTATTCATTTTATGCGTGGGGGCTGCCTTCTGGGTAATCAATGCAACCCGGGCCATTGACAGCGGCATCCGGTCTTTTCTGGACAGCGCGGCCCGGCTGGAACGTTTCCCGCTGTTGCGCCGCATTGGGGTGAATAACCTGGTGATCGCCTCTGTGATGGTCCTTTTCAGTCTTTTTGGCGCAGTCTTCGGGATGAGTGAGGAAACAATAGCCTTTACAGCCCTGGTGGTTCCACTGGCCTTATCCATGGGTTATGATTCCATAACCGGGGTATGCATGGTTTACGTTGCGGCCCATGTGGGTTTTGCCGGAGCCTTCATGAATCCTTTCACCGTGGGCATTGCCCAGGATCTGTCGGACCTGCCCATATTTTCGGGCATGGGATACCGCCTGGTTTGCTGGGCCCTCCTGACAGCGGGAACCATTGTCTTTGTGCTGCGGTATGCCCATAAAGTGAAACGGGATCCAAAAGCCTCGCCCATGTGGGAAGAGGACGCTTCCCGCAAAGTTGCCCATGAGGCCGGGGTGGACCTGTTAGCAGAATACCCTGCTGAAGGGGCAAAAACCACATGGACAGCCTGGATGGCTTTCTTCCTGGTGCTGGCCGCCCTGACCGCCTTTTCCGTTTCCTCTCCTTCCACCATGATAGCCTTGGGAGCCTGGAAGCTGAAAATCCCCGGGCTTCTTCCCGCCCTTACATTTCTGTACGCTGCAGGAGGGTTGAAAATCCTTACGGGAAAGGACAAACAGGAGAATCCTGCCCGCCTTGTCCGTCATTTTGTGCTATTCGCTGTTCTTTTCCTGCTGGTTGGCGTCTTGGGCTACAACTGGTATATAAACGAGATTGCCGGTCTTTTCCTTGCCCTGGGGATACTGAGCGGAATGGCAGCCGGCTACAGGGCAAACACCATTGCGCAACAGTTGACAGAAGGCGCCAGGGACATCCTGGGAGCAGCGCTGATCGTGGGATTGGCTGCCGGGATTGTTGAGATCCTGGAACAGGGAAGGATCATGGACAGGATACTTTTTGCCATGGCCGGAGGCCTGGAATCTGTCGGACGGACGGGTTCGCTGCAGGTCATGTACTTGATCCAGACGGCCATCAACATGCTCATTCCCTCGGCCTCGGCCAAAGCGGCCATGACTATGCCCATCATGGCGCCTTTCAGTGACCTGGTGGGGGTCTCGCGACAGGCCACGGTGCTGGCTTTCCAGTTCGGGGATGGATTTACCAATATGATCACGCCCATATCCGGGGTGCTGATGGCTGTACTGGGGGTTGCGCGCATTCCCTATACCCGGTGGGCCAGGTGGGTCTGGCGCTTTATCCTGGGACTGATAGTGACCGGAGCGTTGCTGCTGCTTCCCACACTTTTCATCTGGAAGTAACGTTGCTCCCGGAAGGACGGCTGTCCTGCCTTCGTCGACGGGATTGGTTTAACCGCCCCTGAATGCAGGGAGTCCTTGTCTGTGGAAGTCGTTGAGTATGGCCCGGACTTGTTTTTCCGGCGGGGAGGAGAAGTTCCCCTGGAAAGGAGCCCTGCCCCGCAGGATCCGGGACCTTTTTTCTTTTCCGTAGTCGTGGTAGGGGAGCAAGTGGATGGTGGTCAGATTGCCCGCGCGTTGCAGCTCCAGGGCGAAGGCTGCCATGGCCTCCAGTTCGGTTTTTGTGTCGTTTACCCCGGGGATGAGGGGGATGCGCAGGGCAAAGGGTACCCTGGAATGGGCGACGGTACGCAGGTTGCTGTGGATAAGGGCGTTATCGGCCCCGGTGTATTGTTTATGCAGGGCAGGATTCATCACCTTGAGGTCCGCAAGGAACAGGTCTGTGTATGGGATCACTTGTTGGACAACTTTTTCCGGGGCGTAGAGGCAAGTATCCACGGCCGTGTGGATGTTGTTTTCCTTACAGGCGGCAAGCAGGCTCACCAGAAATTCCGGCTGCATGAGGGGTTCACCCCCTGTGCAGGTAATCCCGCCCCCGGAGCGGTCAAAGAATAATTTTTCCCGCAGGGCAAGTTCCAGTATTTCGCCTGTTTCCATGCACTTACCACACGTTTCCAGGGCCCCGGACGGGCAGGCATCGGGCAGGGTGTGATCCTGGCAGGCCCCACATGACAGGCAACGGGTACGATTGAACATGACCACAGGCTCCGGGTCTTGTCCCTCGGGATTATGGCACCACTGGCAGTGTAACGGGCAGCCCTTGAAGAACACATTCAGGCGTATGCCCGGCCCGTCATGTATGGCGTAGCGTCTGATATCAAAAATGCAACCTTTGGATGTCATGGATTCAGAAACCCTCATTCAGGGTACGGGTGATGATGTCTTCCTGCAGGGAAGGAGCCAGGTGGTTGAAGTAGTCACTGTATCCGGCAACCCTTACCATCAGGTCCCGGTAGCGTTCCGGTTCTTTTTGCGCAGCCAGCAGGGTTTTGGTGTCCACCACGTTGAACTGGATGTGGTGGCCTCCCAGTTCGAAGTAGCAACGGATCAGGTCACCCAGTTTTTTCCTTTCTTCAGCTGTTTTGAGCATAGACGGGGCAAAACGCTGGTTCAGCAGGGTGCCGCCGGAAAGCGACTGGTCCAGTTTTCCCAGGGAGTGCGCAACAGCCGTGGGACCTTTGGTATCTGCCCCCTGGGACGGGGAGGTGCCGTCCGAGAGCGGTTTCCCTGCCTTGCGGCCGTTGGGCAACGCCCCGGTTATGGTCCCGAAGTATACATGGCAGGTGGTGGAGAGCATGTCCATGTGATGGACTCCTCCCCGGGCATTGGGCTTTCCTTCAATCAGCCGGAACAGGTCATCGTAAACACGCACCGCCAGGTCGTCTGCATAGTCCAGGTCGTTGCCGAAGAACGGGGTTTTATTCAGAATGAACTGGTGCATTGGTTCCTCCCCTTCAAAATTGCAGGACATGGCCCGGAGCATCTGTTCCATGGTCCATTTCTTATCTTCGAAGACATGCTTCTTCAGGCTGGCCAGGCTGTCTGCAATGCTGCCCAGGCCCGTGCACTGGATGTAGGAGGTGTTGTAACGCGGGCCCCCGTCGTAATAATCCCTTCCTTTTTGAATGCAGTCGTCTATGAGAACGGAGAGGAACGGGGCCGGTGTCCCAGTTGCCGTCAATTTTTCGATGAGCAGGTTCACCCGTATTTTTGTATCTATGATGTACCGGAGTTGTTCCAGGAAAGCCTGGTATAATTCTTCGAAATCCCTGAAACCGGTGGCCGGGCCTGTCTGCAGTGAAACCTGCCGGCCCAGGACCGGGTCCATGCCGTTATACAGCGTGATTTCCAGCACCTTGGCTACATTCAGGTACCCGGTAAGCAAATAGGCCTCTTTACCGAAAGCACCCACTTCCACGCAACCGCTGCAGCCTCCTTCACAGGCATCCGGCAAGGTTTTTCCCTGGCGCAGAAGCTCCCGTATATACACATCTGGATTGAACACGGAAGGGTAACCGTATCCTTTGCCTATGACCCGGGTGCTTGCCGCGACAAAGCGTTCCGGTGTGCAGGAGGCAATATGGACAGAGAGGCCCGGTTGGAGCAGGTGAAGCTCTTCCAGCGTGTCCAGGGCAATGTAGGAAACAGGGCTTACGGCATCTGTCCCGTCGGGTCGCAGACCGCCGATATTGATATTGGTAAAGTCGTTGTAGGTCCCGCTTTCCTTTGCGGTAACGCCCACCTTGGGAGGGGCGGGGTGGTTGTTCACCTTTATGAAAAGGCAGGCCATCAGTTCCCGGGCAAAGGTGTCGGATAACGTCCCTGCCTGTGTTTCCTTCAGATAGAAAGGTTCCAGGTGCTGGTCCAGGTGTCCGGGATTCATGGCATCCCAGCCGTTCAGTTCCATGATCGTGCCCAGGTGTACGAACCAGTAGGCCTGTATGGCTTCATGGTAGGTTTGTGGGGCAAGGGCGGGCACGCGCCGGCATATGCGTGCGATTTCTTCCAGTTCAGCTGCCCTGCCGTTGTTACCTTCCGAGCGACAGGCTACAGCCATTTCCTCTGCCAGTGCTGCGTGGCGCTCTGCGAAAACAACAATGGCCTGACAGGCAATATCCATGGCCTGGAGCATGTCTTTCCGGCTGTGTGCCGGGGTACCTGCTGCCGCATCTGCACCTGCTTCCCCTGCCGGGGTGTCCGCTTCCGGTCCGGCCGCAGCCAGCGCCTCGGCAATCCGCTCCCTGAAAGCGAGCATCCCGGTATGGTAAATCTTTCCATCCAGGGCGGTATGGCCGTAAGCCCGCTGCTCGGCAAATTCCGTAAAAAGTCCGCTTTCATACAACAGCTTCCAATCCCTGGGAAGGATGGAAAAGAGTTTGTCCCTTTGTGTCCTGCCTTCCCAGAAAGGAATGATCTCTTCCTTGTAGATCCTGATGTCTTCCCCGGTCACGGTATAGTGCTGCAGCTCCCTGGCATTCAAGGTCTTCAGGTCCTCTATAGTGTGACACGTAAGTTCGGGATAGGTTGAGACAGCCCTGGGCCGCGGGCCGCGTTCACCCACTATCAGTTCTTCATCTCCAATGTATATGGATTGTTTAAGGCATAATTCCCTGAAACATAAAGCCCGTAGAACAGGTGTCGGGTATCGGTCCTGGTTTTCACGGTAAAAACGGGTTACGATCTGTGCCCTTTCAACACTTAGGGAAGGAGGTGTCTGGTAAGATGCCTGGCGGAGCCTGGCTATGCGCTGACTGATGGAATCTCCCGGAATGCTTGATTTCATGAGTGTAAAAGTAGAAGATATTTTTTTAATTCAGAAAAATAATCCTATCTTTGCAACCCGTTTTACGTACAAGAAAAATACATAAAGCAAAGATTAACAACACATTATGCCAACAATTCAACAATTAGTCCGTAAAGGAAGGGAACGTGTGATAGAAAAAAGCAAATCGCGCGCTTTGGACGCCTGTCCTCAGAAACGCGGCGTTTGTGTACGTGTCTATACCACCACCCCTAAAAAACCGAACTCTGCCATGCGTAAGGTTGCCAGGGTACGGCTGACCAATCAGAAAGAGGTCAATGCCTATATCCCCGGAGAAGGACACAACCTTCAGGAGCACTCCATTGTACTGGTGCGCGGAGGACGTGTAAAGGACCTGCCCGGTGTTCGCTATCACGTGCTCAGAGGTGCTTTGGAAACCTCTGGTGTGGAAGGCAGGACACAATCCCGTTCGCTCTATGGAGCTAAACGCCCCAAAGCGAAATAATAAATTTTTTAAATTCTTTTAAACCAATGAGAAAAACCCAGCCTAAAAAGAGGATTCTACTTCCTGATCCCAAGTTCAACGACGTGCTTGTTACACGTTTTGTGAACAATTTGATGCTTCAGGGGAAGAAGAGTATTGCCTACGGTATTTTTTACGATGCATTGGATATCGTGGGTGAGAAAATGAAAGATTCTGAGAAGGCTCCTTTAGACATTTGGAAAAAAGCGTTGGAAAACATCACCCCGCAAGTGGAAGTAAAAAGCCGCCGCGTGGGAGGAGCCAACTTCCAGGTGCCTACAGAAGTGCGTCCTGAGCGGAAGATTTCATTAAGCATGAAAAACATGATCATTTACGCCCGCAAACGTTCAGCGCATTCCATGGCCGAAAAACTGGCCGCCGAAATCATAGCTGCCTACAACAGCGAAGGTGCCGCGTTCAAGCGTAAAGAAGACATGCACAAGATGGCAGAAGCCAACAAGGCTTTTGCTCATTTCCGCTTCTAGACAGGGAGTGTCTTTTAGCACCTGAAAATGTCAAGAGATTTACAATATACAAGGAATATTGGCATCATGGCCCACATAGATGCCGGTAAGACCACCACATCGGAACGTATTCTCTATTATACGGGTAAGACCCATAAAATGGGGGAAGTTCATGAGGGGGCTGCCACTATGGACTGGATGGTTCAGGAGCAGGAACGGGGCATCACCATCACCTCGGCTGCTACCACAGCGTTTTGGAACACCTGTGGGAACAAATACCAGATCAACATCATAGACACCCCCGGCCATGTGGATTTTACCGTTGAAGTGGAACGTTCCCTGCGTGTGCTTGACGGCGCCGTGGCAACGTTCTGTGCAGTGGGACGTGTGCAGCCCCAGACAGAGACAGTCTGGCGGCAGGCAGACAAATACCGGATCCCCCGCCTGGCTTATGTCAACAAAATGGACCGGGTGGGAGCCGATTTCCTTGCTGTTGTGGACGAGATACATCACAAACTGGGTGCGAACGCCATTCCTATAAGCCTTCCCATTGGGACAGAAGAAACATACAAGGGCATTGTTGACCTGATCTCCCTCAAAGCTTATATTTACAATAGCGATAGCAAAGAGCTGATCAATTACAGGGAAATCGAAATTCCTTCATCCATGAGGGAGGAGGTTGAGTACTGGAGGGGGAAACTCATAGAAGCCGCTGCGGAATTTGATGATTCCCTGATGGAAAAATTCTTTGACAATCCCGGATCCATAGAAAAGGAAGAAGTCAGAAGCGCCCTGCGCAAGGCTACCCTGGCCATGAAAATTGTTCCTGTCACCAGTGGTTCTTCACTCAAGAACAAAGGGATACAATTCCTGCTGGATGCCATCTGTCAATACCTTCCCTCTCCCATGGATATAGACGATGTTACGGGCGTCAATCCCTACACCCAAAAGACCGAGAAAAGAGCGCCTTCTTCCGAAGAGCCTTTCTGCGGGCTGGTATTCAAGATTGCGACCGATCCCTATGTAGGCAGGCTGGCTTATGTAAGAGCCTATTCCGGAATACTGGAATCCGGGAAGACAGTGCTTAACGTTCGTACCGGGAAACGTGAGCGCGTAACCCGTCTGTACCAGATGCACTCCAACAAACAGAACCCCATAGAGGTCCTTGAGGCAGGGGATATTGGCAGCGCTATCGGATTCAGGGATTTACGCACCGGAGACACCATTTGTACCGACAAGAATCCCATTATGCTGGAAGCCATTACCTTTCCGGATCCAGTCATTGGACTGGCTGTGGAACCAAAAACGCAGAAAGACCTGGATAAACTGGGCATAGCCCTTTCCAAACTTGCCGAGGAGGATCCCACTTTTACCGTCCGTACCGATGTCGAAACCGGCCAGACCATCATCAGCGGGATGGGCGAACTGCACCTGGAGATCATTGTTGACCGGCTCAAACGGGAATTCGGCGTGGAGATCAACCAGGGTGCCCCACAGGTCAACTACCGGGAAACCATCCTGGGAACCGTCTCGCACCGGGAAGTTTTCAAAAAACAAACCGGCGGACGCGGAAAATTTGCCGATATCGCCTTTACCCTGGAACCGGCCGATCCCGGTGTTACAGGACTGCAATTCGTTGATCAGGTCAAGGGCGGGAACATACCCAGGGAATTCATTCCTGCCGTGGAGAAAGGATTCAAAGCTGCCATGGAAAACGGCGTGCTGGCCGGATATCCGGTCACGGCAATGAAAGTGACCCTAACAGACGGTTCTTACCACACTGTGGACTCAGATACCCTGTCCTTCGAGATCTGTGCCCGCCAGGCCTTCCGCAAAGCGGCCCCCAAGGCACAACCTGCCCTGCTTGAACCCATCATGTCACTGGAAGTCGTTACACCCGAGGAATACATGGGAGACATCATAGGCGACATAAACAAACGCCGCGGTCAGGTCAACGATATGGACACCAAAGGAAACGCCCGGATCATCAAGGCAAAGGTTCCTTTGGCAGAACAATTCGGTTATATCACTACCTTGCGGACGCTTTCCTCGGGCCGTGCCACCAGCTCCATGGAATTTTTCCAGTTCGAGGAATTGCCTGCAAACCTGGCCAGGGAGGTCATGGAAAAGACCGGATGGGCAAAAGGATTTCATGCATCTAGTGTTGAATTTTAATATACTTGGTTAATAATTATTACAATGAGCCAAAAGATCAGAATCAAATTAAAATCTTACGATCACATGCTGGTAGACAAGTCTGCCGATAAGATCGTAAAAACAGTCAAAGCAACCGGCGCTGTAGTGAGCGGTCCCATTCCCCTGCCCACCAACAAGAAGATCTTCACGGTCAACCGCGCCACTTTTGTGAACAAAAAAGCCCGGGAGCAATTTGAATTGAACTCTTTCCGCCGTCTGCTGGATATTTACAGCTCCACACCCAAGACGGTAGACGCCCTCATGAAACTGGAACTGCCCAGTGGCGTTGAGGTTGAAATCAAGGTCTGACAGGCCCGAGTTCTTTGAATAAGATTTTATAATTACATACCTTTCGCTTACTTTTGCAGGCGAAAAGGGGGCCCATAGCTCAGTCGGTTAGTAGCACCTGACTCATAATCAGGGGGTCGCTGGTTCAAGCCCAGCTGGGCCCACTTAATAATCAGACACTTACAAATTGTAGGTGTTTTTTTATGTCCAAAAGTGAACTCGGAGTGAACTCGTAACTGATATATTGTAGTGAGAGTTTTAGGTGTAATGTACCTGAAATTATTTATGCAGATCACCCTGAGAGATAAAGAAACCAGGGACACTATTCAGTTAGGCTGCTCGTTTTTTTTAGAATTAATTGCTGACATTACCGCTTCCCGGTCAAAGAATATTCGATTACCAATGGTATAGTGCGGCACAGTGCCTTCATCTTTCATCTTCTGGGCAGTTGCAGTAGAGACCATGAGAAAATTGGCCAGTTCTCTTATACCTCGCAGAGGGCGTTTCTCCTGCAAATTATTATGCTGGTGTGCCTGAAGAGATACAGCTTGGGATAGAATATAATCAGCAAATTCTTTTAAGTCAGAAAGTGTGACAGTTATTGAGATGTTCCCACCGAGCTTACTAATCGATTCAATTACATTCATAGCGTAAAGATAGAGCCGGGAGTAGAAAAAAATACTCCCGCGGTGGTGTCGCGGGAGGGGTGTCAAAACGTTGTAAGTAGAAGTGAATTAAATTTATAAGTGCTTAAAAAAGTTGAAAATTAATTGAGCTCTTATATATCGACCACCATATTTTCCTTGTTTGATTTTGATAGGATCCCCACCAAAGTTTACGTTCTTTCCTTCTCTATATGCTTTGCTAAGCGTCCCACCTTTTAATCCAAATAGCCTCTCAAACAATGCGTAATTGGTTCCGTTGTCAGTGAAGGGAGTATGTTTCATTTTACGACAGAATTCGTATGCAAAAATGCCCAATTGTTCATGTTTTATTAGGATGTTGAAATTCTCATCAAAAAATCCTGCCTTTTGAGCTTTTTCTAATATCTCCGTTGCCTTTGGGTATTTTTTAAAAATATCAATAGCCTCCTTTTTTAGTGTATCTTTCCTTTCTTCAGCCTTTTGTGCAGCTTCTTGCTGTTCGGACAACTTTTCCTTGTCAAGAGCAGCCCGGATATTATCTTCATTAGGTATGTTGTCTGTTATAGGATGCTCCTTACCCCAGGGATGGCAATTATTGTATTCGCATGTTAAGCGGTAGTATAGATATCCAAAGGTGTCTTTATCTTCCCTTATGACTGACAATAATGCACTTCTGAAGCTAGGGGCCAAGTCACGGTCAATTGCGCCGGGTAATAATTCTTCAGGATCTTTGTGCTCCGTATAGAGGTAATCTTGGCAATACTTCTGTGTTTTGTATTCCGAAGCACGAAGGGGGAGCAGTTCACGTACAATACGTTTCAAATCCTGTTTGAGGCATTCTTCTTGAATATCGTTATCTATTCGGGAATCAAGTCTTTCTAAGATTGTCATTGGTAGGAAGAATTTATGTTTGAGTTTCTATACAGCAGTTATTTCAACAACACCCCGCCGGCAATATCCCAGAACCTGGTGAAGAAGTCAATGAGTTTGCCCAGGACGGTTTCCCGTTTTCTGGTGCGTTCTCCTGTGGGTGAGAATCGGGAGACGGGGGGCAGGACTTTTGCCAATGCGGTACCGGTGGCGGGTACGTATCCGTCCCGGAAAGCGTTGTGCATGAATTTGTATGTTTCGGCGTGGTTTAGTCCTTCCTCCGTGATGATCCTATCAAGCTCCTCGACTTTCTTCTCTTCCACAAAATCCCGCCAGTCATCATCCACATCCGAAGCGGGGGTCAAGGATTCAATGAAACGCTGAATGAGTTCTTTTTTGTTGCGCAGATCCACACTGGCATCAATGGCCTTGTTAATGGTTACAACAATGTCCTTATCCTTCAGATGGCCGTCATGGTACTTTCTGACCAGGGCCAGGATGTAATCAATGTTAATCTCCACCTGCTTGATCAACTCCATCTCAAAGACTATATCATCGGTAATGTCCTCGCTTTCCTTTTTGACTGTGCGCCTGTATTCGTTATACAGATCAATATACAAGCTGTGGTAATCCTGCACATCCCTTTCCGTAAGTATCTCGTTTCCGTCAAAGTCATCAAAGGTGGACAAGATGTTGCGGAGCTTGAGGATGGCGCCATAAAGCCTGATGAAATCCTTCTTCTTCTCTTCTCCGACCATCGGCTCTCCCAGGGGATATTCGCTTTGCAGACGGCCGATGAGTTCTACATAGCCGGGTACATCTTTCTCTCCCTCCTTATATCCCTGGTAATACTCCTTGTATGATTTGAGCAGCACGATCCCTTGTGCCTCCTTGTCTCCGAACAGGGCAATGCTTTCATTGGTGGCTTTTTCCAGGTTCCTGAAGCAAACTATATTACCGAAGGTCTTGATGGTATTCAGGATGCGGTTGGTGCGTGAATAGGCCTGCAGAAGGCCGTGAAGACGCAGGTTCTTGTCTACCCACAGGGTATTGAGGGTGGTGGCATCAAAGCCGGTAAGGAACATATTGACAACGAGTAGCAGGTCCACTTCCCGGTCTTTCACACGCTGGGAGACATCCTTATAGTAGTTTTGAAAATTCTGGCTTGAGGTATCATAGTTCGTTTTGAACATGGCGTTGTAATCCGTCATGGCAGCATCCAGAAAATCACGTGAACTTTGGTCCAAAGCTTCTGTGTTCTCCGGGTTTTCATCTCCGAGCATCCCCAACTCTTCATCCACCGGATCGTTTACGCCAAAGCTGTATATGGTAGCTATCTTTAACTGTTTATCGCTGGGAAGGTCCGCCATTTGCTTTTTGAACTCGGTATAATACTGCATGGCCACCTTGATGGAAGATACGGCAAAGATGGAGTTGAAGCCCGCCAGCCGACGGTCCCTGAGCTTGTAAAAACTGTTTCTTTTTGTCTTGCGGTCAAAGTTCTCAAGGATGTAACTTACTATATTGGAGATGCGCTGCGGTGCAGCCAATGCCTTTTCCCGGTCTATATCCCAAACCTTTGCGTCAGCAATATCGTCATCCTCCTTCATGGTGCGGATGTAGTCTACACGGAAGGGAAGCACATTCTTATCGTTTATGGCATCTACAATGGTGTAGGTGTGCAGGCGTTCCCCAAAGGCCTGGTCCGTGGTGCGCAGGGTAGGGACGCCAAAGCTGCCGGCATTAACAGCAAAGATAGGGGTGCCGGTAAAGCCGAAGAGATTGTATTTCTTAAAGGTCCGGGTAATGGCCAGGTGCATTTCACCAAACTGGGAGCGGTGGCATTCGTCAAAGATAAGGACAATACGTTGGGTATATGATGGATGATTCTTGTGTTTGTTGATCAGGATCGCCAGCTTTTGAATGGTCGTGATGATGATCCTGGCCTCGGGGGTCTCCAGCTGCCGTTTCAGGATGGCGGTGCTGTTGTTGCTGTTGGCCGCTCCCTTCTGGAACTTGTCATATTCCTTCATGGTCTGATAGTCCAGATCCTTTCTGTCAACCACAAAAAGTACCTTATCAATGTACGGAAGCTTACTGGCAATCTGGGCCGTTTTAAAGGACGTGAGCGTCTTCCCGCTGCCCGTGGTATGCCAGATGTACCCTCCGCCCTTGACGGTCCCATAGGTTTTGTAATTGTGTGCGACATTGATCCTGGTAAGGATTTTTTCGGTAGCCACAATCTGGTAGGGACGCATGGCCAGCAGGACCCTGTCGGTGGTAAAGACACAATATTTGATCAGCACATTGAGCAGCGTATGTTTGGCAAAGAAAGTCCGGCCAAAGTCCATCAGATCCGCAATGGCTCGGTTGTTGGCATCTGCCCACCAGGAGGTGAATTCAAAACTGTTGCTGGAGCGTTTCCCTTTCTTGATGCTCCCTTCCGCTGCCTCCCTGATATGTGTGGACCGTGTGGTGTTGCTGTAATACTTGGTATGTGTGCCGTTGGAGATAACAAAAAGCTGCACGTATTCAAAAAGCCCGCTTCCTGCCCAGAACGACTCCCGGCTATAGCGATTGATCTGATTGAATGCTTCCTTGATATATACGCCTCTTTTCTTTAGTTCCAAATGGACCAGCGGAAGCCCGTTGACCAGGATCGTCACATCGTAGCGGTTGGGGCGTTGCCCCTGGTCGGTTTCATACTGGTTGATAACCTGCAGGCTGTTGTTGTGTATGTTTTCCTTGTCAATGAGTCGGATGTTCTTTACCGTGCCATCCTCCCGGGTCAGCAGCTGGATGTGGTCTTCCTGGATGACGTGTGTTTTTTCTTCTACGCCCATATTCAGGTTCGCTACCCTGGATGTGAAGAATTGCTTCCACTCCGCTTCGGTAAATTGATAGTTGTTGAGTGTCTCGAGTTTGCGGCGCAGGTTGGATATCAGATCGCTTTCCGAGGTGATGGGCAGGTACTCATAAGCCTGGGACTGCAGCAGATTGATAAAAGCCTTCTCCAGGTCCGCCTCGCTCTGGTAGGCGGTTTCCTTGCGGTAAGGAGGCTTGTATTCAGCCACAACGGTGCTTTCCGGATTTTCAACTACAAGGTTATACATATGAACTTTGATATAATTGTCTTCTTATCACTCTGCATTCAACATCTAATACTTCAATGCACATGCCGATTCACTCAGCCCTATCAAAGGATAACAACTTCTCCCGGTAATATTCATACTGCTTTCGGCGGGCCTCGATTTCGGCAGGCAAGCCAATAGATATATCATTGACCAAAGCATCGAATTTATCCAATATACCTGCTATGCGCTCCTGTTCGGCAAGAGGTGGGATAGGGATTGTTATTTTACCAATATCACCTAAGTTAATTTTGATTGGTACTGCATTAACTAGAGTTCTTTTATATAGTTCTGATTTGCCAATGTTGCTTTCAATAATATGCTTAAGGAATCTAGGTAATATGACTCTATGTTTCATTCGAATAAGAGTGAGGGTAACGTAATACGCAAGAGGATCATCATTTTCAACTAATGCACATGTCCCAATATCACCTATTCTAGTCATAAACAAATCATCTTTTCGTGGTTTGTATTTATACTTGTTAAAATCATCTAGAGAAATATATTTTTCTGTACCATATATATTATTGATATTCTGAACGCTAACAAATGGCACCCCTGAATTAGTATATTTTGGTGTTTGATGCGTGCCATCATAAATATCACAAATATCCCCCAACGTTTTCCACTCCACCTCATCCCCAAAGGTCAACAGTTCATTCCGGTAATACTCATACTGCTTCTTTCGGGCTTCCAGCTCCGCTTCCAGCTCCGCTTCCAGCTCTGTGAATGTATCAAGGATAGTGACGATTTCTTGCTGGACAGGCAGTGGGGGGATGGGGATCATATATTTAGCAAGCCATGTTGTACTCATGTTTTTTTGGCCACCTCCTGTAGCGTTGGTCATAGCACCAATTTCAAATTGATTCTGATCAAAGAAATGGAACAAAAATCTAGTTAGAATTTCTTTATTTTTCGTGCGAATACAAGCAACTCGTTGGTTAAGGCCGGCAGGTAAATGCCTTTCTGATAGCATTGCAACACGGCCAACATTTCCAGTAAGAGACATCACCAAATCATTCTCTTTTAGAATATAAGATTTAATTTCATCCATCATTTCAATTGGATAGTATTTTAAATCTTTATCAGACATTTTGCCTTTTTGGACATCAGAGATACGTATTACTCGAATCCCAGAGCTTGTGTATTTATTACTCTTAAAGGCATAGCCATTGAGAATCTTTGTCATTTCCCCCAATTCCTTAAACTCCACACCCTCCGGGCACAGCTGCCGGATTAGTTCCTCAATCTTATTCATCCTTTCCTCCTTTTAGCAGTTTACGGCTTTCCACATCCTGTAGAACTTTCATTTGCTGTATGGCAATTTGGTTGAGTTTTTCCAACCGTTGGCTTTGTGGCATGTTTTCATTAATAAACAGGGCGTTCAGACTTTCCATGTTCGAGAGGCAAATGAGTTCGTTAATGCCGGCATAGTCGCGTATGTTCCCCTTCCGGTCTGGGTTTATATCGCGCCATTGTTTGGCTGTAATACCAAACATGGCCATATTCAGCACATCGGCCTCGTTGGCATATACATGGTTTATTTGTTCTTTTGAAAGTTTTTCCGGGATAAGGTTTTGCTTAATGGCATCGGTGTGTATGTGGTAGTTGATTTTTGCCAGCTCGCGTTTGGCTGTCCACCCGATTTGCTTTTGTTCTTCTTCCTTGAGTCTTTGAAACTCTTCGATTAAATACAATTTAAAAGGCACACTAATAGCCGAACCAAATTCAAAAGCAATGTCTTTATGTGCATAGGTACCGCCGTATTTACCTTTTTTTACAATGATACCAATGGCTGAGGTTTTTTCAATCCATTCCGAAACACTTAAAACAAAGCTGGGTAACCCGGCTAATGATTTAAAGTGGTCAAATTCGACCACTTTAAAACTCGGGTTATGGATCATTTCCCAGGTCCCTAAAAATTCAAGGGAATATCTGTTTCTCAGCCAGTTTTTAATAATATCAGCTGCACGGCTCTCACTATCTTTTGCATTAGCCATATCGGTCAGGGAGATATAATCGTTTGCCTGAACCGTAATAACAGTAATGGAAGTTTGTTGGACATTAATCTTAGCCATAATAATTAACGATTTGCGTTTAATGACAAGCTATTCCTTCCAGATTGGCCACAATTTCATCAATGGCAGCACGGAGTTCGTTCTGCCGTGTGACAATCTCGGCAATGTGGGCATTAAGTTTTTCAATGTCCACTTCCTCGGCGGTATTCTCCTGTTCCACATAGCTGCTTACGGCAATGTTGTAGTCGTTTGCGGCCACATCGCTGTTAGGCACCAGCCGGGCAAAATAATCGGTGCCGTTGCGCTGGATAAAGGCATCGAGGATCTTTTTGCGGTTAGCCTCGGCAAGTTTGTTTTTATTGCCAAGATGTACAAATTCGGCAGAGGCATCGATAAACAGGATGCTGTTGTCCTTCTTACTCTTCTTCAGGACGATGATGCAGGTGGCTATGGTGGTGCCAAAGAAAAGGTCAGGGGGCAGCTGAATGACCGTGTCGATGTAGTTGTTATCGACCAAATACTTGCGGATCTTCTGCTCGGCCCCGCCTCGGTACAACACCCCGGGAAATTCGACAATGGCGGCCGTTCCGGAGGTGGACAGCCAGGAGAGCATGTGCATGGTAAAAGCCAGGTCCGCTTTGCTCTTGGGGGCCAGCACTCCAGCCGGGGAAAAGCGGGGATCATTTATAAGCAGAGGGTTGTCATTGCCTTCCCATTTGATGGAATAGGGTGGATTGGAGACTATGGCATCAAAGGGCTCATCGTCCCAGTGCTTAGGTTCGGTAAGGGTATTGCCGTTGGCGATATCAAACTTCTCATAGTTGATATCGTGTAAAAACATATTGATGCGACAAAGGTTGTAGGTGCTCAGGTTGATTTCCTGCCCAAAGAAGCCCATGCGGACCTTTTCCTTGCCCAGGACCTTGGCGAACTTCAAAAGCAGCGATCCAGAGCCGCAACAGGGGTCATAGACCTTGTTTACCTCCTTTTTATCCACCACGGTGATTTCCGCCAAAAGTTCCGAGACTTCCTGCGGCGTGAAAAACTCTCCTCCGGACTTCCCGGCGCTGCTTGCGTACATGGTCATCAGAAACTCGTAGGCATCGCCGAAGGCATCAATGGTGTTGTCCTGGAAATGTCCCAGCTTTAAATCTCCAATCTTGTCCAGGATCTTTACCAGTTGCTTATTTCTCTCGATCACCGAGTTGCCAAGCTTCTTACTGTTCACGTCAATATCGTCAAACAGGCCTTTCATGGCGTTTTCGCTCTCTGTTCCCTTTGCCGAGCCTTCTATGTCCTTGAATATCCGGGCCAGGGTTTCATTCAGGTTGCCATCGTCCTTTGCCCGCTTCCTTACGTTGACAAACAATTCGGAAGGAAGGATGTAGAAGCCCTTTTCCTTCACCGTGTCTGAACGGCCGTATTCTGCCTGTTCATCGGAGAGGGTGGCGTAATCAAAAGCGGCGTTGCCGGTCTTGCGTTCTTCTTTGTTGATGTATGAGGTAAGGTTTTCCGAGATGAACCGGTAAAACAGCATGCCCAATACATAAGCCTTGAAGTCCCATCCGTCCACACTGCCTCTCAGGTCATTGGCTATTTGCCATATGGTACGGTGCAACTCATCGCGTTCTTGTTCTTTAGCCATCGTTATCTGTAAGTTTTAGGTTGTCAATAGAAGGTCCGGCCAGCTTGGCCTGTGTAAAATTACAAATTAATCAAGACAAAAACAGGGGTTGGGTGATATTCATTGTGTATACCCTGTCGGTGGTCTTTCCTTTGCGTCAGGACCGATAAAGATAAGCAGGCGGAACGTCATAATGTGACGTAGTAAGATGGGATGCTAGCGTTGTGGGGCGGTTGGTAAAGCTTCAATAGACCGGGGATTGTTATTCATCAAGGGGTTGCTTCCAGTGTACCTGGGCGGTAAGGTTTGTTCAGGGGACCTTTATCAATGACACAGGCGGTCGGCCCGGGTGAGGTAGATTAACGGATTGTGGGTCCTGTACGCATCCAGGCAGGCTTACCCATGCGGTAGGGGCGTTGATACTGATAATGGCTCAAAAAGTACCAAAATCAAATTAATAACTACCAATGGGAAATTGGATTACGTGTTGTTTTGTTTATATTAGTGTCTAAAAGAACCGAGTACAAAACAAGGCGATATAAAGCGTTAAATTTGTACTCAAATGGAAAAACAGAAACGAAAATCAGCCAGCTTCAAGACGAGTGTTGTAATGGAGTTGCTACGCGGCGAATCAATTGAAGAACTGAGCCGCAAACACGGTCTGACAATGGCCGAGCTCTCCGAATGGAGAGATGCTTTTATAGCCAACGGCATGGACGGCTTCAAAAAGAAGCCGGAAGAGGCCAAACTGGCAAGAGCTGAGCGACGTATAG
>ERZ1026800.1112-NODE-1112-length-18942-cov-3.526973_pt1 | contig 18942 bp, 15 predicted proteins | sample MGYA00520873_ERZ1026800 | MGnify/ENA primary metagenome ERZ1026800 (study PRJEB33270, sample SAMEA104284475) | anaerobic digester metagenome | biome: Anaerobic digester microbiome; feature: mesophilic sludge digester; material: Anaerobic digester biomass...
ACCCATATCCTCGACTTCACTGAGATCAGCTCCACTGGTAGCTTTTCGAACCAGTTGAGCCACCATTCCGGATTGGAAAAGACCGCTTTTTTGGATGGCTTCCGGGGAAAGTAATTGTTGGACATAATCCAATGGCTTGGGATGAAAAAAACAACGGTGAATGGGGGCACGGTAGGGGCGTTTTACTCTTCGCCATATTTCAGGGGGCAACAAGGGAGCCGCCACCCGGCGTAGTAAATATTTTTCCAACATCCCGTTTAGCTTCAAATGGGGGGGCAGGTGATTGCAAAACTCCACAATACGGTAATCCAGGAAGGGGAAGCGTCCTTCAACAGAATTAGCCATTGCCACACGATCACCCTGTGAACTGAGCAGGTAGGGAGAGAGAAAAGTGGAAATCTCAAGGAACTGCGCCTGTCCCAAAGGGGACCAATCGGTATAATTTTCAGGGAGAATACTGGTGGAGGGGTGGGGCTGAAAGCCATCCGGTTGGTTTGCCAGGAAACGTACCAGGCGGCTGGTGTTGTTCCAACGAATCTGGTGGGAGTACCAGGGGCTGGAAGTGGATGTTAATCCCTGGCGGAAGAAAGCCGTCAGGTAAGCCCAGCCGGATTGGTTAATTCTGGAAATATCCGGATAGAGCTTTTTCAACAGGATGGGGCGGAGTTTTGATTCTGGATCACGCGCCCAAAATCGACGTACTGACATTTCCTTGAAAATATCGTATCCTGCCAGAAATTCATCTGCGCCTTCACCGGTGACCACAACCTTAAATCCATCAATATGAACCAGCCGTGAGAGCATGAACATGGGAACTGGTGCTGTGCGCAGGATGGGTGTTTCCGTGTGCCAGATCACTCTTGGCAGTGTGGCGCCAATGTCTGAATGGGTGCAATAGACAATGTGGTGCCGGGTTCCCAGGTGATCTGCCATCTTCCTCTGATAGGAACTTTCATCGTACAAGGGATCGGAAAAGGAGATGGAGTAGGTTTCCAACTGGGAAGGAACCTGTTTACGGATAAGGGCTGTCGTTGTGGAGGAATCCAATCCACCGCTCAGGTATGCTCCAACAGGGACATCAGCCCGCAACCGGATAAGGGTGGCATTGATCAGGAGATCCTCAAATTCCTCCTGCCATTCCTCATCCGTGTGATCCAAAGGAGAGATCGAAAAATCCATGAACCAGTACTGGGAGAGCTTGACCTGACCGTCTCTTACCACCATCCAATGTGCGGGTGGTAATTCAAATATATCTTTAAAGGCAGTGTTCGGTGATTGAACACTCCAAAAGGTAAATATTTCAGCCAGCCGTGAAGGATCCATTCTGGCGGTCATCTCAGGAGGTGACAGCAGGCTTTTAATCTCCGAACCAAAGAACATTCTGCTGTCCTGTATGGTATAGAAAAAAGGTCGAATTCCCAGGCGATCACGGGCAAAAAAAGCCTGGCGGTTGACCTGATCCCAGATGGCAATGGCAAACTGTCCGTTTAAATACTTAAGACAATCCGTCCCATATTCCTCGTACATATGGAGGATGACCTCGGTATCCGTGTTGGTGGTGAATACATGTCCTTGTTGTTCCAATCCTGGACGCAGATCAAGATAGTTAAAAATTTCTCCGTTATAAACAATCCATAAAGTGCCATCCTCATTGGATATTGGCTGCTGACCGGTGCTTAAATCCAATATGCTGAGGCGGGCACTGCCCATGCCAATCCACTCATCCAGATAGATGCCGAATTCATCAGGACCACGATGTTGGATCAGCCCCAACATATCCCGGATCATTTCTTCCGGAATGGGCTTGGGTTCTCGTAGATTAATTGCACCGACAATACCACACATAAAAGCTGGTCCGTTTCTTCAGGATAAATCCTTTTTACTGATTTTACCTGTGGTTGTCTTGGGGAGTTCAGGCAGTATGACTATTTGTTGAGGGATCAACAAATCCTCCAGATGAGCACGACAATACCGCATGATATCGTTTTCTCCGATTGCAGGATTGTCCACTGCCACAAAGGCTTTTACAGCCTGTCCCAAAAGGGGATCTGGAACACCGATCACGGCAGCTTCCAATACACCTGGGAATTGACATAAAACATTCTCAATTTCACGGGGGGATACTTTTTCCCCCCGGCACTTGATGATGTCATCCTTGCGGGAAATAAAATAAAAGTAACCTTCTTCATCCTGCCGGAATAAATCCCCCGTATAACAGAGCCGTTCGCCGGGGATTGTTCCTGGTCGGAAACGAATATTGGATAATCCAGGGTCCCCCCAATAACCGCGCATCACATGACGTCCACGCACCACCAGTTCACCCACTTCGTTGGGTGGAAGCCTGTTATTATTATCATCCACAATCCAGGTTTCGGTTCCTGGAATGGGTATCCCCACCGATCCGGGATGACGGTCCAATTCCTCTGGCGGCATGTACAGGGTTCGTTTGGTTTCCGTCAATCCATACATGGAATAAAGCCGTACCGCAGGAAAGGCTGCCCGGATGGCTTGAATATATGAAGTCGGCAGGGTAGCGGCGGTGTTGGTCATATAACGCAGGCTGGATAATTCAAACTGGTGAAGATCCATTTTCAGAATCATCGAAAAAATGGTGGGCACACCCGGGAAACCAGTCACGTGCTCGATGCCGATGCGATTGAGGATGGCTGCCGGAAAGGCAAAACCTTTTTCCAGAATCAGTCGTCCTCCAAATTTAAATGTCATCAGAAGTTGGTAAAGTCCATAATCAAAAGACAGGGGAAGGGTATTGATCACCACATCGTCAGGTGTATTTTCCAGATATTGAATAATGGAATTGGTGGCAAAATCCACATTGCTGTGATCACTCATCACTCCCTTGGGTTCACCGGTGCTGCCGGAAGTGTAAATAAGACAAGCCAGGTCCAAGTCAATATTGACATGACGGGGGCGGTCGTCCGGGTACTGGTTCAGAAGCTGAGGGAGAACCAGTAAATCAGGCATGGTGGAATCAACCCGGGGTGCATTGACAAGAATGGTGAAATGCAATGATGAAATCGAACCCAGCAAGGATCGTGAAAGATTTACCTGGGAGGCATCCGTGAATAATGCGGATGCTTCGCAATTTTTAATAATGAATTCCAGTTTTTCAAATTTGGTGGAGGGGTGTACCACGATAAACACCCCGCCGGCTTTTAAAATCGCAAAAATGGCAACCACAAGCTCGGTCGAATTGGCGAAAAAAAGGATTGCCCGCATCCCGCGTTTGAAGCCATGATCCATTATGGCATTTGCCAGCCGGTTTGCCTTGGATTCAATTTCCGCATAGGTCAAGCGGGAATTTCCGCAAACAAGAGCCACCTTGTCCCGGTATTGATCGACAGACCTTTCCAGAAATTCATGAACGAGCATTTTTCTCCTGAATTAGGAATGATTCTGTTTATTACGGACAAATCCTGCAATCTGACCGACAGAGTCAAAGTGATCGGGAATGATTTCGTTATCCTCCACCCTGATTCCAAAACGATCTTCAACAAACATTACCAACTCCATCACATTCATTGAATCGATGATTCCATTTTCCAGAAAGGATGCGTTATCTGCATAAGGATAACCAGTGGTGCTGAAAAGGATGTTTTCTGCAATGTATTTGCGCAATTTTTCTTCAATGTTCTCTGACATTTGATTCCTCCAGGTTGCGGTAATTATTTTGAGGATTTTTCCGCCTGCCATGACAGGTGTTGCAGTCCGACACTCAAGGCTGACCGGAAAGTCGACCAGTCTGAGAAAAGCATTTTGAGATAGGTAAACGCGGGACCTGGTCGGAATGCCCATTCCCGAAAAGCGCGTTTCTGCCAGTACATCAGCCGTTCGCAGGAAAGATCGGGATAATCCAGGACAGTTTCCCGGTCCATGTCCACCTGTTCCCAGCGGGTTCCTTTGCGAAACCAGCCTTTTTCCAATACATCAAAGAATAATGGAGTACCCGGGTATGGGGCAGCGATATGGAAAAGGGCAATATCCAAGGGAAGTGATTTGGAGAATGCAATGGTTTCCTGGATGGTTTCTTCCGTTTCACCAGGCAATCCAATGATGAAATAACCCCAATTTTTTATTCCAGCCTGCCGGGACCAGACCAGGGATTGGCGTGCCTGTTCCGCTGTAATTCCTTTATGAGCCCGTTTGAGGATTTCGTTGCTGGCACTTTCAATGCCCCAGGATATGAACCAGCACCCGGCTCGCTTCATTTGCTTCAGCATCTCTTCGTCGACGTAATCAACACGACTGTTGCAAGTCCAGTTGATATGAATGTCCTGCTCGATCATCAACCGGCAGAGTTCCATCACCTGTTCGCGGCTGACTGTGAACAGATCTGCGTACATATGAATATTGTTGATCCCCAACTTTTTTAAAATCCAAAGTTCTTCCATTATTTTTTCAGGTGAGCGCACCCGAATGCTGTATTGGTACGAAACATGTTTAATGCAAAAGATGCAGCCTGCAGTACAACCCCGGCTGGTCACAATAAATGTGAAAGGACCTTTCATCATCGGCATGCGATAGGTTTTTAACGGCAATAAATGATGCATGGGAATGGGAAGATCATCCATGTCAATGAAAGGGCGTGGTGAATTGATATGAATCAGATCCCCCTGCCGCCAGGCAAGCCCGCGAATTCCAGAAAAATCCACCTTTCCATCCTGAAGGCTGGGTCGATAACCGCTTTCCTTGTCAAACATAATCTGGATTGCTCCCGGGCGGTCATCGATATGATTTTCAAGGTGATCCAAAAGGTCACGAAGGGTTAAATCGGGTTCACCGACCAGGACGAAATCCAATGCAGGATAGGCACGCATGGTTTCAAATGGCATGGGTGTGACATGGGTGCCAAAGGCAATGGTTTTTGCCCCCCGGGAACGCGCCAGGAACACACCATACATGTCATTTTCCAAAGTCGGGGCGGTCACCTGGGTAAGATAATAAGCCGGCTGATACCTGTCGAGTAATTTTTCAAACTGATTCCATGTCATCCTTTCAGCGATGGCATCGATGATTTTCAGGGTATATGTGGGGTGGAGCAGGGCAGCCATTTGTGCCAGTGAAACTTGCGGCCAGATCATGTTCTCGCGGGAGCGGCGACCCACCCGATGTTGGGAACGTATCCAGATTCCACGATCCGGGGCGGGTGGATTCACCAACAGGATATCAACTTTTTCTGATGATTGGGGATGATGTTCAATCCCCTGGCGGACAGCTTCATCCGCGCTCGGGTAGTTAGCCATTCCAACAGGCACCAGGCGGGCTGTTCCCCGGTTTGGGAGGATATCAGGTTCAGGATGATTACTCATTCGCAAGCCTCCCCAATTTTTTTATTGAATTTCAAGATCATGGTGAGCATTGGCGTTGCGCTGGCTGAGTTCCGCCAGAACGCGCATCAGAGCCCAATAAATGATCATTTGAGCACCGGTCAGGATGAAGAGGGCACTGCCTACCAAATAGAACCACATCCGGAGGATATCATTACTGCCAATCCCGATGATCAGGCTGATAATGGCAATGATAAATCCTGCCAAAAAGAAGAGGAAGCCGATCCATCCAAACTTTGATTCAAGTGGTTGTTTTAAAATAGGCTTTCCCAAAATGCCCTGTCGAATATGCTGGTTGTAAAACAAGGAAACCAGATAATTAAATGTTGCTCCAAACGCAAAGATGCTGATTCCGGTCACCCCGCTGACCAAACCAAAGAACAGGGCAATTACACCCCATGGGGTGAGGGCGGTGATCCCTTTCAGTCGGGCAATCACAAGCCCCAAACCAACCACCAGGGCGACAATGATTCCAGTTAATCCAATAATTCCCAGGATGCGAACCGGGTTATACGCCATTACTGTCCATATCATGGATTGCAGAAAGACACTCCCATCCCGCAGGGCGCTTAGTTTGGAGCGCCCCACCCGTTCGGAGTAAGGAATGGGGATTTCAACCACAACTAATCCTTCATGAATGGCGCGGGTACTCATCACCGGAGTCAGGTTAAGTCCGTTGGGCAATGGGTACATGCGTTCCAAAGCGGTGCGTTTGAAAATTCGCATGCCGCTGGCAGAATCAGTTACCCGCTGCCATCCCAGCAAACTCAACAAAGTGGCGAACAGCCAGTTGCCAATTCGCCGGACTGCCGGCATTTTACTATCCGTCCCTGCCATGCGCGAGCCGATGACCAGGTCTGCGCCTTCAATGGCGGCTTTGCACAGCTGGGGAAAATATTCCGGCGGGTATGTACCGTCAGCGTCCAGAAAGCCAATTAAATCCCCGCGAGCCTGTGCAAACCCTGTCTTCAGGGCAGCTCCATATCCACGGTTGATGGGATGGGAAATCACCCGAACGTCAGGGGATTGGGCTGCGATTTCTTCAGCCAAATTTCGGGTCTGATCGCGGGATCCGTCATTTACAACCAATAATTCGAACCCGGCAATCCCGGCTGCTTGCAGCGCATCCCGGACAGCAAGCACCCGATTCATGATTTCAACAATCCCTTTTTCTTCGTTATAAGCTGGAATGACAATACTCACAGTGGTCATGTGATACCCTCTCTTCCTGTCAAAAAAACACCTTTCGATTAATGGGGACTGGTGATCCCTTTTCGATTGTTTTCAAGATATGTGCCGGGACACCCCCCACGATGCTGTGAGGGGGGACATCCCTGGTCACAACAGCACCAGCTGCAACCACAGCGCCTTTACCGATATGGACACCATCGGTGAGGATGCATCCTGAACCCAGCCAGACATCATCCTCGACGATGATTCCCTCAGCGGTAATTCCCTGGGAAGTAAAGGGAATGTCCGGATCGTCAAACACGTGATTTACTGCCATGATTTGAGTGTAGGGTGATGTGTAAACCCGATCACCAATGGTCACCCCGCCCTGACCACGGATTACTGAAAATTCACCAATAAGACTGTTTTTTCCAATTCTGATACCGGATTGTGGCATTCCCCGGAAGTTATAGACATGCAAGACCGCGCCATGCATGATAAAGGTGTTTTCACCAATCTCAATTCCATGCGGGCAGGCATGCAGGTATACATTCTCATCCAGGTAGACTCCCCTGCCCAGCCGGATATTGCTGGCATAACGTAACCGGACATTCCTTTCTATGGCTGATATGCCATCCATCTTGAGAATCAATCGGTAAAGAATTGCTCTAAAACCAATTCCGATAACTGTTGGCACCCATCCAGCCATGCAGAACAGGAATTGTTCCAGCCAATAACGCATGGGTGATGCCGCCTGACGCCGGATGTATACACCAATACCGGCTTCCTGTTGTGGGGGTGGATTATAATGGGGATATGAATCGGGCATTATTCCTCGACCGGGATGGAGTGATTGTTGAAAATCGGACGGATTATATCCGCAGCTGGGAGGATGTCTTGTTTCTGCCGGGATCGTTGGAAGCTCTGGCAAAATTGACACACGCATCGATTAAAATCATCATAGTGACCAATCAGTCGGTGGTGGGAAGGGGAATCATATCGATGGAAACTGCTGAAGCGATCCATCACCGTATTCTCCAGACGATTGAGCTGGCAGGAGGTCGGGTGGACGATACCTTCATGTGCCCGCATGCACCGGATGAGGAATGCCCGTGCCGGAAACCAAAACCGGGCTTGTTTCTCCAGGCAGCTGAAAAACATAACCTGGACATGATGGGATCGATCTGCATTGGCGATGCCTTGAGTGATTTGCAGGCAGCTATCGCGGCAGGGGTGGGAACGCGCATCCTGGTATGCGCTGGACGCGGTAAGGATCAACTCAAACTCCCTGAAATGGGGAGATTGCCTCCTTTCCTCGTATTTTCCACACTTGCCCAAGCGATTGCTCATTTTCCTCCAGGCTTTCTGCCCTCGTTATGATGGATCCTGGGGTGATACAATTCCGTGTGTCCTGAATGAGTAAGAAATCATCTGGGTGACAGCGGTGAGAATTGCCATGTCTTCCATGCGGAAATGTCCGGGTTTGGGATGAACCAGGGTGACTACTCCCGCGACGCGATCCTGTGTCATCAGGGGAACACTGACTGCTGAACGAGTGTCAATGGATTTGTATTCATACTCCCGTTGCATCCAGCGGGGATCGTCGCGAGTACTGGGAACCAGTACCGCCTCCCTGTGTTGTGCCACCCAGCCGGCAAGCCCCTGGTGGTAAATTTCAACCAGGCGCTGAATGGGGTGTTCCACCACCTGCCCGTAAAGTGCCAGGGCACCGTCCACTACATTTCCTACTTCATCCAACACAATGATGGTACCGCTGGCAGCCTGAACGAGGTTCAGTGTAATCTGCATCGACCGCACCAACAAATCATGAAGATTTAGCTGGTCAGCCAGTTCAGAGGAAAGGCTGGAGAGAAGCTCTCGCGAATTTTCTGTGGAGACGGGAGGCAATTCCATGCCGGTGAAGCTGGTGAATAAGTGATCTGCCAGTGATGGACTGGAAGGCGCTGCAGCCTGGGCATCGATTTGAATTTTACCGGTTTCAGTGAGTTGCCGCAGGGCGGAGGAAACCATATGTTCGATCATCAAGTGGATATCTTCGACGATTTCCATCCGGTTGCATGGAATGTACACATTTAGATGGACAATTCTTCCAAGCATGCCTCCATCAAACCCGGTGAGGGCAACTGTTTTCGCTCCACAGCTGCGAGCCAATTCAATTGCACGCAGGACATTGCGTGAATTTCCACTTCCGGAAATTGCAATAACGATATCCTGCGGGCGCACAAAACTGGCAAGCTGGTTTGAAAAGATATTCTCATAACCTTCATCGTTGGCGTATGCGGAAATGATGGCTACATTATCCGTCAAGCCAATCACCCGAAAATTTGGCCAGCCAGGTCGGCGGGTTGATTTCGCCAAATCACACACAAAATGGGAAGCCGTGGCAGCACTGCCACCATTACCCATAATAAATACCTGGTTTCCATTCAATCTGGCATCGTGCAGCCAGGCAATCAATTCTTCAATATTCGAGAGTGGCAATAAATCCAGGGCTCGATGGAAGTCACTCAGATACTGATCGGTTGTATTCATACCTACCTCACTTCATAAAAAAGGACATTAATGCCTGTGGTTAAGAATTACAGAACTGCCATTTGGTTCCAATTCAAAGGGTAATTCCCGCAAATTGGCAAGAGCTGCCCGTACCTTTTGACGGGCATGGGGTGGACAGTAGAGCATCAGGAAGCCGCCACCACCAGCACCGGTGATTTTGCCACCCAATGCACCAGCTTTTCTGGCATGTTCATAAAGATCTTCGATGGAAGAATTGCTGATTCCACTGGCGAGCTGCTTTTTTAATAACCAGCTCTCATGCATTAAAGCTCCAATCACATCCAGGTTCCCGCATAACAATTCTTCCCGGGCGGTGACTGCCATTTGTTTTAACTGGCGCAGGATGGTTAATCGGTTGTGAATATTGTTTTTTTGTTCCGTAAGGATGACATCAGATGAACGTGTAACACCAGTAAAGAATAGAAGCAAACTTTCGTTCAGACACCTGGAAAGCATTGGACTCAACCTGACCAATTCAGGCTTGACTTCACCGGAAGGTGTAAACTCCAGAAAACGCAATCCACCATAGACTGCAATATACTGATCCTGTATCCCGATGGGTTTTTGTAAAATTTTGATTTCAATCTCACAGGCTTCCCGGGCGAGTTGTTCAGCCGTAACCAGGTGATTAAGATAACTATGCATGGCATGCAGCGCGCCGACCGTAACCGTGCTGGATGATCCAAGTCCGGAACCAGCCGGGATGTCACTCATGGTTGTGATCTCAACTGCTTGAGTAATGCCAGTCATTTTGAAAGCTTCACGGATCAATTCATGCTGGATGTCGGATACAGAATCCACGATTTCGGTTCGGGTGTATCCAACCCGCAATTTATCATCGAAACGTTGCTTGATGATTACAAAAACATACTTATTAATTGCAGTTGTCAGGACGCATCCTCCCTCGGAAAGATAATAAGGGGGAAAATCCGTCCCGCCGCCAAAAAGGCTGACCCGTAAAGGTGTCTGAACAATAATCATGCGAATTCATACTCCCGAACGAAATTCACAGTATTTTGCAAACCATCCATCAGGCTGATCGTACAGTTCCATCCCAAATCCCGGCGGGCATGTTCAATATTCAGGTAGATCCGGCGGACTTCGCCAACCTTGGCAGGTCCATGGATGGGACCGCCGTGATAACCGGTAAGTTGTTTCAGATGATTGAAGATGTCATTGATGCTTGTGCCATGTCCGCTGCCCAGGTTGAATATCCCGGTTGATTTTCGGCTGTCCAGTGCCAGTACGTTTGCATCAACGCAATCGTCCACATGGATGAAATCCCGCTCCTGCCTTCCATCACCAAAGATGGTAATGGATTGATTGTGAAGCATCAGATCAATGAATATGGAGATCACCCCCGTACCGTTTTTTGGATTCTGACGGGATCCATAAACATTGGGATAACGCAGAACTATGTATTCAATCCCAAAATTTGCATGATATATCTCAAGGTAGTGTTCGATGGCATGTTTGCTGGCGCCATGGGGACATAAAGGATGAATGGGGTGGTTCTCATCACACGGAAGATAAACCGGCTCACCATAAACGGCACAACCGGAAGAAGGAAAAATTACCCTGCGAACAGAATGTCGCACAGCAATATTCAGCAGGTTGATGGACCCCAGGATGTTTACCCGGGCATCAAACAATGGATCTGATATTGATCGGCGGGCATCGATTTGGGCTGCGTGGTGATTGATCACTTCCGGTTTTTCTTTTTGGAAGATTGACTCAATTTCTGGATCCATAATATCCATTTGATAAAAGGCAGCCTTTGAGTTCAGGTTGCATCGGCGACCAGTGGACAGGTCGTCGAGAATCACCACTTCATGACCTGAATCGATATAACGATCCACGACATGGGAAGCGATGAATCCAGCTCCACCAGTGACCAGGATTTTCATGTAATTACCTCCATAAATCCAAACCAATGGCCTGAAGAATTCATAAATCAATATGCTCCACGGCGGGATAATACTGCAGGGATGGTGCGGATTAATATTTGAAGATCCATCCAGATACTCCAATTGCGAACATAGTACATATCCAGCTTGACACGATCACTGTAACTGACATCAGATCGACCGCTGATCTGCCATAATCCTGTAATGCCCGGTTTTACTGTTAATAAATTAATATCCAGCTTGCTGTATTCAGCGATTTCTTCCGGGGAGATCATCCGGGGACCAACAATCGACATTTGACCAAAAAGGACATTAAATAACTGGGGAAGCTCGTCGAGGCTGAATTTCCGTAAAAAGAATCCTATCCGGGTGATGCGGGGATCGTTCTTTAGTTTATGATTGTGAGCCAGTTCTTGAATCAAATCGGGATGTGCGGCAAGGATTTCGTCTCCGTTTATGTACATCGAGCGAAATTTTAGAGCGTTAAATTGTTTTCCATTGACACCCAATACACGCCTGCGATGGAAAATGGGTCCGGGAGAATCCAGCTTGATTGCGAGTGAGATGATTGCCAGGATGGGGGAGAGTAAAAGTAATCCAATGATGCTGATGCCATAGTCCACAAGAATTTTAAAAACCAGGTCAAAACCGGTCAGCCTGACATGATTGATTCTCAACAATGGAACCCCAGCCATTTCACGAACCTGTACACCGGTCGTTATAACTTCGTAAAGCCCGGATGTAAGCCGGAGGGTGACTTTCTTGGAGACACCATACCTGCGAAAGATTGAAATAATTTGATCCTGTGAGAGGGCGCTGGTTGTAAGGATGATTTCTTCGATGTGATATTTTTCGATAATATTATCCAGTTGACTTAAATTACCCAGGGATACATATCGCTCATAAATTTTATTGCCAGCTGGAATACCCTCTTCCATAAACCCAATAATCATCATCCCGGATCTTGGGGTATCCTGTATCTGACCAGCCAGGTACCGGCTTTCCTCATTGGCGCCAATGATAATGGTCCTTTTAACGAAATATCCCTTTTTCCTGATTTGATGGATGAACCGGCGAAAAATAAACCGTTCAATATCCACTCCTAGGAAGGTGAACAACCATGCCATGACCAGCCAGCCACGGGAAATTACAAAAGCGGGAATCAGGAAGGATACCACGAGGATGAGAACGACCAGAATGACTACACAATTAAAAACCAAAGAATATTCCCGCATTCCCGCCAGCAGGTTTGAAATGTTATAAAGCCCGGCAAGAAGGAACATGACCAGGACTGCGATCACCATGGCACACTCCAGGTTCAGGTAGTATGCGGGTGAATCCATCACTTCTGTGCGAAAAATGGGCAGATTTAATTTGAACCTGATATTGAAAGCCAGATTTAATACCCCAAACACGGTTAATCCATCCAAAATTGCCAGGGCAATCGGAAGAATGGTCCATTGATGGCGAAGGAGAAACCCTTCGGGCTGCGAGGTTTTGGTCTGATGAGCAGTGAAAGAGATATTTCTTTCGGCCATCGTGATTAATCCGTCATTCCCCCACTACCGGATGGCTTGTGGATTGCCATCTTTTTTAAGGTGGGAGTACAGTGTCAGGTATTCAAATTTATTTCGTTGGTAAAGTAAAACCGACCATCTTACAAGTGGCCGGTTTCGCATTGGCTCACCAGAGATGTCACTTTGACATGTGAAATGCGACCATCTTCCTCATCTCTGGGTCACAGCCTCCACACAATAAAATTATAACAAGATGAGAAACCCATGTCAACCATTATTAAAATAATTTAAGATATGAGATTTTTCTCTTATTATTCATCATCCAATAATCATAATTCATTTCCAATTTACAACACTCAATCCATGATGGATTTTCATTTTTACATCAGGGTATAATATTTGATTGATTTCAGTCCTGGAGAACACTCATCATGAAAACCAAATTCTCGTACATTTTCCGTCTGGTCTGTTCAAAATGTGGAAATGTACATGATCCTGCAACACTTCAAACCTATTGTTTTTCCTGTAATGCACCTTTGGTGGCGGATTATGACCTTGAGGTTGTAAAGAATATACTCAAGCGGGATGATGTGGCTGCCCGCCCTTCAGGAATGTGGCGCTGGCACGAACTGCTGCCGATAAATAAACCAGAATTTGTTATCACACTGGGTGAAGGCGATACCCCATTGCTGCCTCTGCCGCGATTAGGGAAGCACCTGGGAATGACCGGTATCATGGTGAAAGATGAAAGCATTAATCCGACGGGAAGTTTTAAAGCGCGCGGTTTGGCAGCTGCCATCTCAAAAGCCGGGGAATTGGGCGTCCAACGGGTCATTGTACCCACTGCCGGAAATGCTGGCGGTGCAATGGCTGCTTATGCTGCCCGGGCTGGAATGCAAGCGTTGGTGGTCATGCCAGCGGATACGCCGCGAGCCAATGTATTGGAATGCCGTATAACGGGAGCAATGGTTGAGCTGGTGGATGGACTAATCAGCGATGCAGCAGCTCTTGTGAAGGAAAGGGTGAAGACTGAAGGCTGGTTTGATGTATCCACTTTCAAGGAGCCTTACCGCCTTGAAGGTAAAAAAGTGATGGGTTTTGAAATCTGCCAGCAATTTAATTGGGATGTGCCGGATGTCATCCTTTATCCCACAGGAGGAGGAACGGGTCTGGTCGGGATCCATAAGGCAATCCTTGAATTGCAGGAATTGGGGTGGCTGAAAACCAAAAAAATGCCACGTATTGTTGCTGTTCAATCCACCGGTTGTGCTCCGGTTGTCAGGGCATTTGATACGGGACAGGAAACCTGCACCTTTTATGAAGGTGCCCGGACACTGGCTTCCGGATTGCGGGTTCCGCGTAGTTTTGCGGACCGTATGATTCTTCAAACCATTCGGAAAACCAATGGTACAGCTGTGGCAGTCACAGATGAAGAGATTCTGACAGCTCAACGACTCTGGGCTGAAAAAGAAGGTATGTTTGTAGCACCTGAGGGCGCGGCGACTCTGGCTGGGTTGATTCAATTGCACGATACTGGTTGGATTCAAGCACAGGATAAAGTAGTTTTATTGAATACAGCAACCGGACTGAAATACCTGGATATTCTCTAGTCCAACTCCCAGGGTGGGGCTCCGGAACCAGCGTTTTTGGTGAATGAAGCCCGAATTGAATCCCCCAGTTCTGGAATTTTATCTGCCACGGCTGCGATGAGACCAAAACACCCGGTAATCATCATATCCCCGAAGGGGACTGCCTGGTACACCCCCAAGGTCGAACCGGTCAGCAGGCTGCGTCTGGGTCCCGTAACGATGACATTATAGTCAGGATTATCCATGGATAGGGGTGTGTCATCCACAAGTAAAGCGCCGTGTCCATGATCTTCAAACACCTGTTCATGTGTCAGGCTTCCATCCGCCAGTTGTTCCAGATATTTCTCGAGGGAGACGCGGTTAAGAAAACCGGTATGATGTTCAAATACTCCTTCAATTTTGTCATATCCGAGGCGGAAAGCAAGGGTGTGGAAGTTGCCGATATTGACAATCATTTTTCGTTCGTGGAAGCGTGTGACGGGATCAAGCAATGCGCCCATTATCGCTGCTGGTGCGGTGTCCATGACTACCAGAGGTACGGGAAGATTATGAGCAGATCCAGCCACTGCCTTCAAACGGGTGAGGATGGATGGAATTTCATCTGAACGAAATGCAAAAGTTGAGAGCTGATTTTCCTTATTGATCCGTTCATTCATGTAATTAATCCGGAATTGGCGGTCGGAGATATCCGCAGGCGCAGCACCATGATCAAAGACAGCCACTGCCACCGCGGCAAGGTCATAAAGTGGAATATGGAAATTTTCAAAAACACGGAGTATCAAGGGAAAATTAAAATCCCGCATTTCAATCCGTTGAACTTCTGGTGGCAGTTGATTTACTTCGTCCTCACTGATGATTTGAATACCCAGCGCTTCAACCCGGCTCAAATCATCGTTCATGGTTTGGGCTGCGGATGGTGTGGCAAAAACAGGCAATCCGACCCGGACATGGGCTTCTGCAGCCCATGTGGCGGGTCCGCCCCCCATGGTGACGCCAGTCAGGACAATGGGTTGTTGATGGTTGGTTGCATCCTGTATTTGACGGCGGACGATCATCGTTGGTGAGGGAAGAATTAATTTAAAGCCATTCTCCATATCCAGACGTGAGTCATACAGGAAAATATCCTGAGTACCGGTTCCGATATCGACCGCGAGGATTTTCATTTTATCCTTCCACAGAAATCAGGAACTGCGGCGGTTTAAACCATATGCCTGCAGAATGGGGAGAACAACCAAAATGCCGGTGTTGGGTTTTTCCAGATCCCCCACAACCCTTTGGGTTGCAGCGACGACCTGATCCACCAACTCCTGAGTCTTAATAATTGTAAAAAGGGTGCGGTTGGTATCGTGCATTTGTTCCAAAATATCTTCCAGGCTGGGAATGAGTGGCAAATCCTCCCGCAGTGCACTTTTTCCACGTAATCGAGCCAAACCTGTACTGGCAAGAATTGTCACCCCGCTTACACCCACCTCCTCCCAGGCAGACAGGACGGCGTCAAGGTATTCCATGTCGTGTAAAACAAATAAGAGAAAAAACATTACGCATCCTCCTGTTTTATAACCAAGTTTATTCATTAAGCAATTGATTGTTGGATTGAGGTTTCCCCGGGAATGCAAATGTTGCCCGGAGCATCGGAGGAGTGACCAGGGTGGTGATTAATATCATTCCCACAATCGAAGAAAAAATACCTGCGTCCAGCAAGCCTTGCTCCAATCCAACCTTGGCAACAATCAATCCCACTTCACCCCGCGAGACCATGCCAATTCCCAATTGAAGGGATTCCAGCCATGAATATTTTCCAAGCCGTGCTCCCAAACCGGCGCCGATGATTTTACCAAGGATGGCAACCAGGCTGATGCCTAACAGCAGCCAAAAAGCTCCAATATCCAGGGTCCGGACGTTGACACCCAATCCGATATTGACAAAAAAGATGGGGACAAAAAATGCATATGCCAGCGAATGCAAACCTTCCCCGATCTGATTCTTCTCGGGAGTTCTCGAAAACATCAAGCCGGCAAGGAAGGTGCCGGTGATGGCAGCCATCCCGCCCAGTACTTCGGCAGCAAAACCATAAATCAAAAGAACGACGATTGCCAGCGTAATGACACCCTGGCTGATATGCAGTCGATTTGTCAACCTGACCAGGCGCGGCAGCAGCCATATTCCAACCCCGGCTGATAAAACCAGAAACAGAATCATCTTGACCAGAACCAGCAGGACCTGCCCAATTCCACCCGTTCCGCTTTGTAAAGCCAGATAGGTGGATAGAAGTAGAATGACCAGTACATCATCGAAGACTGCCGCGCCCAGCAAGCCGAGACCAACCCGGCTGCGAAGGACTTTTAATTCCATTAATGTCTGGGCAGAAATACTGACACTGGTTGCTCCCAGAGTGAGACCAAGGAATATGGCATGGGAAAAATCCATGCCTGATAATTCGCCTATCCCCAGACCCATTAAAACCGGAAAAACAACCCCCAATGTGCCGGCATAACCCGACACCTTGAAATTCTTTGCCAAATCCCCAAGGTGTAATTCCAAGCCTGCAAGGAACATCAGGATCAAGACGCCCAGTTCCCCAAGCTCTTTGATGATTTCACCTACATGGGGATCTGCAATGATAGACAAGCCTGTTAAATTTATAAGTGAAGGTCCCAGCAGTACGCCAACAAGAAGTTCACCAAAAACAGAAGGTTGACCGATGCGTGTACTTAAAAAACCACCCAGTTTGGCAGCCAGGAGAATAATTGCTAAAAGAAAGATGAGTTGGAGAAATGGTGTCATAAATGCTATTTGTGTGGAGCGGGATGGGAAATCAGGTTTCCTTACTCCGCTCTCCTTTTAGGATAGGATGATCTTCCCCAGTTTATCATATTTTTATTCACTCCCATCCGATCAGGGCATGGGTTATACTGTAAACAACCATACCCACGAATCAAGCTATTTTCGTAAGGATAAATAATTATGGATTTTGATGCTGAACAAAAACGTTGGGAAGAACAAGTGCTAAATCCTGTTCTCAGGAAGTATCCGGAACGAAAACCTGAATTTGAAACTCCATCTGGTATACCATTGCCCCGAGCAGCAATGCCGGATGAATACGACTACCTGAAGAGCCTGGGATTTCCGGGTGAATTTCCATTTACGCGCGGGGTGCAGCCGACCATGTACCGCGGACGTTTCTGGACAATGCGCCAATATGCCGGTTATGCCACAGCTGAGGAATCCAACCAGCGATATCGATTTTTACTGGAACAGGGGCAAACTGGTTTATCGGTTGCTTTTGACCTGCCAACACAGATTGGTTACGATGCGGATGATCCCATGGCACTGGGGGAAGTGGGAAAGGTGGGAGTCTCCATCTCGTCGGTGCAGGATATGGAGACCCTCTTCCGTGAAATTCCCCTTGACAAGGTCTCAACCAGCATGACGATTAATTCACCGGCAGCAATTTTGCTGGCGATGTATATTGCAGTAGCAAAACGTCAGGGGATTGCAGAAAAAGCACTACGCGGTACGATTCAAAATGACATACTGAAGGAATATGTAGCCCGGGGAACCTATATTTTCCCACCCAAACCATCATTGCGGCTGGTCACGGATATTTTCCGTTATTGCTCAACGAATGTACCCAATTGGAATACCATCAGCATATCCGGTTATCATATTCGTGAGGCTGGGTCTACGGCTGTGCAGGAAGTGGCGTTTACCCTGGCGGATGCTATTGCCTATGTCCAGGCTGCCATTGATGCCGGACTTGAGGTGGATAAATTCGCCACCCAACTCTCATTCTTCTTTGCTGCCCATAATGACTTCCTGGAAGAGGTTGCCAAGTTCCGGGCTGCCCGCCGTTTGTGGGCACAGATCATGAAGGAACGGTTTAACGCCAGGGATCCCAGGTCATTGATGTTGCGCTTCCATACTCAGACCGGTGGATCCACCCTGACCGCACAACAACCGGAAAACAATATTGTCCGGGTGGCAATCCAAGCACTGGCGGCTGTAATGGGCGGCACACAATCCCTGCACACCAACAGCATGGATGAGGCACTCTGGCTGCCAACGGAAAAATCTGTGCAAATCGCCCTGCGAACCCAGCAGATCATCGCCCACGAATCGGGGGTTGCGGATACTGTGGATCCATTGGCAGGCTCATATGTGGTTGAATATCTGACCGATGAAATCTGCAAACGGGCGATGGAGTATATCCGCAAGATTGATGACCTCGGTGGTGCATTGCCAGCCATTGAAAACGGTTACCTGCAGAGTGAAATCCAGGATTCAGCCTATCGCTATCAAAAAGCGGTGGAAAAAAAGGATCAAATCATTGTGGGTGTTAATTCATTCCAAATTGATGAAAAACTGGAATTGGAACGGCTTTCGGTGGATCCTTCCATTGAGACCAATGCCCGCGAGCGTCTTGCCAATTTGCGAGCCAGCCGGGATGCCAATCGAGTGAATGAACTTTTAAGCCGGTTGGACTCTGACGCCCGGACCAGTGAAAATCTGATGCCGTTGTTCGTGGAGTGCATGGATAACGAAATCACATTGGGCGAGGTATGTGGAGTTTTACGCCAGGTTTGGGGTGAGTATAATCCCCCAACCTGGGCATAAATGGAAAGGCTGCGGGTGGAGCCAGCGCATCGCTGATTTCATCACAACAAGGCTGGCTCTCCCGCTTCCCCATCCTTGAACAGGAAAACCAGGAGTTTTGAATGGCAAAGATAACGAAAATTAACCATGTGGCAATTGCGGTCGGTGATGTGGATGTTGCCTTGAGTTTCTGGCGGGATGCCATGGGATTGGCTGTGGATCATGTCGAGGATGTCCCCAGCCAGAA
>ERZ1026800.1123-NODE-1123-length-18717-cov-5.792630_pt1 | contig 18717 bp, 17 predicted proteins | sample MGYA00520873_ERZ1026800 | MGnify/ENA primary metagenome ERZ1026800 (study PRJEB33270, sample SAMEA104284475) | anaerobic digester metagenome | biome: Anaerobic digester microbiome; feature: mesophilic sludge digester; material: Anaerobic digester biomass...
CCATTCATTTCGTCGTCGTCCCTCCTGGGTCCAGAGATGCGTCGCCCAGCCGCCACAGCTGGGGAACGGCCAGCTGTGGGCTCCGTTCCCCAGCTTGTGCGAGCCCAGACCCGTATGCTCCACTACCTGCGTGGATACGCAGCCAGTGGACCCGTCGGATGATCAGCTGGAAACTGCAGTGGCGACCTTGAAGCTTCTAGCCGATCCCACCCGACTTCGGGTCGTGTGGACGCTGTTGCACGGCCGCCACGCAGTGAACGATCTCGCCGAGCATGTGGGTGCCAACCCGGCTGCTGTTTCCCAGCACCTGGCAAAGCTGCGTCTTGCCAAGCTCGTTCGGACCGAGCGGCAGGGAACCCGGGTCCTCTACGCCTTGGTCAACGATCACATCGAGCGGCTTGCAACCGAGGCTCTGTTTAACAGTCAGCACATCGCAGGAACGGCCCATCCCCACCAACGCCCTGATAGTCAACACTCCCACCCCCACTCCCACGCTCACGTCGACGATGCCGCTGATGGAGCTGCCGGGTGATTCGCGCCCTTCGCCAACGCTCGAAACCGGGAACGACGACGCAACCCTTGGCCGCCGAAGCGTCTGCTGCGTCTGACCCCCGCGCCTTGTTCTTCTTCGAGGATGTCGTCGTCGAGCGCGGAGCTCACACGATCCTCGAGCTCGACCGCGTCGCCATCCCGATCGACGGCGCCACCGCCATCATCGGTCCGTCGGGCTCGGGGAAGTCGACGCTCCTGCGACTCTGCAATCGACTGGAAGCCCCCAGTTCCGGCACGGTCCGCTACCGCGGCAACGACCTTTCCACCATCGAACCGACCGAACTGCGGCGCCGGGTGGCCATGGTCTTCCAGCGGCCCACCGCCCTCGACGGCACCGCAGCCGACAACCTCCGCGAGGTAGACCCGACCCTAAACGACGACGACATCGAGGTCGCCCTGGTCCGAGTCGGACTCGACGGCGCACTTGCCAAACGCTCAGCCCGCGACCTCTCTGGCGGTGAACTCCAGCGGCTTGGCTTGGCCCGATCGCTCACCACCCGCCCTGACGTGCTCCTCCTCGATGAGGGCACGAGCGCCCTCGACCCGAACAGCGCCGCCCACATCGAACAACTCGTAGCGAAGCTCACCGCAGAAGGGATCACCCCCATCTGGGTCACCCACGATTTCGACCAACTCGTTCGCGTCGCCCGTAACACCCTGGTGGTCGTCGCCGGGCGAGTCCTCCAGCACGGCACCGTCCGTGACGTCCTGGCCCGCCCCCTCCCCGAGGTCGACCGCTTCCTGCAGGGTGAGGTCAGGTGAGTAGCGCCTCGTCCATTGGTATCGAAGGGGTCGCAGCTTCGATGATCCTGATCGTCGCCGCCATCGTGGTGTCGATGCGCAAGCACCTCGGCCTTGAGCGCTCCATAGCGTGGGCCAGTCTCCGAGCCCTGGCGCAGATGCTCGCCATCGGGGGTGCCCTCGGACTCGTCCTTGCCGACGACACCCCGCAGGTCTGGTCATGGCTCTGGGTTGCGGCCATGGTCGTCATCGGCTCAGCCACCATTGCCAGTCGGGCCAAGGAGATCCACGGTCTCTTCAGCCTCAGCATGGTGGCCCTCGGCTCTGCGGTTGGCGTGAGTCTGGTCGTGGTCTTCGGCCTCGGGATCTTTCCGGTCGAACCTCGCACGATCGTCCCGACCGCGGGGATGCTGCTCGGCAACACGATCGCGGCCACCGTCCTCGCGGCACGTCGCACCCTCGCCGAGATCAGTGAGCACCGCGACCAGATCGAAGTTCGCCTCTCGCTTGGCCAGACCGGACCCATGGCTGTCCGACCCCACGTACGAGAGGCCCTACGCACCGCAATCGGCCCACAGATCGAGACCACCAAGATCGTTGGCCTCATCGCTCTACCCGGCACCATGACCGGGCTCCTGTTGGCCGGTGTCGATCCCGTCGATGCCGTCCTGGTGCAAACCGCGGTGATGTTCCTCATCCTCGGCTCAGTCGCCATCACCGCCGTCGTCATCGGTGGCGGCGTCGCCCGGCGGCTGAGCACGAGCGATCATCGACTCGAACTGCCGACGCCCGTCAAGCGAGCGCTGCCATCACCATCGTCGCCCGAAGGTTGAGAGTTCGAATCGCTCCCGCCCTGCAAGCCAGGTTCCATACGGGGGACTGGGATGTAGCCGATCCGGCGGGTTTGTTGGCGCGCCGCCCTCAACAGCCGGCCACGCGCCTATACGGCCTTCATTGGGTGAGTCCCATCACGTGGGGTTGCTCGGTTGAGCGATGACTGATGCGCTGCGGTTCCTGCAGGCTCTGATGGGCGTTGGGCTGAGAGCCAAGGGAGCGTCTGGGCGGAGCCGGACCGCACGCCGCTGAGGACCGGGCGGGGGGTTGTCCTCGCCTGGGTGTGCGACCGCTGGGCGTCATCTGGTGCTCATGGCTCCGCGGCGAACTGCTGGGCGAACAGGCAGCGGTCGCGGCAGCGGAGATCGTCCGGATCGTAAAATTTGTGTACCCAGAGGTCGGTGGTGCCCAGGTGCCAGCCGATCCTGGCGGCGGCTTCGACCGGCTTGGCCGTGTTGATCTTTGGGGAGGATCCATCCGTGCTGCAGCGATTGAGGAAGTTGAAGTGGTCGACGAGTTCGATCGCCTCGATCGCAAATGCGGTGGCCACGTCGGGGTCGTTGATCTCGATGAGGTTGTCTCCGTTGACTTGTTCTCCGCGCAGCGCCAGGTTGGACGATCCGCAGTAGACGACCGGCGCCTCACCGTTAAAGCCACACACCACGAACTTGTGGTGGATCTGGTGCCCGGCCACGCGTGGAACCTGGTTGAAGGGAGGGGGTAACCGAACCGCGGTGGGCTTGCCCGTGACCAGCACCCCGCCGGGTTGTCCGGGCCGGTACAGCTTGATGCCGTCCGGGTTGTCCGAGATGCCGTAGCTGAAACAGGCCGGATCAGCATGCAGCTCGTTGAGGGCGAAGTAGACGGGGTTGCCCGCCCGCCGCTCGTCGTCGCTCGCCGGCGGCGATCCCTTCTTCCGTCGGGTGCTCAGCTCCATGACGGCGAAGAGAACGCTTCGGCCCGAAGCGGGTGCCGCCGTCGACTCATGGTCGAGGCGTCCGAGGAGCCCGCCGAGGATCGAAGTGGCGTTCTCGTTGGAGTGGGGTGAGAAGTGGATCGCGGTGCTGGGGACGTGTGCGGTGGCGAACGACACGGCCGACCGATCGAGCCCAGTTTCGAGCCAGGACCGTCGGGCCACGTCGCCATCCCACGTAGCGTCAAACACGGTCCGGTAGGTCGTGGCCACCTTGGGGTCGTCGAACACCAGCACGTGGTTGGAGTTGACGTAGAGGCCGGTGGTCGAGAAGTTGGTCGAGCCGGTCAGCACTTTTCGGGCTCTGTTCTTGCGCGAAGCGATCAGCACCTTGTTGTGGCTGTAGCGCCCGAAGTGGCCCCGCTTGATCTGGCTCCCGGGCAGCGCGACGAACCGCTCCGCAAACTCGTCTTCGGGCTTACGCCTGCCCGACGGTGGTGGCTTTGCGTCGTGGTGCAGCGCGGCGTTGTCGAGGATGATGCGGGTGCGGGCGGCCAGCGTGGGGTCGAGAAGGCGCGTGAGGATCGCCGGCTCGTTCAGGTCGTAGGCAAACACGTCCAGCGTCATGTCCGGGTCGGCTCGAACCTCGTCCAACAGCTCGAGGATCAGTGGTCGTGCGGTGAAGCCGAGCCAGCGATGCTGATCCTCGAAGGTGAAGCTGGTGCCATCGGTGGCGACACCCGCGATTTGCGAGGTGTCCCACACGAGCTCCGGGTCGTGGGGCTCAAACGTCGCTTTAGGGCCGAAGTGGTCGGCGTACGCTTGGGATTGGACGAACCCCCGGGTGAAGCCGACCCGCAAACGGCCCTTGCGAAACGGCGCCACCTCGATCGTCAGGCTGGCGCCCAGGGCATGGTCGATCGGCGCCATCGACCGGTCGACGAAGTAGCGGGGCGTCACGGTGTAGGAGTACCGACCCAGGTTGGGCTGAAGCCGCTGGTGCACCAGACCGGGATGGTGCACCCAGCGAAAGGCGTGAAACGGCGAGTTGATCGATGCCCTGGTCGGTTGCGCAGGATCCTGGGCATGTGCCGATGGATCGGCGAAGGTGAGGCGGTTGTACAGGAAGTACGCCGCGCCGCCAGGCGGTTGGGCGCTGATCGTAAATCCGGCGAGCCCCGATGTCGCCGCCTCGTCGAGTTCCCAGGAGAGCAACGTCTTGGCGTCACCCTGGCGGGCGCGGAGGCGAAAAGGCCCGGTGCTCGCGGTGCTCACTGACATGGTGGCGACCTCCGAAGCCAACATCGCACGGATAAAGCGAGCTTGCAACCGAATGATCCACCTACCCGATGGTCGCCGAAACAACGATGGGCCCCTCGCCGTCCGTCATCGAGGTTCAGTGGGCCCGGCGGCGTGGCCTGACGCTTGTCAGCCGAGCCGGTCTCTGATCTGGACGTACACCTCCGGGCCCACCAAGGCGGTCAGTTCCTCGGCGAGTGAATGAACCACCGTTGTTTCGCCGATGAAGGGCTCCGGTTCTTCGGTGCAACACCAGGCGATGGTCAGGTCGTCGTCGTCCCAATCGCTGCGCGCCCAATGTCGCAGGACCTTCGACCCGTCGGAGCGGGTCTCCGCGCGAAGTGGCAACTGCCAACACACCGATGGCTTCCATTCGGTTGGCGACTCCCCGGCATCGATTGCGGCGAGGTGAAGCGCGCATCCCTCTCCACCCTCAAACCCGGGACGGTTGTGGAAGATGCAGGCACCGTCGACCACCCGCGTAAGGGTACGAGCATCGTCGGCGTAGATGCCGCCTTCGTGGGCCTCGGCGTGGAACTGGAACCTGGACGGATCGAGGAACATAGCCAACGCACCGGTGTTCATCGACTCTTCTTCATCGAGAAACTTGGTGCCGTGCGAGCAGCAACCTTGGTTCAGGTGCTCTGCGTCTCTTGGCAGGATTCCTTTGCAGCCGTTACCCCAGATGCAGGTCCAGTTCGACGTCAGGAATGCAGCGTCGACATCCCAGATCGTCCCGTCAACGGGATCCTCGAACCGCTCGCGCTGTTGTTCGCTCAAGCCGTGAGACTAGACGAGCGGGGCGATCATTGATGTGGCCTGCAGCAGTCCCCACTAATCTTGGATATGCATCTGGTTGCGGTCACCCCGTTGCCCCCGCTGGACGAGCATTCGTTGCTGGTTCTGTGGTGTCAGATCCTGGTGGTGCTCTTCTTCGCCCGAGCCGGTGGCTACGCCGCTCGGCGCTCCGGTATGCCTCGTGTCATCGGCGAGCTGCTTTCCGGGGTGGTGCTTGGCCCGTCCCTGCTGGGTCAGGTCTGGCCTGGGGGGTTTGCCTGGCTCTTCCCGGCGAGCGAGCGGCAGTCTGGCCTGCTGTTGGGCCTCGCATGGGTGGGCATTGTGTTCCTGCTGGGTACGACCGGTGCCGAGGTGGACTTGTCGACGATCAAAAGTCAGGGTCGGGCGGCGATCCTGGTGACCGTCGGCAGCCTGGGTGTCCCGCTGGCGGTTGGAGCATTGGTCGGCTCGCTGCTCCCCGACTTCTTCGTTGGTGCAGGCGCAGCGCGGGCCGTCTTCCTGATGTTCTTTGCCGTGGCGTTCGCCATCTCGTCCCTTCCGGTGGCGGCTCGAATCCTTGCGGACCTCGGTTTGATGGATCGGCCCTTCGCTCAGGTGGCCCTCGGGGTTGCGACGGTGAACGACATCGTTGGCTGGCTGCTTTTGGGGGTGGTGGTGGGGATTGCCGAATCCGGGTCGTTTGAACTGGCGCCGCTGGTGACCGCGGTCCTCGCAGTGACGGTGACCGGGCTGGTTGTGATTCGCTTCGGTCCGACCCTGCTCGACCGCGTGGCCAAAGCTGTGGAAGAACGGGAGGGTGGACCGGCGGCCGAGGTGAGCCTGGTGGTGCTCACGCTGATCGGGGTGGGGACGATCACCCACGCCGTCGGCATCGAGGTGGTGATCGGTGCGTTCATCGCCGGTATCGCCATCGGTGGTAGCCGACTGGCACACAGCACGGGCTTTCGTTCGTTGGAGTGGGTGACCAACGGCATCTTTGCCCCGCTGTTCTTCGCCATCGCCGGCGTTCGTGTCGACCTGACCCAACTGGTTGAACCAGAGGTGGCGTTCTGGGCGGTCATCGTGACCCTTGCGGCGACCGTCGCCAAGGTGGCGGGCTCCTACGTGGGCGGGCGGGTCGGCGGTGTGGGTCGGCGCGACTCGCTGGGGTTGGGTGCCTCGTTGAACGCCCGCGGCGCCCTCGAGATCGTCGTTGCCACCGTTGGGCTCTCCCTCGGGGTGATCGACACTCGTGCCTACACGGTGATCGTGGTGATGGCCCTGGTGACCACGGCGCTGACCGGGCCGGTGCTCAAGCGCCTCTACGGCAGTGAAGGCGAAGGAGTCCCCACGGTTGTGCCCGGCACCGAAGTTGCTTCGCCCGAGCCGTAGACCCGCCCGTTGCGTTGGGAACGTGATGGCGACCGGGCAGAAAAAGGCCCGGCCGCTCTCGGTGGATCGCTGCGGCGGCGATAGGGTTTTGGTTGCTCACGCGCAGCGCCGCTCGTGTGCGTTTCCCAACGCATGCGGACCCCCTGCATCCACTGAAAATCTGAGGTCACACCTTGCCTCGTCCGAGTTCCTTCAAACGCCGCCTGGTCGGGCGGCCGTTGGCGTCGTTCGCCGAAAGCCACGAACGCCTGGGTAAACCCACGGCGCTGGCCGTTTTGGCCTCCGACGCCATCTCATCAACTGCCTATGCGGGAGAGGAGATTCTCCGGGTGCTGGTGCCGGTGGTGGCACTGGCGGCTCTGGAGGACCTGATCCCCATCGCCGTGGTGGTGTGCATCTTGTTGCTGGTGGTGATCTCTTCGTACCGCCAGACCATTCATGCCTACCCCAATGGTGGCGGATCGTACGTGGTGTCGAAGGAGAACCTGGGTATCACGCCGGCGTTGGTGGCGGGCGCCTCGCTGCTGTCCGACTACGTGTTGACGGCGGCCGTGTCGGTGTCGGCGGGTGTTGCCGCCATCACGTCGGCCTATCCGTCGCTCTATCAGTATCGGGTCGAAATATGCGTTGGGTTCATCACGCTGATCGCCGTCGGTAACCTGCGAGGCTTGCGCGAGTCGGGGAAGCTCTTCGCCGGTCCCACTTTTGCCTACATCGTCGCCCTGGGGGCGTTGATCACCGCAGGACTCTTCCGGTCCTACACCGGCAGCCTCCCCCCGATGCCGCCGAACCAGGCTGCTCTGAACGAACTGACCGACAACGGCGCCACACTCGGGGTGCTCACCCCGCTGCTCCTGCTGCGAGCGTTCTCATCGGGCGCCGTGGCGCTGACCGGCGTTGAGGCCATCTCCAACGGCGTGCCGGCGTTCAAGAAGCCAGAAGCAAAGAACGCGGCCACCACCCTCACCTGGATGGGCATCATCCTGGGTGTCGGATTCTTTGGTACGTCGCTGTTGGCCCACCGGTTGCAGCCCACCCTGTTGCCCGACGAGACGCTGTTTTCCACCATGGGCCGCGCCGTGTTCGGTGACGGATCGATCTCCTACCTGTTCCTACAGTTCGCCACCTTCGCCATTTTGGTGTTGGCGGCCAACACCGCCTTCGCCGACTTTCCCCGGCTGGCCTCCATCGTGGCGAAAGATGGGTACCTCCCTCGCCAATTCGTCAGCCGCGGTGACCGCCTGGTGTTCTCCAACGGCATCATCGTGCTGGCCGGGATGGCCGTCGTTCTGCTGGTCGTCTTCCAGGGTGACACCTCGGCGCTGATTCCGCTGTACGCAGTGGGCGTGTTCACCGGGTTCACCCTGTCGCAAACCGGCATGGTGCGCCACCACCTCAAGCTGCGTGAGGGCAAGTGGCAACGCAACGTGGTGATCAACGGTATGGGAGCCGTGATGACCGGTGTGGTGCTGATCGTGGTGGTGGTGTCCAAATTCACCATCGGCGCCTGGATTCCCGTGGTGCTCATCCCGCTGATCGTCGTGTTCTTCCGAACCGTGCACGAGCACTACCGGCGGGTGGGGGAGGACCTCCGCCCGCGGGCCGGGTATGCCCCGGTACTCAGCGGCAACTCGGTGGTGTTGCTGGTGGGCGGGGTGCACCGAGGCACGCTGGATGCGCTGGCCTACGCCCGAACGCTCAAGCCCGACCATCTCCATGCGGTGCACGTCTCCATGGACAATGAGAGCGCCGAGCGGGTACGGGCCGAGTGGGACAAGCGCCGGCCGAAGTTCCCCCTTGAGGTGATTCCATCGCCGTATCGTGAGCTGGCCGGACCGTTGATTGCCCACCTCGACCGCATCGCGGGCCGTGACCACGACGATGTGACCACCGTGGTGATCCCCGACTACGTCGAGGCTCACTGGTGGGACAACATGCTGCACAATCAATCAACCCTGGCACTCACCCGGAGGCTGCGAGATCGGCCCAAAACCGTGGTGATCACCGTGCCGGTGCACGCCCGCAGAGTGCGGGCCGAGCCGCCGCCCTCCTGATCGGCAGCGGCTCCTGCCTGGGACACGGTGGCACCGACAGCGGTGCGCACCGACACCAAGAGGCAAGGCATGGACTTGAACAGAATTGATGGCGCGCCAACCGGGGGCGTGGGTAGGTTGACCGTCAGCCACCACATCACGTTGTCGATCCCGGCGAAGGTGTTCCGCGACTCGGGTGTCTGGCCACGGTCGATCGGAGCGTCCATCATCGTGATCTCAACGAACTTGCAGCGGGTCAGGCTTGACCTCTTCGCGATGGCTGATCATGACTGAGGACGCCACCAACGGACCGCCGGTTGCTGAAGGTTCCTCCTCGCTGCGATCTCGGTTGAGCCACGGCGATGAGATCGTCGATCCGGTCACCTGGGCAGGCGGGATACCCACGGCGAAGGGGATTACTCCGCGGGTGCGGTTGGGGCGTCAGCGTTGGTTCGTCCTCCTGTGGTTGTTGCCGATCGGGTTCGGGCTGTTGATCGTGGCGGTGGCGGCGGCCAAGGGTCTGCGTCATACCGAAGCGGTGCAGGACTTCATCACGCGAAACCCGGGCACGGTGGTACCTGCGGGGGCGCGTCGTAGTGCTGGCTTCCCGATCTGGGCGGGAGTGCAGCACTTTTTCAACCTCTTCCTGATGATCTTCATCATCCGGTCGGGCATCCAGATCCTGAGCGATCATCCTCGCCTGTACTGGACCCGGCACAGCACGCCGGGTCGTGACTGGTTCAGGTTCCAGAAACCGGTCCCGGCCGACCCGCTGTGGACCGCCAAGGACGACTCGGTGGGTCTTCCTCCCCATGTGGGCCTTCCAGGGATTCGTCACTCGATCGGGCTCGCCCGGTGGTGGCATCTCGGGATCGACACGCTGTGGCTGGCCAACGGCCTGGTCTTCTACGTGCTGGTGTTTGCCACCGGGCATTGGCGGCGCCTGGTTCCCACCTCGTGGGCGGTGATCCCCAACTCGGTGTCGGTGATGATCCAGTACCTGTCGCTGGATTGGCCACTCGACAACGGTTGGGTCGCCTATAACAGCCTCCAACTCGTCGCCTACTTCATCACGGTGTTTCTAGCGGCGCCGCTCGCCATGATCACCGGCCTCGGGATGTCACCGGCGCTGTCCACCCGCTTCAAGAGCGTCAGCAAGTTCATGAGCATCCAGGTGGCGCGTTCGCTGCACTTCCTGGTCTTCGTGTGGTTCCTGGTGTTCATCGTCGTCCACGTGACGTTTGTCTTCACCACGGGGCTCCTGCGGAACCTCAATCACATCTATGCCTTCCGTGACGATTCCAGTTGGGTCGGCTTCATCGTGTTCGCCGCAACCATGGTGGTCGTGATCGTCGGCTGGCTGGCGGCGTCACCGTTCACCATGCGTCACCCCCGGGTGGTTCAGCGGGTGGGGTACGCCCTGATCGGGGGAGCCGAGAAGCTGTTCGAACACGTGGACGCCACACCGGGTGAATACACCGAGCACGACATCTCCCCGTACTTCTGGCATAACGGCCAGTATCCCGTTTCGGAGGAGTACAAGGCATTGGCGGCGGGCGGGTTTGCGGAGTATCGACTGAGGATCGGTGGGTTGGTCAGCCACCCTCGCAAGTTGAGTCTCGACGAACTTCGAGCCCTGCCCCATCACGAACAGATCACCCAGCATTTCTGCATCCAGGGGTGGTCGGGGGTTGCCAAGTGGGGAGGGGTCTCCATGGCTTCGGTCATGGATCTCGTCGAGCCACTCCCGGAGGCGCGTTGGGTTGTCTTCTATTCCCTCGGTGATGGTCCCGAACATGGGTTGTACTACGACGCTCACCCGATTGAGCAGATGCGATACCACCTCACGATGCTGGCCTACGACATGAACGATGAGCCGCTGTCCTATGGCCATGGTGCCCCACTGCGTTTGCGCAACGAGGTCCAACTCGGGTTCAAGCAGGTGAAATGGGTCGCCGGAATCGAATTTGTGTCGCAGTTCTCAGACCTGGGCGGTGGCTTCGGTGGCTACAACGAGGACCATGAATTCTTCGGCTACCGACAGTCGATCTGACCGGACGGCGAAGCAACGGCTGAGCCGCAGAACCCAGCGGGTACTCGACCCCATGGCGTCCCATCGAGCGTCTGTGACGTTCTTCGAGATCGGCAGCAATGCCGTCGCGCGGCCACGGGGGTTCCCGCCCCAAGCGAGGCCGGCCGGTTGGCAACCTGAAGCTGGACTGAAGGCGGGGTGATGCCGGGGGGTCCCTTCAGCGTGGCCACAGGATGGGTGGCGCATGGTGGCGTCATCGGAACCCCCCGGTATCACCCAAAGGAGCCATCGTGGCAACCACTCACAAGTTCAGGAAGGTCATCTACTCGTCCCTCTTCGGGCTGGGTCTCACCGCCGGAGGCGTCACATTGGCGTCGGCGGCAACCAATCAGCAAAAACCCCCGACCACGGTCGAGACGCCCGATGCCGCTGCCAAGCCGGAAGGAGTTGATGTCGGGGCGAAGTCGGATGACCAGCACGATGCCGACGAGGTGCCCAACTACACCAGTTCGGTGACGGTTCCGGTCACCCCCGATGCGCCGGAGGGCGCAGAGGGTTCCGAGGCCGACGAGGCCAAGGCCGACAAGGCCGAGCTGGCCAAGTTGGAGAAGGTGGCCAAGATCGACGCGAAGGCCGCGTCGAAGGCTGCGACCGACAAGGTGCCGGGCACCGCTGCCAAGCCCGAGTTGGATGAGGAGCACGGCAACGTGGTCTATGAGGTCGACGTGACCGCCAAGGACGGCACCGTCACCGAGGTGATCGTGGATGCCGGCAACGGCAGGGTCCTCGCCCAGCAAGCCGACTGAGCGCAACCTGCTCCTCCTGCACCATGACCGGCAGGGCATCTGCCCGGCCGGTCAGGCGCGTCCAGCCGAGGAGGTTCTCTTCCGAAGCGGAGTTTCATGGAACGGCGGCTTTCAGCGCGGTTCCCTGGCGCCGCATGTGAACTATCCGAAGTCGAGTATTACACTTCGGTTATGGCGCGTCGTCGAAACAACCCCCTGGCGCTCGCAGCCCTGGTCACGTTGTTTGACGAGGACCGTCACCCGTACGACATTGCCCAGACCTTGAAGTGTCGCCGTCACGACCAAAGCATGCGCCTGAACTTCGGATCGCTCTACTCCGTCATGAAAACCCTCGAGCGAAACGAATATGTCGAGGCGGTCGAAGTGGAGCGGGAGGGTCGCCGTCCCGAGCGCACCGTGTATCGCATCACCGACGACGGCGTCTTCGAGGCACAGGACTGGCTGGCCGACCTCGTGGCCCGCCCGGTGAAGGAGTATGTGGGGTTCGAGGCGGCGCTCTCGCTGATCGGCGCGATGAATCCTGACGACGTGATCCGTCTGTTTCGACAACGGATCGGAGCGCTGAAGGGTGACATTGCAAAATTGGCCGCGGGGCGGGCTGCCGCCGCCGAAGCATTCAATCTGCCGCGACTGTTCCTGGTGGAGGACGAGTACGTCGAGGCGCTCAAGCAGGCGGAACTCGTTTTCGTCGAGAACCTTCTTGCCGAACTCAGCACCGGCATCTTTCCGGGGCTGGACCAATGGCGGGAGTGGGCCACCTCCAGAGGGTCTCACGCCGGAGAGATCCCCCAGGAACAACTTCCCGATACGTCGCAACGATCACCATCCACCGACCTCGCCCACCACCACAGAAACGAAACAACGACATGACCGCAATCATCGAAGCCACCGGGCTTCGTAAAACCTACGGCGACACCCACGCCATGGACGGGCTGGATCTGGTGGCCCAGAGCGGCTGCCTGACGGCGCTGCTCGGGCCCAACGGTGCCGGAAAGACCACGCTGATCTCGGCGGTGGCGACCCTGGTGAAGCCCGACGCCGGCACGTTGTTGGTAGGTGGCATCGACGCCGTGGCCCATCCCCAGCAGGTGAGGCCCATCCTCGGTCTGGCCGGGCAGTACGCCTCGGTGGAACCGGCAATGACCGGCCGGGAGAACATCGTGCACGTGGGCCGTCTCTTCGGGCTGAGCCGCAGCGAGGCCAAGTCGGCAGCCGCCGATGTGCTCGCCAAGCTGGGTCTGACCGACGCAGCGGATCGGTTGGTCCGCACCTATTCGGGCGGGATGCGCCGACGACTGGACCTCGGCGCCAGCCTGGTGGGCAGCCCCCGGCTGCTCTTGTTGGATGAGCCAACCACAGGGCTCGACCCGGGCAGTCGCCTGGAACTGTGGGATGCGATTCGCGAACTGGTGGCAGGCGGCACCGACGTGCTGCTGACCACCCAGTACCTGGAGGAGGCCGATCACCTTGCCCGTGACGTGATCATCATCGACCACGGCAAGGTGATCGCCTCGGGTACCCCCAACGAGCTGAAGAGTCGTGCCGGTCGCGACGTCATCGAGATTCACCCGGCCCGTCCGGAGGACCTGGCCGCAGTGGCCGCCATCGTCGGGTCGATCATCGACCACGACGTCAACACCGACGGCAACGCCCGCCAGGTCACCGCCACCGTGGACGAGGCCGCCCAGTTTGCTGCGGTTGTTCGGGCGGTCAACGACAGCGGCATCGAACTGGACGACATCGCCAAACGCCGTCCCACGTTGGACGAGGTGTTCCTTGAAATGACCGGCCGACCCGCCGCCGACGACACCACCACCACCCACGAGGGAGCCGCAGCATGAGCGTCGCCACCACCACAGCCCCGGTCGAGTCGGCCAACCTGACCGCCCCCCGGACGGAACGCCCCGCAACCACCGGAGCGGGGTTTGGCGTGACCTCGATCGAATCGGCCCGCCGCACGGTGCTGCAGTTCTTTCGGACCCCGCAGGTGCTCATTATGGGCACCGTTCAGGGTGCCATGTTCCTGTTCATGTTCCGTTACGTGTTCGGCGGTGCCATCTCCACCGGTGGTGCCGTCTCGTACGTGAACTTCCTGGTGCCCGGCTTTCTGGTCACCGTGATTCTCTGGACGGGTATGGGCGCCGCCTCAGGCGTGGCCGAGGACTCGGCCTCCGGGGTGTACGACCGCATGCGGTCATTGCCCGTGCCCCGCTCGGCCATCATGGTTGGGCGATCCATCGCCGACACCAGCCTGGTGGCATGGGGCGTTCTCACCACCGCCATCATCGGCTTTGCGGTCGGGTTTCGTCCCGCTGGTTCGGTGCTCCACGTGCTGGCCGGGTTTGGGCTGATCATCGTGGCGGCAGCGGCGTTTTCGTGGATCTTCATCGTGCTCGGCCTGGTGTCGGGCAACGCTCAGGCCGCCCAGGGCATGTCGATGCTGATCATCCCGTTCTCGTTCATCTCCAGCGCCAACGTGCCGGTGTCATCGATGCCGGGGTGGTTGCAGCCCTTCGCCGCCAACCAGCCGATCTCGGTGATCATCAATGCCGTGAGGTCGCTGATGGTGGGCGGCACCGGTGTGATCGGCATCGGCCACACCACCACCTACTGGGTGGTGCTCAGCCTGATCTGGAGCGCTGGAATCGCCTTGGTGTTCGCCACCATCGCCACCCTTCGCTTCGGCCGCCGCCGCTAAACGCCCGGACGCCCAGGGTCACGGGTCGGTCGGGTCGGCCGTGACGATTGGTTCGTAGGCGGCGGCCAGCAGTGCGTCCACCGAAGTACCGGCCGCCTCGATGCCGAGTTCGCCGAGGCGGGCCAACACACGATGCGCCGGGTCGGGCGGCGGCGCGACTCGCAGGTGGAGCGGCCCGCTTCGAACGCCCAGCCTCCCTGGAACGAGCGGCCACCATGGAGGCAGCCCATCGGAACGCGCAGCTGGTTCGGTGACTCCATGTCGCAGGAAGGCCAGCAGTTCGTCACGGCCTCGACCGTGCCACTCCAGCAACAACCACGGGTCATCATCGAGTTGATCGGCGAACACGTACAGCACCGCGGCGATGTGCTTGCACGGGTTCTCCCAGTCGGGACACGAGCAGGTGGCCCGCAGGTCGGCCCAGGTGTCGGGGAACAGAGCGAACCCGGCGTCGGCGCACGCCGACTCCAACTCGGGCGGCACCTCCCCGGCCAACAGTCCGGCGGCGAAACGCACCTGCGATGCCAGGATGGCCTCAAGCGCAGCCCACGACTTGGCGGTGGGTTCGTCACAACGCACGGTGACCGCGTAGGGCGTGCGGCGCGACCCCTGAACCTGCGCCACCAACATGCCGGGGTTCACCTCCACCGACAGCACCTGTCCGCTGCGGGCATATCGACGGCCCCGTTGCATGCGCCCACCCAGCCCGTAGCCGGCCAGCATGGTGACAAAGCGCTCCGACCACCAGTTGTCGGCCATGGCCCCGCGCTGCTTGGACGTGGCGATGCCATCGGCGGGCAGCGGCTTGGATGCCGGGTACTGCTGCCATCGGTCGTCCCAACCCCTGCGTGCCATCAGCCGACCTCCCGGTCGCGCAGCGAGATCACGCCGCGTAGGTCCTCGGTGCTCAGCTCGGTCACCCAACCCTCGCCGGTGCCAACGACCGCCTTGGCCAGCGCCCGCTTGTCGTTGATCATGGCGTCGATTCGCTCCTCGATGGTGCCCATCGACACCAACTTGTGCACGTCGACCGCACGACGCTGCCCGATGCGATAGGCGCGGTCGGTGGCCTGGTCCTCGATGGCCGGGTTCCACCAGCGATCCAGGTGGATCACGTGGCTGGCCGCAGTCAGGTTCAGCCCGGTGCCGCCCGCCTTGAGCGACAACAGGAAGATCGGAGGGCCGTCGAGGTCTTCGAACGCGGTGAGCATTTCGTCTCGACGCTTGCGCTGCACGCCACCGTGGAGCCATAACGGTTCGATCCCGTAGCGGCGAGCAAAGTGCTCGGCCAGCAGGTCGCCCCAGGCCGTGTACTGGGTGAAGCACAGCACCTTGTCGCCCACGTCGATGATCTCGTCCAGCAACTCCTCGGTGCGGTTGAGCTTGCCCGAACGGTCGCCGAGTGCCGAGCCATCGCCCAGAAAGTGAGCTGGGTGATTGCAGATCTGCTTCAGCTTGGTGATGCCGGCCAACACCAGGCCACGTCGGGCGATGGCGTCGTCGGCATCGGTCGCCTGCCCGGGTGTGCCGCCCGCCTGATGCCTGCGCCCGGGCTTCGTGGGCCGGTTTGGGCGATCGAGGCGTTTGTCCAGTTCGTCAACGGCTTCCAACAGCTCGTCGACCACCGCCTGGTACAGCGTGGCCTGCTCGTGGGTCAGCGTGCACAGCTCGGTCTGTTCGATCTTGTCCGGCAGGTCGTCGATGATGCTGCGATCCGACTTGAGGCGCCGCAGCACGAACGGTCCGGTGATGCGGCGCAACAGCGCCGTGGTCTCCTCATCGCCGTCGCGCTCGATGGGGCCCGCGAAGCGTTTGGTGAACGAGGTGAGGGTGCCCAGCAGGCCAGGGTTGAGCACGTTCATCAGCGACCACAGCTCGGCCAGGCGGTTCTCCACCGGGGTGCCGGTGAGGGCGATCCGCCGAGTGGCTGGAATGGCCGCAACCGCCTTGGCAGCCTTGGTGCGGGGGTTTTTGACCTGCTGGGCCTCATCGAGCGCCAGCCGCCCCCACGCGACCTCAGCCAGATGATCGGCGTCTCGGGCCACCAGTGAATAGGTGGTGAGCACCACGTCGACGGCCGCCGCCCGCTTGGCGAACGAGACGCTGTCATCGTGACGCCCGCCGCCGTGATGCAACAGTACCGAGAGCTCGGGTGCGAACCGTCCGATCTCCCGCTGCCAGTTGCCCAACACCGACACCGGTGCGATCACCAGGGTCGGGCCCGGCACCGGATCGGCCAACACGGTGGCGATGAGCTGAGCGGTCTTGCCCAGCCCCATGTCGTCGGCCAGACAGGCACCGAGGCCCAACCGCCCGAGGAACGCCAGCCAGCCCACCCCCCGCTGCTGGTAGGGGCGGAGCGTGCCTTGAAACCCGGGCGGGTGCTCCACCGGCGTGACGGTGCCCGCCAACGCGTCGTCGAGCAGCTCGCCGAGCCAACCGGTGGCGGTCACGCCGTCGACCTCGATGCCGTCGGGTGCGTCAAGGCTGCTGAGCCCCAGGTGAGCCCGCAGCAACTCGGTGGCATCCGCCTGGCCCTCGGTGCCGACCGCTGCCACCAGGGCGGCCACCCGGTCGGGGTCGACCTGCACCCACTGGCCGCGTATTCGCACCAGTTCCGACTTGGCGGCGGCGGCCGCCTCCAAACGCTTGAGGTCGGCCTTGGTCAGCTTGAGCGTGCCCAGCGCCGCCTCCCAGCGGAAGGAAACCAGGGTCTCGAGGCCGAACCCCGACTGGGTGACCACGCCGGGCGGGCTCGCCGCCTTGGCTCGGAGGCCGAGCTTGGGGCGGGTGGTCCACCACGACGGCAACAACACCGCCACGCCCACCTCGGCCAGTGGCTCGACCCGCTCGGCGATGGCCAGCACCGCCGCGGTGTCGACGCTGAGTTCGGTCGGGGCGGCCTCGTCGAGCACCGGCGCCAGCTCTGGGGCCAAACGCACTGCCCGGCCCAGCTGACCGAGCAGCTCGGTGATGCCATCGGGTCCGAACACCGAGCGGTCATCCCACAGGTCGGCCAACGAGATCAGCAGGCTGGTTTCCTCGGAATCCTGGGCCAGCAGCTCTAGGCGCCAAGCGGTTGCGGCGTTGCCTCTGGCGCCGGTCGGAGGCTCGTGCACCCGGATGGCCAGTCGAACCCGGGTGGCGCGGTCGGCGCCGGTGGCGATCCACTCGTCGATCCGGTTGGCCAGCGCTGCGACCCGCTCCGGATCGATGCCGCTCGGCAACGCGGGGTCGGGGCGGCCGAGCGCCTCAATCCAGGCGTGAGGCACGGTGCGTCGTCCGGGCCGAGGGGGCACCAGCGCATGCCCGCCGGCCGCGAGCCTGCGTCGAACCTCCAGGTCGGTGGCCCGGGCCAGCGCCGAAGCCGCCGCAGCGTGACCCTCCATCGAATCCTCAAGCACCAGTGCTGCGATCATGTTCCGGTCACCGACGCCCGGAAGGGGCCACCAAGTCGCCAGGCCGCCCCCGTTGGGGCCGGCCTCCAGCGCGGGCACGAAGCGGCCGGCGTCCACCAGCGAGCGGGCCACGGCGGCCACCCGTTCGTCGTTCGGCTTCAATGGTCCGTCGCCGACGCTGACCTTCCCGCCGGGGTTTGGGTCATCGTCACCGTGGCTGCCGGTCGCCTTGGTCGCCATCACCTCACATCCTGGCACCCGACTTCTGACGAACGCCCATTGGGCTGCGGTTGTCGGCATCTTCACGGTGGGCTCTCAGGAAACACCCAGGTCGAGTTGGCAGGATCGAGCGATGAGTGCTGAGCGTCTGCTCCTGGTGGACGACGACAGCCTGAGATCGATGCTGGACGCGGCGCTGAGCCACAACGGTTTCGATGTCACCCCGGTGGACAACGGGCGTGACGCGCTGGCCAGGGTTGGCATGCTGGGGCCCGACCTGGTGGTGCTGGACGTCATGATGCCCGAGATTGGACGGCTTCGAGTTGTGCCGCCGCCTGCTGGCTAACGGCTCGCAGGTGCCGGTGCTGTTTTGCCGCTCCGGCATGGCGCGGGCCGACGACTCCATCATGGTGTGTGCCGACCTGTTGTTGGATGACGACGCCCATCGGGTGACCCGGGCGGGCATCGCAGTCATCGCCGTCATGCTGGGCGTCGTCAGGGTGGCCATCACCAAGATCACCGAGAACAACCTGCTGAGCCAGGTTGACCGTCAACTGACCGCTGCAGTGGGCCCGATCCGGGACTTCGACGACTTCGGCCGTTCGGGAGGGGCTGCCGGCGGACCCGACGATCAGGCCCCCAACGACAAGACGCCTCCATCGCGTTCATTGAGCTCGCTCTACGTGGGAATCGTCGATGGCACCGACGTGGATACCGTGCCGGCAGCGTTCAGCGCGTCGATCTGACCGGTCGCGTCTTGTCCGGCTGTCGAGACCCGTGCGTACCCGAGAAGGTGACCGTCGACCATCGGGCGACCGTATCAATACCGGGTCGGGTGGGGGGGTAGTGAGACGTTGATTCCGCGCACGAGTTATGAACACTTCGAGCCGGTGCCCCTGCGGCTTTCAGAAGCCGCCTTCACCAGCGTTCGTTAACGGTCGTATTTGAGACGGCCGGATTCGGGTCAGTGAGCGATTATGAGGCGCTGCGAGATCGACCGGCGGCGACCGACTTCGCCGGTTC
>ERZ1026800.1135-NODE-1135-length-18529-cov-4.452451_pt1 | contig 18529 bp, 21 predicted proteins | sample MGYA00520873_ERZ1026800 | MGnify/ENA primary metagenome ERZ1026800 (study PRJEB33270, sample SAMEA104284475) | anaerobic digester metagenome | biome: Anaerobic digester microbiome; feature: mesophilic sludge digester; material: Anaerobic digester biomass...
CGTTAAAATCAAAGCCCGGCCATAGGGCCTGTTCCCTGTCCTCATCGGGCATCTGTGGTTTTTGATTATGCTGGCTGCATGTGCTGTCACACTTCTGGAAATACCGTTTTACCGGTTTCCATTCATCGGGCAGGTAGTCGATGATCTCAGGGCGGTACGCCCAGAATCCATAGGGTTCGTAACACTCGGAGCAGATCATCATGTCCTTGTAGTCCATGAACTGAAGGAGTTCTGATTCAGTGATTCGTCCTTCTTTTACCGGAATAATGTGTTCGGGTACGTTGTTCATGCTGCGTTCCTCCTCTTGTTGTATTTGCATCACACCAGGCGAGGAGACAAAAAAACCGTCCACATCAGGGACGGTTCATATGATATACGACTGCCGGAGAGCTTACATTTTCGAAGCCCTTGCTTCGCACATCATCCCGCTTGTACGGGATCAGGCACCGCAGCGTCTCCTCGCTCGGTTGCCGCATCCTTTTCGGATGGCTCCTGATGCTGGAATTATTATAGCATGTTCTATAATTTTTACAATTTCTTTTATTAATTATAATATCTTGAGCGAGTGACAACAGTTTATAGCGGCCATCTTTCACAACCCCTTTGAATGGCTGTGATTTCTATCGCCTCGGCAATAATATTAAAGAGCAGAGTGTGCCAATTGTCTGGCGTTTTTACAAATCCCATAATGCTGCAGGCCTCTCTGTCGAACCTTAGCCTGTATCGCTCTCTGAGTGCTTCCCAGTAATGGATCAAGCATTCTTTACGATCAGACAGAAGGTCACGCGAGGGAAGCCTGTCTCTTTTCTGATTGTTTACTGATGGCAGTACCGGGACCAGGTTCCAGAGATCATTGTTGTGCCAGAGTGAAAAGGGGATTATGTGATCAACATCGAAATCCGATTTTATGTTTCTCCCTGTCCACGTGCATTCCTTCTGTGACAGCGACGAGTAGAGAACCCGTGCGTCCACAACATCTCTTTCTCCAGTGGGAGTGACCAGCAGCAGATCGATGACATCACTCGGCGTCATTTCTTTTCTTGCCAGATCTGCAGTAAGTTCGGCCCACCGCAAGAGGACTGCGTCTCTAATCCAATATCCCATAAGCGAAAGTTCAATCCAGATCTCCGAATTCAGCAGGATCTCTCTGTTGTTGCGATCATACTTGAAGAGTCTGCCGCTCTCCAGAGAACCTCCAGCATATGTAACGGGTCCGCTGACTATGGTATATGCAATTTTATGAAGAACCACATTCAAAAGTTTCATCGTATCTTTGTCTATTCTTTTGGATCGAAAATCGAGAACGAACTGGTTTAAACCGCCTTTCCTTTTATATTTGATTATCAGTTCCGTAAGAGAAGCTCGGAACGCTACCGGCTTACTACATGAAACTTCTTCCCCTCTGATCTGCGGAATAAACGTCGTTGACTCGAAAATGGGCCAGTAGTAATAAAGCCATTTTTCTGCAATTACCGACAGAGGAATGCCAACCATTCCATTTTCAAGCCAGCGAGCCGTTTTATATTCAATGATCGCAACCTCACTGAAGGCACGAATGAGAGCCAGTTTGTAGGTAGCTGTTTTTTTGTCACGGGTAAGTACGCTTTCTACCTGATCAATGGGGCGGATAGATCCCGAATATTTCAGATTGAAAGCAATGGTGAACCAGGAGTAACCTGGTCGGGTCGAATCCTCGGTCTTCCACTTCCCGATAATGGAAAAACCGAGGCGTTCAAACAAAAGCTGGAGATATTCAGGCTTTACAGAATTAAATAGCCTTCCCTTGCTGTCCCGGCAATGTTCATCGATATCCGGCCTATCGTGCGGCATGGAAACGAGAAGCCTGCCTCCCTCTTTCATCAGGTTGCGTATGGAAAACGCCGCATCGAACAACTCTTCTTTCGGAAGGTGCATGAGGACCGCCGAGCAGAGGACTCCATCAAATTCGCCGCCAAAAGGCTTGCCAAGATTTGGCAACACACCTATATCAATTTTTGCTTGCAGTTCGGGATATTTTTCCTGAGCATATTGGACCATCTCTGGAGAAGCATCAACCCCATATATGTCTATACCGTATTGGGTGAGTATAGCCATATCACGGCCGGAACCACAGCCAATGTCAAGTATCTTCATGCCTTCAACAAACACTGTGGAGAAATATTTCTGCAGACCGCTCGAAACATTGTTGTATTTGTCCGATATGTTTTTTGCTTCTTCGGAATAATATCTTAGGGTCAATTCATCCATAGGCAATTTCTATCAGTCTTGCACAAAAAAATAAAGTTTTTTCGTCGTTGACAATCCTACCCGCGCAACAGGTTATCCGTTTCCTTCACCCGGGTAACAATCCGTCATGTGGGCAGGAACTCGTCCAGTCCCATGTTCAAGCCGACCTGCCTGATAATCTTTAGCAGGAGTCCACGCCCCAGGTCCCTTGGGTGGCGTGGAATCTAGACTACCTTACCCGCGGTGGTTCTCCAGATCTGGTGTCTACCTCCTTCTCGGATAAGCTGCATACCCGCCAACGCTTTCAATCTCGCGACCAGCTTGGTTGGTGTCAAGCAAGGTCGGAACGGCAGTCTCTATGCCAACGCGGAGCCTCGAGGAATCACGTAGTTTACCCGGCTCTTTATGTTTGACATGCCGTGGAAGAGGTGTGGAGAAGTCCGACATATTTCCGGGTTCTTTGGGGCCAAGTGTGGCAGGCATTCTCGCTAATTATCCTCGGCAAAACCACACCGCACTCGCAAAAATCTTGACCGATACGCGTTGTCCTGGCTGTATCCCGGAGGGCTCTGGTCGATGTACTGCGCTAACGCTGAATCAACCTTCTGGTCGCTCAGCTTGTCCCAGGAATCTCTCTGTGCACTTGTATTCCCCAGGCCTTCCTCCAAACAGTCGTCGCTTCCGAGTGTTCTCTGATAATATCGATCAAAGCCTGTCTTGAAAAAGGCTTTCCGGTGTGTCAGTTCCAATTGTATGGCAAAACACTCGGTCTTGTGGTGGAGCGCCTCGTGGTAGTAGAGGAACAATCTGGCGGCATCGAAAGCCCTCCTGACCGCCACTCTGTTATTCGAACGCGCGAGTATCTGCCCTGCGAGCCAGAAAATCCCTTCATAGAGGAGGTAAACACCCCACCAGTCAGGGTGGTAGTAGTGAAAAGGCAAGTAGAAGGCCAGGTAGTCGGGTGGCGGCATCTTCGGGCGATGAACATAGGGAAGTGGGGCGCCTACGTGGGACCTGCCCAAAACTTCGGCCACGACATTGGGGAACTCAGGAGAATGTTCGCCAGGTTCGACTTGATACGGCGCAATTGCTTCAAACATATCTCCATCTGCTAATTCAGAATCCACTTTGAGAAACTCTGTCCATTGAGCAGGGTGACGGTCGCCATAATTTTGAAACTCCAACGCGTTTAAGTCGGTCACTTTCTCAGGGTCAGTCACCGGAACGATCATCAGATCTTCGTGCCAGTGGGGTGCCAAATCCCTGTCCTGGAAGAGCTCAGGGAGCTCTGAGTGCAAAAGATCAAGGTGCTCTAAGCTCATTTCGTCTAAAGTGGTCATGAATCATCTTGTGGCTCTAGCCGTTAACAAGCATTGACGGCACTGGTCAACTACTCTCGACCGGTAATTGAGAGACAATCCATGCTCATTGACCCCTGATGTCAATAGTGGAGACTAGACCATATTCATTCCGCCGTCTGTCTTGCCTATAGCATCCGGAAATAAGATCTTTGATGTACTGGCTGATCGCGTTTGACTATTCGCACATGTCAGAAACCTGGCATTGTTGAGGTTCATCTTTGGCAATTGTAGCAAAGAATACGACCTTTGAATTGATGCTTTCTGTCAAGGCAGTATTTAACAACCTTTTCACTGACCGTTGAGGAGCAGGATTCACAGACAATTGAAGGGCCAGCCTGGGCTTTTTTTTCTCGCTTCTGCATGGGATTTGTCTGGTCCCTGATGCCAAACATGGTCTTGAAATCTACATTTGCCCGTCGATGAAGCCTGGCAAGGTTCCTGGCTGTAGTCTCAAGTGTTTCCCGTGAGCATATCTTAAGAATAGCGGCAGCACCAGCATTGTCAGCATCTTTCATGATCCTGGTGAATGCCTGGTCGGACTGAATGACATGGCTTGTATCAAACCTGGATTGAGATGGTCTGCTGATCTTTGAGGTTGGAGATACAAGGATATAGCTTACAAACCGTGGTGGAATGATAACTCCAATCCTTGTGGGCATAATGGTATAGCAATCTATTACCTTGGAAAGGAGAAAGATATGTCGTTCATTTTGTTCAAAGGGTGATTCAATGCCAAAATACTTTTTTCCATCATACACAAGAAACTCACCTTCCGGAGTAATCTTCAAACCATAATGGAAGTTTTTGGTCTCCAAGACATAGATATTCATGAATCGGTTCATGACAAGGTGGTCAATCTGGGCTACCTGACCATTATGTTCTACTCGCAGATCGTGTATCACTGCCCAATTTTTTGACTTTCCAAAATAGAAGTCAACAAAATAGGCTGAGTCTCTTTCTCCCTGTTCTCCAGTTTCAATATTTCTCAACTGCCTTTCCACCAGGAAGCGCTGCCTTTCCGAAAGCCGCCTATTGAGCAGCTGTCTAAGCTGTTCCTTTTCTTCCCTTTTCGAATCTATTTCTTTTATTATCACTGATCATTAACCTCAAAAATCAATACTTTGTATCTACTCAATTAGGTAGTTTTTTGAACTCATTCATCAACTGAGAGAGAATATCTATAAGGTTCTTGACTTTATCTGTCCAGTCAATGGCTTTGAGGTTTGGATATTTTAAGCCCAGAGGTACCTGAAAACCTTTTTCTTTGAGCAATTCAATGAACCTATCCCGTGCTTCCTCAGCACGCCCTGAGCCATTTAACCATCCGAAGTTCAAGGCCAGACTTCCATATGACCACACCGAAAGAAATGACCTGGGACAGATAGATCTTTCGTATACGCTGAAAGATCCTGAAACAGCTCCTGTCCCCCATCCTATTTCTAAACCGAGCTTTAAACATTGGTCGTAAAACCAATCAATGTTTTTTATTTCTGCTTCATTGACTTTTGCCCGGGCATCGTTGAAGAACGATTCCTTATCCCATGAACGTCTTTGTAGAGGCGGTTTTACAACAATGGTTTTCTTGACCAATCTGGCCTGTTCAGTATACCCAAAAAGCGTTGGAACCACAATGCGAACATTCGATGTAAGGTATTGCCGAGCCTCCACCAAGAGAACCTCTGAGCGCTCCATCTGCTTATTGAGAAAATCAACAACACTTCTTAATTCAAACGGGGAGTCTTCGAGAAAAAAGATTAGGCGCACCTGTCCTTCACGCAGATTTAATTGGATACGATCAAAAAACTGGTCAGATAAATCCTCGTTATCCGACATAAGAGATAAAAGACACTCTTCCATATTTAGCCCTTTTGCCTGACAGGATTCTTCTGCATACTTACGTAAAATGTCTGCAGTCCAGTAAAAGTGACCATTGGCGGCATATTCGAGCATTTGTCCAACCACTTCTCGACGAGATCTCGTGTCTGCGAATCTCTTACATTCTACAAAAGTGGGTATGCCATCTTGATCGGCAAGAAAAAAATCAATCGACCCCCTGTTGCCCCCTGTGTTCGGATCAGGCACAGGCATTTCACGTTTAATCAGGAACCAACGGCGTGGATTGTCTGGGTCAATCTGTTCACCCGGAAGAAGGTCAAGGTTTCTGTCGAGCATATCCTGCAATTCTTCTCCTTCATTTTTACACCTTATTCTATTAATAGACTGTGGGGTACCATCCTCATTTATGAGATACACGCCGCTCATGAACAGACCCTCCTAAAAAAAGAACAATTTTGGAAAATGCATACTAAAGTTATCGGCTCTATTCGAGAGAAAACAAGCAATTAATGGGCAAATTAGATGATAGATGCTTTAACACCAAGAAGATCATTTGAAAAAATATTTAAAATTGCAGATAAAAATTAAGGTCATTATCTAAACCATCAGGACGGGCCCGTTATTCCATTACCTTGCTGACAAATTTTGACAGGATTTGTCCAATATTTTCTTTCCTGGCTATAATGTTCCGCCAGTCCTTAGGAATTGAATTTAATCCGTAATATAAACCTGCGAGACCGCCGGTTACACAGCCCGTTGTGTCCGTATCCTCACCCAGGTTGACTGCCTTAAGAACAGCATCTTGAAATGAGCTGGTATTGAGAAGGCACCATACGCTGGCTTCGAGAGTGTGGATCACATATCCTCAGGATTTGATATTTGTCTCCGGCACACTGCTGATGAGGGTAGAAAAGAGCCGTTCAAAATGCGGGAGTTCTTCTGCATAGGGAAGTTTTGCATAATAGATCGTAGCCTGTTCAAGGGCATAGAGATACGACTCATCAGGGGTAAAGCCCTGGAGAAGTGCACTGACCATGAGGCAGTAGACCCCGCATGCTATGAGGGTCCGGGGATGGCGATGGGTAAGAGAAGAGGCTCTATGGACGTAATTTAAGAGTTCCTCAACAGGTTTACGGGAAAAGAAGATTCCTATTGGCAGGATCCTCACAAGGGAGCCGTTCCCGTTTTCATCCTCCCCTCTGCCGCCTGCTTCTTCCGGGGATACCTCTCTCATCATACGGCCGATGGAACTCATGGTACTGGCCCCCACATCAAAGGTATTTCCCCAGGGTGTCCAGTGGCCCTCGGTAAACCATCGGATGAATAATTCGCCCATACTGGTTGTGTCAAAGCCATCGAGCAGGCTTTCTACGGTGCAGAGAATAAGGGAAGAATCATCTGACCAGCTCCCGGGTGGAAGGCTGAAAGTGCCATATCCTCTCATCCCGGTGACTGGATTCTTTCTGACCTCTTCACGGCTCATGAATTCTACCGGGACTCCCAGGGCATCTCCGATAATTGCTCCCCAGAGACCGCCAAGTATCCTGGCGGATTCAAGATTCAAGATTGCAGATTCAAGATTGTTTTTCATGGCTGGCGCTTTTGCCCCCTTAATGATGAAGCCAGTGAGTATGAGATAAAGCCGGATAATTGTTTCGAGATAAATAGCAAATCAGAATTGAGCGAGTCAAATACATCCTGATTAATATATCCAAGATCGAGAGCAACATAGAGTTGCGAGCGGCCTTCTCCCATGCTTCAATGTCTTCAAACTTTTCAATTTTTGCCATATGCCACTCCTAATCTTGAATCTGTAATCTTGAATCGTTTTTTGTTCATTCTCCTTCCCTCCAGTACGTCACCAGATGTCGTTGGCTATCTGTTTCCGGTGAAGGCTCGTGAGATGTGGGATCGTGCAAAGGGAACACCCAGCATCACCTGATCGTATTCTGTTTTTTTTAGACATCATTCTTACCTCGCAAAGTTTTTCAGTACTTCAAGGAGCTTTACCATGGCAAAGGTGTCAAGCTTACAGTAGTCGAGAAGGGTTTTTCTGATCTCCTCAATTTCCTCTGGATCAACCGATTTCTGCATCCTGGAGTATGCGAGGCCTGCCATCTCACCATCACGGACTTCCATACTATCGTAGCCTAACTCCGGTATCAGTGCCGGGAGAACGGATTTGATCGAGTAGGAACCGTTGAACTGCCAGTGGTAGAGGAGACGTTTCTGAAATGGATATGCAAGGTCGACCATGTGGCTGATGGTTCTCGTGATTTTGTCTTCATATTCAGGACACCACAAGGCAAGGTCCTGCAATACCCCTTTTTCGAAGCTCGCCACGTAAGCAAGGACGCAGGCATTGTCAGGTATCTGGCTCATGAGCATTTCTGTTATTTTTTCCCTTGGATCTGTCCCTGGTTGGGCAAGATATTCATAGTGCCCGGGCGGTGCTGATTCATCTTCGAGGTAGTGGAGGGAATACTGGTACGGAACATTCTGATATGGCCGTATTCCATCAAAGCGGGGAATAGCATCTGCGAAGGTTTCGAAGTCAAGGAAGTAGAGGGGGTACCAGAGGGAGTTTAAAAACTCCCTGACTGCATCCTTCTGGAGAAAGACTTTTTTCTGCCTGATCGCTTCCACCTGCTGTCTCTGGGCTCTTGGGAGTTCATCGGGCTCCACATCATCCAGGCTCACGATGCCACGGTTGTACAGGTCGAATGTTAATACCCTGTTGCCCCTCAAAGAAAAGACAGACGTCTCAGGGATTTTTTGCCAGCAGTATCCCTTGAAATCGCATTCGTAGGGGTCATTGCACCAGGGCCCGATGTCTATGGATGGAATATCTCCAGCAAGCATCTTTTTCTGCTTTGCGATCTCCTCTTTGATGGAAGACTGGTCTGAGGCGACCGTACCTGTCACGTCGAGGATGGAGAAGAGAGTAAAGGGGTCTATTTCGCCGTGTCTCACATACTGGTTGTTGATGTGGACGAGATAAGCCCTGGTTACGGGTATCCCCACACCGTTGAGAACATAATACTGAACCGAAATGTCAGGATAGTAGATGTCTTTGAATCCTGTCGAGCTTTTTACTTCGTAGAGTGCCCATCCATTTTTTCCTTTATGGAGGATGTCTGTCTTCACGAAGATGCCGTCATAGTTGAACGATGCCTCGTAGATTGTCTTCGCACCCTTAACAATAGCCTCCTGGGTAAGCCTAACCTGCCGGTCGTAGTCTCCTGCTTCAAAGGGGATCTCCACACCGCCAGGGAATAGTTCGTGGGCGAGGATTCCCACCTCGGAGCCAGATTGAAAAAGTGCCTCCCTTGATGGCGGGATTGGGTCCTTCAGCTCTGGGTAATACTTCTGGAGGTACAGGGATTTGTGGCACTGCACCCCTTTTATGAAAAGGGATTTGCTCAGAAATTGAGATATCTTGCTATCCTTCATTGATCAGACCCGCCTTGTTGTCCGCAGAGATTTTCTATCACATTATCCCCAAATACTTATCGCTTTATTTGTCCTTTCACGTTCCAGTTTTTGTCATACACCTTTACATCGTCAGCATGGACTGATGACAGAGCTGTTATAATGATCGTAATCAGAAACAGAGATGTTTTCATAGCAACCCCCTCACCGATATTTTACCACCAACCCGAGCATAAGAACGGACAGTCCCCAGGAGAAACCATTTGCAAAAAAACTGGCAGATCACCTATTAAAAGACCATGAATGAACCAGAGGAGAATCCCTGCAGATAATGCAGATGTTGTCCACAGGGATATGTCCCTGGATTCCTTTAACCTGCATACCCGGACGATCTGGGGGATGCTGGAAAAGGTTGTAAGCAAGGCTGCCATATATCCGATCATACCGAATCCGTGATCCATATTTTCACCATGTACCTTTTGTTCCATTCTTTCTCCGAGGTTATGAACTCTTGCTGCTCTTATATAATACATCATCGGACTGACAACTGTATGTCAGTGTGTTTTGTTGTCAAAAATTGTCTTTGCAATAGGTATTGGGGCTGCAATGTCGGATAACGGAGAAGTTATGCTTTTCTTGAACCTTATTTACACTACTTTTTATATTTATCATTCCTTTGTAGGATAAGAAGCAATCTCTCTGATTCACTCTTTAACAATGGTAATTCAGTCCTCGCATGTTCAAGAGTTACGAGGATTTTCTGTCTCCAAGTCTTTGGCAATGAATCATACAACATACTAAGGACGTTATCGCTTACTATCGTCGAAGTGTAGAGTGCTTGTTCAAGATCCTTGAGATTTTTGTCCAAACTTTTTCTCCGAGATGCGATGAGGAGTTTATGCATACAGAAATTTACCGGGTTCGGTAAAAGGATTTCCAAATTGTCTTCATTTTGTATTGAAATCACAACGGAAGCCAACCTCTTCCAGGTCTTTGACAAAATTTGTGTGTTTGGTTCCTCGATATGGTATTGGAATTAAAAAGTCGATATCAATTGTTCGCAGGGGATACTCTTTTACGCCCAAGTACTTTTGGTAAAATTTGAAGCACCAGCTACCAATTAGCTCAACGCCTTCTTGAAACAGGTTATGCTTATGAAAAACCCTGAGCATATCTGCAAGGTATTTATCCACGTTTTCTACCATCGGCCCTCTGGAGTAACTTGAGAGCCTCGTTTACCTTCCTGAGTTCTGCAAGCAGCGCCTTTCTTTCCTGAATCTGCTTGAGCAAATCGTCGGGCCGTTCCTTGCCGATATACTCGTGTACGATTTTATTTTCTTTTCTTCGCTGTAAATAATAATATTTTCTGCCAGAAATGTTCCTTTCTTTTATGCTTCCCGAAGGCAAAGAGCGAAGCCTTTTCTGTATCTCTTCCTTGATATTGAGATAGTACGCTTTGCTTTCGGATAGAATACCTTTGAGAACCTGCATGATTTCGTCACCCCTTTTACACTACATTATAGCATATCTTTCAGATTGTAGTGTAATTCATCTATTGTGACCTTTTTCTTCATGAAGCCTTTAACTGTTTTTCAAAACGAAGCAGCATGTGAAGGCTGATGACAACGGGAACACACAATTTGCAAAAATAACCGGCAGATCATCTATCATAAGCCCATGAATGAACCAGAGGAGAATCCCCGCAGATAACGCAGATGTTGTCCACAAGAATATGTCCCTCGATTCCCTCAACCTGCACACCCGGATGATCTGGGGGATGCTGGAAAAGGTTGTAAGCAAGGCCGCAAAAACCCAGTGGGGTCAGGTCTTGTAATCATACATTTTTCTTTCTATAAACCATATTTCTACATCAAGGCAACTGCCATGATCGAACTTGTAATCTTGAATCGCTTTCTTATCTCGCATCCCTTCATCGATATCTTACCACAAGACAGATAAGCATAATTGACAGTCCCGGAGAAACCACATTTGCGATGACCACCGGTAAATATGCACTTATAATTTCGAGGGCAGCCCAGAGAAGGACCCCTGCGGATAGAGAGGATATACTGTCCACAGGGATATATCCCTAGTTTCCCTCAACCTGCATACCCGAAAGATCCGGGGGATGCTGGAAAAGGTTGTAAGTAAAGCCGCTACATAACCGATTACTCCGAAACCATAATCCTTATTTTCACCATGTACCTTTTGTATCATTCTTTCTCCGAGGTTATGAACTCTTGCTGCTCTTAAATAATACATCATCGGACTGACAACTCTATGTCATGGTGTTCGGCATGCTAAAAAATTATTTTTGAATTTATAGTTGTCCTTGCTGGAGAGGTATTGAAGATATTATTTCTTTATTATTGCTTTGAGTTTGGCTTTGAGTTCCGGTAAGTCCCGCTCTATGGTGTTCCAGACTGCCCCCAAGTCCATACCAAAATACTCATGGATCAGGATGTTCCTCATTGCAATAATCTGTGCCCAGGGAATCACAGGATGGGCCTCGTGGAATGCACGGCCGAGCTTCGATGCTGCTTCACCGATGATCTCAAGGTGGTGAACGACCCATGTTTGAATCAACTCGTTTTGCTCAAAACTTTCCCTGCCCTCGGAAGTATACTTTTCGATACGTTCAATGGCTTCAACCATATCGAGCAAACGCTCGTCTACATCTCTCATAGAGGAATCGCCTCGCGAAGGATTCTATCGCGAATTCTGTCTTTTATACCCCGCTCGCTTACCACATCCACCTTAGGCCCAAGAATTTGCTGAAGCTCAACCAAAAGGGATGCATGATCAAGAATGCTTCGGCCAGGCTCCATATCAATAAGAAAATCAATATCACTTTGTGAATCATCCTCGCCACGGGCAATGGAGCCAAAAATACGCACATTTCTTGCTCCATGTCGCCTGGCTACTTCCAGAATCATGTCTTTTTTTTTCTTTAGCAGCGTTCGATTGTCCATATTGTTAGCCTCTTCATTACATCTCTTATTTTCCAGTAATTGTCAGAGTTTTGCAATGAAAATATGAACAAACAGTACTTGAAGGGTTAGGTTCCATATTCGCGCACATCGTCTTAATCATCCCCCCCCTCGATTGAGTAAAGGTATTGTTTGCAAATAGGAGCTTTCCAGATAGGCTGCGCTCGCATGCTGCCCTTTAGTTTACCCGGTATCCTCTCCGCCTTGAAAGTGATGACATATAACCGGCCTTTTCAGCCTCTTCGATAGCAAAGAAGGCCATGTGGATGACAGTATCGTCTGAGACAAGGGCAGATCCCACCTTTTGTGGGGCCTCGAACCGGTAGTCCCAGCCAAGGCCGACGGATTTGTATCGTTGCTCCTGGCATTCGGTTATCTCACGGAGGAAACGTTCCACGTCAGTCTGCTTGACCTTTCTCACCCGCTTCTTGTCCAGGAGTGCATCCATGGCATAGCTTTTCAGAAGCTTGGGATGGATGGTGGCACAGGCAGATTCTGATGATACGATGTCCATCCCTGCAGGTTTGCCATTAATGAAGACAAGGATGCCCTTCTGGTGGGGGTAAGGTGGGATTGTTTTGAGAAAGGCATCCAGGTCGTTCTTCCGTGTTTCAAAAACATCTTTCATAGCACCTGTTCGTGAGTGCACATTGGCTTCATCTGCCATTTCTGCGATACCGTCCCAGACTGCTCCCTGGTCACCATGGTAGCGCATACCCCGTTTGAGGTTAACGGCAACGTTGCGGACATTCTCCAATTTGATTCTGTATGCCATCATGGTATCTGAGTCAGCAAAGTGGTCTGAGGTATAGGACCACCGTCCATGCTCAGTACAGGAGACAGGGATAATGACTTCTGAATGTGCTGCTATGAGGATTGTTGCATTAAGGACCCTGTTTTGCTTTGCCCCTGATAGCTCCTCCCCATCCAGGAGAAGGACTGCCTTATCGCCTTTGTTAATCACCTTGAGCTCCGGGACAGTTCCCCCTTCACTTACTTCTGTGACCGTGAAAGTTCCGCTCTCCATGGCCTCCTTCAGAGTGAGATATTCCGGTCCGTGGTTCGTGCTGGTAAAAAGCGGGAATACGGTTATGTTCTTATAAGCCCGGGCCTCACCCAGGGTAATGGATGCCAAATACTTTGTAATGAGTTGATCCATTGACTTTCCCCCTTTTCGTTCAGGTATTTGCGTGCAATGTCCCAGGATAACAGCTATGAGCCGAAGAGGATTTCATCAGTAATGGCTGAGAGCAGACATTTATCATCAAAGCTGTCAGTCTCGACGAGATCATACACATCACCCTCCTCTATGCCAGCTTCCCTTGCGGCATCCTCCTCGGTATCTGCTTCTACTGCCCTGTACTCCCCGTTGATGTAAAAGGTGTATTGTGTCATGATAACCTCCCACATGCTGATGCTTTAATCATATTATTCAATCAATCTAAATAAATTATACAAGAGCGGACTGCCAACTGTATGTCAGTGGAATGTATTATTTTTAGGATATTTTCCAAACTCAACGATTAACACCACTACCCTCCCCTCGCTCCATTGGTGTTTTGTTGTCCAAAATTGTATATGCAATAGGTATTCTGGCTGCAATGTCGGATAACGGAGAAGTTATACTTTTTTTATATCTTATTTATACTACTTTTTTATTTATCATCCTTTTGTAGGATAAGAAACAATCTCTCTGGTTCACTCTTTAATAATGGTAATTCAGTCCTCGCATGTTCAAAAGTTGCGAGGATTTTCTGTCTCCAAGTCTTTGGTAATGAAGAAAACAGCATACTGCACTTGTAACAGAGGATTCAGCCTTTGAATTGATGCTTCATGCCCAAGCAGTAGCGAACAGCCTTTTCACTGAGCTTGAGTGCGCAGGATTCACAGACAATCGACGGGCCAACTTGTTCCCTATCTTCCGTTTGTTTTTTCCGATAACGCTTTTCGTTACAGCATAATATTATCAGCTATTCAAAAAGCTTCAGGTATCTTTCGAAGACAAATACTCTGTTCCTTTTGTAGCCCGTTATTTCTTTTAAGATTCCCAGTCGTATAAAATCCTCAATAAGGCGTAGGGCTGTCGATGGGTTTATGGACAACCGCTGCGCGGTCTCCTGGCTGTCGGTAATTGGCTTGCTATAGAGGTCCTGAAGGAACTGCTGGGCTAGTTTTGATTTCTTTCCCAACGTAAGGATCGCGCGATGCTCAATCTCTTGCCGGAGCGATATAATAGCCCTGAAGGTTTCTATGGAACTCTGCGCAGTCTGTCTTACACCTTCTAAAAAGAATTTAAGCCATTGAGTAAGTTCGTTGTGGGTACGTACTCTGTTCAAGTTGTCATAATAAAGGAGCCTGTTCTTTTCAAAAAATGCAGACAGATACAAGGTGGGCCTCGCGAGAAGCCTGGCACTCACCATATAGAGCGTAATGAGTAGGCGTCCAATTCTCCCGTTGCCGTCTAAGAAAGGATGAATTGTCTCGAACTGGTAATGAGCGATGCCGATGCGGATTAGGTGGGGAATTGGCTGGCTTTTGTTGTGCAGGAATTTTTCAAAATCAGACATCAATTCCGGCAGGTCGTTATGGTGGGGAGGAATAAATACTGCGTCGGCGAGCGTGGCACCACCTATCCAATTCTGACTTTTCCGGAATGCTCCAGGTTGTTTATGCTTCCCCCTCACCCCTTGTAACAGGATCGCGTGGGTATTTCTCAACAGTCGGTTTGAAAGAGGAAGAGACGAAAGTGAATCAATGGCATCGTTCATTGCCTCTATGTAGTTCTGCACTTCCTGCCAGTCATCTCTCTTTTCCGGATCGACATGCTCGGCTTTTTTTACTGCATCCGCGATGTTTGTGCGGGTGCCCTCTATGCGACTGGATGTGGTGGCCTCTTTGCTCACGTGCATCTTAATAAAAAAACCAATGTCCGGTACCAGTTCTGAAAAGGCGTTCAATTCGCCAAGCTTGATGTCGGCCTCACTAAGGAGGTTAATAATTCCACTGTCGCTTACCTGCCAGTCAATATTGATGGGGCTCGGCATAAAGCTCTTATATTCATACTGAGTTTTATACGAGCCGGCGTTGAAGTCTTTAATGTCCATTTGGTTACTCCCCATTTCCTGCAAATACGAAAACCTACTATTTGCAGGAAACGCTTTTTCTGCAAATATACAATTTTATATGTGCGGCAGCAAGCAAATTCAGTTTATCGTGAGTCGTCATAAGAAAAAAATTTTGAATTGCTCTTTTTCATCCCTTCATCGATATTTTACCACAAGACATATGAGCGTAAACAACAAGCACAGAGAGACCACATTTGCCATAATCCATCAATTTACCCGGTATCCTCTCCGCCTTGAAAGTGATGACATATAACCGGCCTTTTCAGCCTCTTCGATAGCAAAGAAGGCCATGTGGATGACAGTATCGTCTGAGACAAGGGCAGATCCCACCTTTTGTGGGGCCTCGAACCGGTAGTCCCAGCCAAGGCCGACGGATTTGTATCGTTGCTCCTGGCATTCGGTTATCTCACGGAGGAAACGTTCCACGTCAGTCTGCTTGACCTTTCTCACCCGCTTCTTGTCCAGGAGTGCATCCATGGCATAGCTTTTCAGAAGCTTGGGATGGATGGTGGCACAGGCAGATTCTGATGATACGATGTCCATCCCTGCAGGTTTGCCATTAATGAAGACAAGGATGCCCTTCTGGTGGGGGTAAGGTGGGATTGTTTTGAGAAAGGCATCCAGGTCGTTCTTCCGTGTTTCAAAAACATCTTTCATAGCACCTGTTCGTGAGTGCACATTGGCTTCATCTGCCATTTCTGCGATACCGTCCCAGACTGCTCCCTGGTCACCATGGTAGCGCATACCCCGTTTGAGGTTAACGGCAACGTTGCGGACATTCTCCAATTTGATTCTGTATGCCATCATGGTATCTGAGTCAGCAAAGTGGTCTGAGGTATAGGACCACCGTCCATGCTCAGTACAGGAGACAGGGATAATGACTTCTGAATGTGCTGCTATGAGGATTGTTGCATTAAGGACCCTGTTTTGCTTTGCCCCTGATAGCTCCTCCCCATCCAGGAGAAGGACTGCCTTATCGCCTTTGTTAATCACCTTGAGCTCCGGGACAGTTCCCCCTTCACTTACTTCTGTGACCGTGAAAGTTCCGCTCTCCATGGCCTCCTTCAGAGTGAGATATTCCGGTCCGTGGTTCGTGCTGGTAAAAAGCGGGAATACGGTTATGTTCTTATAAGCCCGGGCCTCACCCAGGGTAATGGATGCCAAATACTTTGTAATGAGTTGATCCATTGACTTTCCCCCTTTTCGTTCAGGTATTTGCGTGCAATGTCCCAGGATAACAGCTATGAGCCGAAGAGGATTTCATCAGTAATGGCTGAGAGCAGACATTTATCATCAAAGCTGTCAGTCTCGACGAGATCATACACATCACCCTCCTCTATGCCAGCTTCCCTTGCGGCATCCTCCTCGGTATCTGCTTCTACTGCCCTGTACTCCCCGTTGATGTAAAAGGTGTATTGTGTCATGATAACCTCCCACATGCTGATGCTTTAATCATATTATTCAATCAATCTAAATAAATTATACAAGAGCGGACTGCCAACTGTATGTCAGTGGATTTTATTGTTTGAAAAAAATTATTAGTCAGATTTTGGTCCTGAAAACTACGCAGAACACTAAGCCCTTGGCGGCTCTCAGGATAAAGCAATAAATATTGTAAACGTTATTAAACTTGCCTCAACTTCTTCGCCAATAACCCAAGTTCTTCAAAACAAAAAGGTTTTTGAAGGAATAATGTGATCTTTTTGGGTACAAAACCCTGAGCGGTGAACTCTTTTTCCAGTGTCTTTCTCGTCCACCATCCTGATGTAGTAAGTGTTGGCAGGTTAATGCCCCTTTTCTGGAGTGTCTTCAGTAATGTAATACCGTTCATCCTCGGCATATTGATGTTTGTGATCAAAATATTAGGCATTCTTTCACCCATTTTATCCAAAGCTTCTATTCCATCAGAAGCTGTTTCAATGCTCAGATCTGGCTGTTCATCATGAAGGTATTGGAGTATAATGTCTCTCAACTCCATACAATCTTCCACGAGAAGAGCGGTGTTACGAGGAACTTTTGGTAATATGACAAGATTTTTCATTCTCATCTGTCCAAAATAGATTTTCAGGGACAACTTCAAAAAGATACAGCTAATTCTCCCGGAATTTAAACGAAACCCCGGTGTGGAAATCAAAAACATCAAAACAAAATTGTATCAAATAGGAAAATTGTACACAATCCGTACAAGATAAAATCGACTTAACCATATGAAATTACGAATAATTAGTGGCGGAGGGAGTAGGATTCGAAAAGAGCCTGCCCATTGATAGGCAACCATTCACAGAAACTCGCATACTAAATGCATATTCTTTTTTAAAAACCATTTTTCGCTTAAAAGATAAAAATACATATAGTTTCCTCTTTTATAAAAAAGTATGGGTGTTATGGGTGTTATGGTCACAAGCATTGATAATAAAGGTTTTACGCTGCACCCATAAAAATAAGTATGGGTGTTATGGTCACAGTATGGGTGTTAGGTAAAATGAAGGAAAAAAGGCAGAGAGTTACAAAACAAGTGACAGGGGATTACAAATACGAAATTTTGGAAAATGGTGAAATGACCAAACCCGTTGAAACAGGGCCAGGGGAACCTCCGGCCTGCCAGGATAGCGACACAATCGAAACAGTTGTGCAAGAGTGGCTTGATATGAACCAAGTACCTGTAATTGATGATGAACCGTCTTTTTTTGACGGTTTAACGCCCTTAGAGAAGGTCAAATATATTCTAAGAAATTGTTTTGTATGGAGGCAGTGGGGTTAATGAGAGAGATTAGATTTGAACACGATACACCGCTATTTGTCATAAGTCCGAGCCAGAAGAACATCCTCGACGTTATAAGCGAAGTGCTGGAAACAGGGGAGATACTCACCAACAAACAGATCGCTGAACGGGCGGGATGCTCACTACAAACAGTACGAAGGTTTCTGAAGGACCAGAACCACGGCCAGGTATTGCAGGCGAGCCTCAATTACATGGTGGAGAGTAACCTCGTTGAGATCTTCGCTGCATTAATAAGAAGGTCCAAGACAGGCAGTCAGAAGAGCCAGGAACTACTGTTCAAGACAATCGGCCTACTGAAGGACAACAAGCCCGACCTCATTCAAGTTTTTAATTTTAATGACAACAGGCAGCAAGCCATCATTACTGACCGGGCTATAGACGACATTTTGGAAGGATACTCTGGGACGAGAGGAATAAAGCCATGACAAAGCAAAATGCAGCTCTAAAGAACTTGAAAAGGAATCTATATCGGCAAGCCATTAACTATCAGGCTGGAGGAACTTTTATCCAGGATAAGGGTGTCTACACATATATGGCGCTATGGCATTTCTTTGCAAATCCTACCGATGAGAATGCTGTCTATTACGTAGTCTGTGATTTAGAGAATGAGATTAAAAAACTTGAGCAGAAGGACCTCCCAAAAGACCGCTGGCCTAAGTTTTTACAGAAAGAAGACTGGAAGGAACAAACCTATCTGAAGTTCTGTGTTCCTTTCCCTGGTAAGCATGAGATGGCCGAGGATACACCACAATCAACGAATCTGCCAAGTAGGAGTAA
>ERZ1026800.1137-NODE-1137-length-18515-cov-4.618338_pt1 | contig 18515 bp, 20 predicted proteins | sample MGYA00520873_ERZ1026800 | MGnify/ENA primary metagenome ERZ1026800 (study PRJEB33270, sample SAMEA104284475) | anaerobic digester metagenome | biome: Anaerobic digester microbiome; feature: mesophilic sludge digester; material: Anaerobic digester biomass...
GGCTAAAGGGCGCCATAGAATATCCCCGTTTAGGCTCATGAAGCACGAAACCCTGCAATTCGAGCCATTTTAATGCCTGTATGATAGGCGTTGGGCTCAATTTCAACTTCTCAGCGAGGTCCCGGTAGGCTATCTTTTGTCCGGGAGCTAGTTCCTTGGTGTACAGCATGCGTCGAATACCTTGATATGCTATTTGGCTGCTGTCTGCCTGTGGTTTTGTTGTTTTTTTGGTTTTGGGTTTCATAATAGGTCATTGTATATCAATTAAATTAAATTTGCAATTAAATTTTATAATGATAAAGTTTTGTATTGTCTATTCCGGCAACAACATTTCTTTGCGTTGATCTTTGCAACCTTTCCTAATAGAAAATACCTGATTTCATTGCCTCATGGCAATTTAGCTTAGGGTATCTGGCATTATCTCTTGTTCGGGCATGCTGTACTCACCAAAGAACCCTTCAACCCGAGCGATTTTGTTTATTTTGATTCATTATTGAATTGGATTTTCAATTTATTTTCATTGACATCCAGTGATCGTCTGTTTATACTTGGCCATGGCACGGTTTTAACAAACCTGTGTGCAAGTTAACTCCATTTCAAGGGATAGCCATGAGACTTCATGAGTACGAAACATTAGACATTTTTGAGCAGAACCGAATCCCTGTTCCCCGGAGGGGTATTGCCGGAACAACGCACGAAGCGCTCCAGATAGCTGGGGAGATTGGATTTCCTGTTATGCTGAAGGCCCAGGTGCTTGCGGGAGGCCGTGGTCTTGCCGGTGGAGTCAGGGTAGCGTTGACACAGGATGAGCTGGAAGATGTGGCTGAGGAAATGCTTAGCTCCGACATAAAGGGGTTGCCTGTACGTAAGGTACTTGTATGTGAAAAAGCAGCGATTGAGAAAGAATTGTATCTGGGTATTACGGTTGACGGTTATTCGGGAAGGCCTGTTATTGTAGTCAGTACTGAAGGGGGCATGCTTATTGAAGAAACAGCGAGGAATTCTCCTGAGAAGGTTGCGTCAATTCATATAGATCCCTCCTTCGGCTATTACCCGTATTTGGCCCGGTCCCTCCTGAGGAGATTGGGTCTCAAAGAACAGTTGATCGCTTCCTGGAGCGATATTATCGGCCAGCTTTATAATATCGCCAGGCGCTATGAGGCACTGATTGCTGAAATCAATCCACTTGTGGTTCGCCCCAATGGTGGTCTCCTTGCCGTTGATGCAGTACTGGAAGTTGATGACTCAGCATTGTCAAGGATACGTTTTCCTCTTCCAGACCGGATAGACAGGATAGAGAATCCTCTTGAACGCCGTGGCCGGGAAATAGGTGTTACTTATGTTGATCTTGATGGAGATATAGGGCTTATTTCATCCGGTGCTGGACTGGGCATGGCCTCCATGGATATAATAGGGGAGAAGATGAAGCCAGCAAACTTCCTTGAAACAGGGGGAGGTATAACGGCTGACCTGCTTTACAAGTGTATGGAACTTATCATGATGAAGCCTGATCTCAGAGCTATATTCATTAATGTGTACGGTGGAATAAACCCGATCCATGAAGGTGCCAAGGGTGTGGTACGTTATATTCACGAACGCAACGTAAGGATTCCTGTTGTTGCGAAAGCCCTTGGGAACCGTCAAGAGGAGACGTGGGAGATTTTTCGTTCTGCCGGAGTCCACGTGGTGACAGAAACGGCAACCGAAAAAGCAATCGATAAGCTATATGAACTTGTTGGGCGAGGTTAAGCGATGAGTATATTGATTGACGATTCTACGCGGGTTATTGTGCAGGGTATCACCGGCCGCATTGGAAGCGTCCAGACTCACTGGATGCTTGAATATGGAACGAGGGTAGTAGGAGGCGTTACGCCCGGAAAGGGCGGAACAACCGTGGAAGGGGTACCAGTTTTTGATAGCGTTCTTGAAGCTGTGAAGGAGACGGGAGCAAATGCATCTGTGTTTTTTGTTCCTGCCGCATTCGTGCTCGATGCATTTTTAGAAACAATCGATGCAGGGATAAAGCTGATCGTTGTTGTCCCTGAGCACATTCCGGTGAGAGACGTTATGAAGATGCGCAGCTATGCTGTGGAAAAAGGTGTATTCGCCCTCGGCCCGACAACGCCAGGAATTCTATCTCCTGGAAAAGGAAAAATGGGTATTATGCCAGCATCACTCTTTGCTCCGGGTCGTGTAGGAATCATTTCCAGGAGTGGAACTCTTTCCTATGAATTTGCAGGTATCCTCTCAGAAGTAAACGTCGGCCAGAGCACAGTTGTGGGAATGGGTGCAGATCCGGTTGTCTTGAGGAATCTCGCTGATATCCTTGAATTATTTGAACGAGATACTGATACTGATGCTGTGATTATTGTTGGGGAAGTGGGAGGAGAGCAGGAAGAAAAGGCTGCCGGTTTTATATCGAGGCGGATGACAAAGCCAGTTGCCGCCTACATTGCAGGCCGTCAGTCTCCCCAGGGTAAAAGAATGGGACATGCAGGCGCAATTGTGAGAGGGGCAGCAGGGACGGTTGACGGCAAGCAGAAAGAGTTGAGGGCGGCAGGGGTGGAAATCCTCGAGAGTCCAATTCATGTGGCTGATTGGGCAAGGAAGAACAATCTGAGATAATCATATATCGGTGAGCCGTCAGCTATCAATTAAATGTCAATAAATTATAGAATCTTGTATGGCGGTGATTCATCGCCGCATTGGCAGTATTTTCATCACCTTTGTTCAGTTTTCTCTTTGAATTTTTTCTAAATAGCTATACAATCTTATACCAAACTTAAACATAAAAGCTGTTTCTCTAATAAGTCAAATGAAGGGGGGAATCATGGAAAAAAATAAGGTAACGAAGGAAGAGCTTCTTGAGAAGGCTAAGAAACCTGCCCAGGATGCACTCAAGATGCATCCATATTATAAGGGCAAGATTGAGGTAGTTCCCAAATGTGTAATTCGGGATATCAACGATTTTGCCATCTGGTATACTCCCGGCGTTGCAGAACCATGCAAGGAGATCAACAAGAACCCTGATTTGGGCTATGAATACACAAACAGAGCGAACATGGTTGGAGTTGTTACTGATGGTACAAGGGTTCTCGGGCTTGGTGATATAGGGCCCCTTGCCGGCCTTCCTGTTATGGAAGGAAAAGCACTGCTCTTTAAATATCTTGGCGGTGTGGATGCATTCCCCATCTGTCTCGATACAAAGGATCCTGACGAGTTTATACGAACAGTGAAACTCTTGACCCCTTCTTTTGGAGGGATTAACCTTGAAGATATCGAGAATCCAAAGTGTTTTTATATACTGGAAAAATTGAGATCAGAAATGACAATCCCGGTTTGGCATGATGATCAGCAGGGAACAGCGGCTGTTACACTGGCCGGTCTCATCAACGCACTGAAGCTGGTGAACAAAAAAATTGAGGATGTGAAGATCACTATGATAGGCATTGGTGCTGCAAATGTCTGCATTGTCCGGATGCTTATCAAGGCGGGTGCTGATCCAAAAAAAATGATCGTAGTGGACAGCAAGGGAATATTGAACAGGAAAAGGGATGATATTAAGTCAACACACAAGGAGAAGCTTGAGTTCTGCGGTACAACGAATGCTGAAAACAGGGTGGGTGGGATGGCTGAGGCCATGAAAGGACAGGATGTGGTTATTGCCCTCTCCAAATCTGGTCCTGATACTATTCAAAAGGAGTGGATTTCTGACATGGCCGATAATGCAATCGTTTTTGCCTGTGCCAATCCTATACCGGAGATTTGGCCCTGGGAGGCTAAGGAGGCAGGTGCACGTATAGTTGCCACAGGAAGAAGTGATTTCCCGAACCAGGTGAACAATTCGGTCGGTTTTCCTGCAATCTTCCGGGGTACACTGGATGTAATGGCAAGAACCATTACTGACGAGATGTGCATAGCGGCGGCAATTGAATTGGCAAAATGTGCTGAAGACAAGGGACTTCGTGAGGATTATCTTCTTCCTACAATGGATGAATGGGAGGTATTTCCAAGGGAGGCGGTTGCAGTTGCAAAAAAGGCAATGGAGCAGGGAGTAGCACGGCTTAAATTCTCAGAACAGGAACTTTTCAAAACAGCTGAATTGAAGATCAGGCGAGCCAGGGATCAGGTTGCCATACTGATGGAGAAAGGGATAATAGAACCATACAAGGAGTGATGTATGAAAGAGGTGCATGTTGACGAAATAGTATCGGTCATAGAGAAACTGTTTATTGATGCAAACTACAATCTTTCTCAAAATGTCCTGGATACCATCAAGAAATCGATCGACAAAGAAGAGTCTTCTGTAGGTAAAGAGGTTTTAAGGGAGCTCATAAAGAATGCAAATTTGGCAAGGGATGAACATATTCCAATCTGCCAGGACACAGGCCTTGCTGTGACATTCATGGAGGTAGGCCAGGATGTTCATATCATTGGGGGATCACTCAATGATGCAATCAATGAGGGGGTGCGGAGAGGCTATGCCAAAGGCTACCTGAGGAAGTCAGCATGTCACCCTTTTACACGGAAGAACACCGGTGACAATACCCCCGCCATCATACACGTGAAGATTGTACCTGGGGATAAAATAAAGATTACCGTGCTTCCTAAAGGTGGTGGAAGTGAAAATTATGGATCTGTAAGGATGCTTGTTCCCTCGGAGGGAAAGGAAGGGGTGAAGACACTTGTCCTCGAAATGGTAACGAAGGGAGGTCCCAACCCGTGTCCGCCGATTATTGTTGGTGTTGGGATAGGCGGTAATTTCGAGACATCAGCTCTTCTTTCAAAAGAAGCTCTGATGGAGCCCCTGGGAAAGCGGAGCGATGATCCTGAAATAGCTGCCCTGGAAGAAGAACTCTTGTTGGCAATCAATAAGACTGGCATTGGTCCTCAAGGTTATGGTGGTATAGTTACAGCTCTCGATGTCCATGTTAAAATGATGCCATGCCATATTGCCTCATTGCCCGTGGCTGTTAATATCCAGTGTCATGCACACCGGATAAAAGAAGCCATCATCTAATAAGGGTGTCTTCAAATGGGCAAAGGAAGAGGGAAAAGGCACGGGAAGAAAAGATGAGTCTGTTACACAGCACAATGATTGTGTTCACCAGTTGGGTTGAAGGGTGAAGTGTGATCACCCCAACTTAAATCGGTTGAAGGAGAGTAGCCCATGGAAATTAAAAGAATAAAAACGCCACTGGAACCTTATGTTATCGAACAATTGAAAGCAGGGGAAAAGGTATTTTTGAGCGGTTATATCTATACCTCAAGGGATGCGGCCCATAAAAGATTCGTCGACACACTTAATGAAGGTGGAAGGCTACCCTTTGATATCCAAAACCAGGTTATCTATTATTGCGGGCCATCTCCAGCGCCACCCGGCAGGGTCATTGGTGCATGCGGGCCAACGACAAGCTCCAGGATGGATGCATATGCGCCCAGACTTGTTTCCCTTGGCCTCAAAGGGATGATAGGAAAAGGGAAACGATCTCAAGCGGTCAAAGATGCGCTTAAGCAATACAAAGCAGTATATTTTGGAGCAACAGGCGGGGCAGGGGCTCTGCTTTCAAAAAGTGTTATATCTTCAGAAGTGGTAGCTTACGAAGAGCTTGGCCCGGAAGCCGTTGTAAAGCTGGGTGTTGTTGATATGCCCCTCTTTGTGATTAATGATGTTTATGGCAACGACTTATACGAGTCAGGCGCTGAGCGTTATAAAAGATAGGCATGTGTCGCGTATCCTTTGACTTTTTAAAACAAATAGTTTAGATAAGAATTCACGGGGAAATATGGGAGAAATTCATGTTGCTATAGTTGGCGTAGGAAACTGTGCAAGTTCAATTGTTCAGGGATTGGCCTATTATGAAAAACACCATACAGCGACAATCGGGCTCATGCACCAGAGTATCTGCGGTTATGAGCCAAAGGATATAAAAATTGTTGCGGCCTTTGATGTGGATAAGAGAAAAGTAGGAAGGCCTTTAGAAGAGGCAATCTTTACTTCCCCCAATTGCACGAAGGTTTTTGAGGATCAGATCAGGCAGTCTGGAGTGATAGTCCGCATGGGCAACCCTCTCGATGGCATCTCGTCCCATATGGCGGATTATCCCGAAAATAGAACATTTCTTGTTTCTGAAAACAAGCCCGATGACGTTGCAAGGATATTAAAGGATACAGGAACCGAGATAGTGCTCAACTATCTCCCTGTTGGTTCTGAGGAGGCAACGAGGTATTATGCCGAATGCTGCATTGAAAGCGGAGCAAGCCTTATCAATTGCATTCCAGTGTTCATTGCATCGGACGAAAAATGGGTTGCCAGATTCAGGGAAAAAGGCATTCCTTTGGTTGGTGATGATGTAAAATCACAGATCGGGGCAACCATCATTCACAGAACCCTCGCAAAGCTCTTTCATGATAGAGGCGTCCAGATTGACCGAACCTACCAGTTGAACACCGGCGGTAACACAGATTTTCTGAATATGTTGAACAGGAATCGCCTCATTTCAAAAAAAATCTCCAAGACAGAGGCTGTTCAATCGCAGCTTGATATGCCCATTCCATCTGAGAATATCCACATTGGACCTTCTGACTACGTTCCTTGGCAGAACGATAATAAGATTTGCTTTATGAGGATTGAAGGTCGAATTTTTGGCGATGTTCCCATTGATATAGAACTACGTTTATCGGTAGAGGACTCTCCGAATAGCGCAGGATGCATGATCGACGCTATAAGGTGCTGCAAAGTGGCACGAGACAGAAAAATTAGCGGTGTCCTTGAATCGGTATCCGCGTACACGATGAAACATCCCATTCATCAGTTTCCTGATGAGGTTGCCCGCCAAATGGTGGAAGAGTTTATTCGGGGAGAAAGGGAACGATAGGGTAGCCGTTGATAAGCAATAAAGTTGGTCATTCCCTTGATCCTGCTATTCTGAAACTTTATCGATTCTTCTTTGCCGGCACAACGATAAATCCGAATTTCCTGACCCTGATTGGAGCAATATTTGGCTATGCCTCAGCAATGTGTATTGCCTTTGGCTATGTTAAGACAGGGGGAGTTGTCCTTCTCTTTTCAGGTTTTTTCGATCTTCTTGATGGCGCCATAGCAAGAAGCACAAACACTGTTTCACGTTTCGGAGGATTTCTTGATTCGGTCCTCGACAGATACACGGATCTTTTTTTGATGTTTGGAATCTTCGTGTTTTTTCTGAAACAGGGTCAACTGTATGCCCTTGTATTAACCTTTGTTGCAACTATTGGGGTTGCAATTATCCCCTATGCCCGGGCACGGGCAGAGGCAGCATCCATAGAATGCAGAGCAGGTATTCTGGAGAGGCCGGAGAGGTTAGTGATCCTTCTCATAGGTATTTTTTTTAATCTGCTTCTCTATGCCGTTTTCGTGCTTGCTGTTCTCAGTCACGTTACGGTAATACAAAGAATTTTTTTTGTGAAAAAAAACAGCTAACTGATCCTGTTAAAGATCTCTTCCTTCAAGAGATCTTTTGCCATCTCCTTGGGAATGCCTGTTCTTATGATATCACCCTTTGAGAAGAGTATGGCCTTGTTAGCTCCGAAAGCAATACCGATATCAGCCTCTCTGGCCTCGCCAGGGCCATTCACCTCACAGCCCATGATGGCCACATTGAGGTGCTTGTCAATGTTGGCTACATCTTTCTCAAATTCTTCTACAATCTCTTTCAAATTTGTACTGCATCGTCCGCAGGTTGGACACGAGATGATATTAATTCCTCTTTTTCTTAAACCAAGGTCTCTCAGGATATGGTAGGCAGCGATGACCTCATAAACAGGATTTCCTGTCAGTGAAACCCTTATGGTGTCACCAATGCCTTCGTAAAGAAGAATTCCTATGCCCACAGCAGACTTGATAGCTCCCGAGAACACAGGCCCTGCCTCGGTAATCCCTATATGGAGAGGATAATCAGAGACGCCGGCAAATATTTTATATGCTTTTATTGTCTGAAAAATATCTGATGCTTTCAACGAAACCTTCAGTTGTGTCCAGCCCTCATCTTCAAATAATTTTATACTGTATAAAGCGCTTTCCACCATTGATCCTGCATCAGGTTTGCCATTAGTCTTGAGGATTCTTTTTTCAATGGATCCAATGTTGATGCCTATGCGAATAGGGGTTTTTGTCTCTTTTGCATTCTTGGCGATTTCCCGCACCTTCCTGACGTTGTTAATAGTCCCGGGATTTATCCGAATAGCATCTATGCCTGTTTCCATGGCCTTGAGTGCAATCTTATGGTTGAAGTGGATATCTCCAATGATTGGAACGTCAATCTCCCTTCGAAGAAAAGGTAATATCTGACACGTGTCTTCATGGGGAAGGGCTATCCGAATAAGCTCACACCCGGCATTTTTCAAATCCCTCGCCTGTGTCAACGTTTCTTGAAAGTTCTCAGGATTTGTTTTGAGCATAGACTGAACAACGATAGGTGCATTTCCTCCAACTGCTACGCTTCCTATTTTTATCTTCTTTGTTTTCTTGCGCTCTATGTCCCGTATTGCTTTGTTATATTGCGATTTATCATTTTTTCGGTTCACTGTTCACCATTCACTGATCACTGTATTTCATGTTTCCTTTTCATTGACCACATTGTTTTTGATCTCGCGAATAAGTTCCTGAAAGACGGGGAGAACGTCTGTCCTGTATCTGCCTGCAACAAGGACAACCATAATGTCATCGCCAATGGATAATTTACCCTGATTAACCCAGATCTTTATATCTACTATGCCATCGTTTTTTTTATACCGGGCAACCAAGGTGTTCAAAAGTTTCTCATCAAAGGAGAGCACCATCCCAGCCACCGGTTTTCCATCTTTTGAGGTTGCCCTCACAATCCCGTTATGAACCAGAATCATCCCAAGCTGGTCTTTTGGGCTTTTAGATTTTATTTCTTCAATCCATTTTTGTATCATAAGTTATCCCCCGCGTTCTCATTCTATACCTGGCTTTCATGGTTGTCAATGACAGAAATTGTATTCAAATTTATCGGCCCTGTTTTTGTTACCCCCTTTGATAGGAAGGGTACAGTTGTGGTTCTGTTATGTTTTTAATACCAAATAAAATCATTTTGATCTCATTCATTTGCAAATACACGGTGTATACCTCTCCCACGGGGGGTAACGTGGCACTTATCCCAACAGCCAAGGCAAAACTTTTGTGAAGCCAATTGAGTTCGATCTCCAGTTGATCTATTTTCCCGAAGTTCCGCTTAATCGTTCTCCATGGTCCTTGCCTGAATGGCCACTCTCCCCTGAAAAGTTCAGGTGAGTCCTTTATCGGAAGAGCCTTCCAATTCCGTGTCAGGCCAGGATACGCTGGGAATGGCTTGTCAGATTCGCAGAGGTCGCCCCCTCCTGTATGCTTCAAAGGTTACCTTTGCTTTGAATGACGATGGATGTTCGGCTCTCATCCTTTGCATCACAAAAACCTCAAGATTTTAGATCAGGACGTGATTTAATATTATGTCCAAAATTGTGGTTTCAGTGTAGCCGTATGCGTCTCCTTGAAAAATGGAGAGTTATCATGGCGAACAGTTTAAGAGAGATTCGGGAACGAAAATCGACATTCCCCTCTTATAATAATATCTGTTTCTTACTGGCACGGTGTATAGAAGCCCGGGACCTATCAATCCATGATCTTCCGGATGAACTCCGGATCCAGTGGTTTGGTCAGCAAACTGGCGATCGGGAAGGTCAGCCAGCTAACGATTTGTCCCGGAATAATTGCGTGGATGCCTCCTGCCCCCTGTCCATCTGAGCCAAAAAGAAGTGACCATATGACAACGGTGGCAAATCCCAGAGTCGAGCTTGCAATTGCGCCCTTACCAGTTCCCCGCTTCCAATAGAGGCCGCAAAGAAGGATGGGAATAAAGGATGCACAACTTGCCGCAGCTCCTATCATAAAAGTTTCTGCAATATTCGCGAGTTGCTTATATGCAAGTAATGCCGAAAAAACAATGACGCATATAGTGATGATTTTGGAAATAAATAGTATTTTCTCGTCGCTGGTACCCCTGCTTATGGTTTTCTGGTACAGATCACGTGAAAGGGCGAAAGATGCCTGTAAGGATGTACCGGCCATAGTAGACATCGATGCAGCTGCCACTGACGAAAGGATTATTCCAATGGCAAGGGGAGGCATGATGGTAGCGATAAGGGTGGGAATTACTTTATCAGTATGAATTCCAGCGCCCAAAATGACTCTTGCCATCGGTCCGACATAATAAACTGCGTAAACGATTACAAACGTCCAGATTGTGACGATGGGAATTGCCCGGTTCACAGCTTTTGCATCTCTGGCGATGAACATGTAATGAACTATCTGTGGCATACCCCATGGGATGAGACTTGTGACGAGACAGATAGAAATGAGACTCCACCACGTTATGTTCCCCGGCATAGAAACGAATGTCTCCCCGAAGGTCTTCCCTAAAAGCTCGTATCCGGAAGTAAAGCCGACACGGGAATAGACGAACAGGAAAAGGAGTACCATTCCAATGAACATGACGATCCCCTGGAGAAAATCGTTGTATACCGTTGAAACGATTCCGCCTGTGGTAACATAAAAACCAATGACAAAGATGACAATAATAAGAGCCCAGAAGAAAGGAATATGAAAGAGAACTTCAAAGAGCCGTGCAGTGCCTGTGAGGACAGCAACAGTATATGCTATCATCGAAAAGGCAACAACAATGGCCAAGACAGGCCTCAAGGCTTCGGTTCTATATCGCTTCACCAGCATTTCCGTGACTGTGAAGGCCCCAACCTTTTCCTGAAGTTTCCTCACCCTCTTACCAAGGAGGGCCCAAACTAGATAGGTCATGAAAAGAAGGTTTGATGCAGCGACCCACATGAGAGAAGCACCCACATCATACGCCTTACCACCAAAACCGATAATCAGGGTGGCACTGTAACATGTGGCGCCGAAGGCCAGGGCCACAGCCCATGGGCCCATAGCATGACCCGAAGTGTAATAACTCTCTGCACTCTTGATTTTCCGCATACCGTAAAGACCGACGCCCACATTCATCAAGAGATATATGACCAGGATGGTAATGGCCATGGGTATGTAGTTTTCCATAACAAGGCTCTCCTTTGATTTATTGCTGAGATCCCTCGGGTGCGCCCCGTCAAAGGCCCTTTGCAGGCGAACGGGTTACAGTGCAGTAGTAATTAAAGATACATTAAGACCGCTTTGCTCCCTTAGTCCTCTATTTTTTCAATATCCCATGATTCGCTACTGGCGATAAATGGATGAATGATTGATACCACGACCGTGGCCAAACCGATTATATATGCAAAAAAAACTCCCCAGCTCAACCCGAGCATGACCAACCTCCTATTTAATTTGAAGCAACCAGGGTGAATCGAAAAGGTGATGCCTGAAAAGTTGCATAACCTTTTATGTGTAGCCTTGGCCATATTATCATATTTGGGAACTTTTCTTGTCAAGGTTTTTATCAACCCAAAACAATTGTCCTTTTTTCTTCGACCCTTGCGTACATAAAAGAAGCCGGTTTTCTGAAAGACTCCGAGGAAAAAGAGAACCTCGGGAAAGTATGCTGATCCGCTTGTGCCCTTGCCAGGCATCACAACAACTGCTTTCGAAGGTTTTCTGTGGACAGGAATTTCAATAAGGCGTGGTGGATAGTATGTTTCCGGAGTGTCCTGTGAATCAGTGTACGGCACCCTGACGGCACGCAAGCAATGTCCCTGTGTCGATATCTGAGCCCCAGCAGGTTTTTTCACTATTTTAAACAGTGGATTAAGTTTAGCGAATGACCCCATGGGTCTATTATTTTTTCAGTTAATTATGGTATAGTGTAGATCAAAATGGATCCTGAAAAAAAAATTGGGATAATACTTATTCTTATCGGGATTATCATCCCTCTGATTGCACTGCCCTTTGTTTCAGGTTTTTCGAAGGAAAAGGGTTTCTATGATAATTTTTACAATGCCGGGATTGTATTGGGAAAAGACTCTGTGGACAGTACCCCGGGTGAACCCCTTATCAAAGGAAAGAAGCCCATTATACAGCTTAAGCTCACGTGGGCGATGCTCAGGCCAGGAAAGATACCTTTCAGATTCATCCTGGTTCCAACGGTGATTCTGATTTTTATGGGCATAATAAGAATTGACCGGGCGAGGAAGAGAAAGCCGGACGAATAAAGGTCTTTTTTTGGTGTGTTGCATTTTGTATTGAAGTAAGGTTTTTTGAAGGTCAATATCAGGGATTTCCTGATTGCCTGTTGTGCTGTATATGGGTTAAAAGATAGGGCAGTTGTGGGTATGGGGAACGCTATCTGTTTGATATACTGGGGAATAAGAATATTGTTAATTATTTCACTTGACACATGTTTCGACGAGTGTAATAAATATTTGTCTCAAACTTCAAAAATTGAGCCGAAGCTTTTGATCAACCAGTAGTTTATAATCATCTTAGGAGGTGGTTAGCATGATGGATAAATGGACCTTTGGATTAACGATGCTTGTAGTTGGTATGGGAGGAACAATTGCCACGCTCATCGTCTTCAGTCTGATTATGAGTGTTATGAAAAAGATTTTCCCCTACAGGAAAGAAGATAAATAGGATAAGGAGGCAGGCGAAATGGTTGATGGAATAATTGGCGGATTATCAGGGTTAATCGCAGGCGTTCTAAATTTTCACTGGTCAGGCATGGTGATGATTGTTATAGGGGCTATCCTGATTTATCTCGGGGTAAAGAAGGACTTTGAACCGTTACTCCTTGTCCCTATTGGTTTTGGATGTATTTTGGTGAATATTCCTCTGGGAGGCCTTATGGAAGAGCACGGTTTTCTCAAGGTGCTCTATGATATGGGTGTTCTCAATGAATTATATCCTCTGCTTATCTTTGTCGGCATAGGAGCCATGACGGATTTTCGACCTGTTCTTGAGAACCCGTACACGTTTCTTCTTGGGGCAGCCGGTCAGTTCGGTATATTCCTGACCCTTCTTATCGCCCTTGCCCTTGGTTTTCCTTATAATGAGGCTGTAACCATTGGAATTATCGGTGCCTGTGACGGTCCTACAGTTATCTACGTGGCCTCCAAGTATGCAAGAGAATTGTTAGGCCCATGCTCTGTTGCAGCGTATTCCTATATGTCCCTGGTACCATTACTCCAGCCACCGATTATGAGGATGCTCACAACAAAGAAAGAACGTCAGACAATCATGAAGACACACCATAAGACTGTTTCAGACACCACTGCGTTGCTTTTTCCCATTGTAATCACAATTGTTGGCGGACTTATCGCTCCTATGGGTCTGCCGCTCCTTGCGACGATTATGCTTGGCAATTTCATGAAAGAGTCAGGAGCAGTGGCCAGACTTACAAAAGCATCGGAAAACGAAATCGCAAACATTGTCACCCTTTTTCTCGGGCTATCAATTGGCGCCACCATGGCAGGACCGGTATTTGTAAAACCTCAGACCATCCTCATACTTGCCCTTGGCCTTTTGGCTATTTGTCTTGATACGGTTTTTGGGGTTCTGTTTGGCAAGATACTCTATCTGGTGACAGGGGGAAAGGTAAACCCTCTTATCGGTGCAGCAGGTATTTCTGCATTCCCAATGTCAGCCAGGGTTGTCCAGAAAGAGGGACAGAAGTGGAACAAGAAGAGCTATCTACTCATGCATGCCATGGGTGCCAACGCTGGCGGACAGGTCGGTTCTGTTATGGCTGCAGCAGTTATGCTCTCCGTGCTCAAAGGTCTGGGAGTAATTTGATTTATTTGCATTGAAAATTGTATACAAACTCATTATAGTTTGGGCGGGATTCTTCCCGCCCAAACTATACCTAAGGTCCGATTAAAAAATATTTGGGAGGGGAATTATCATGGGATATATGGAGTGGGCTGCAAGCATCATTTTTGTCGCCAGCATCATCCTTGTCATCACAGGCTGGATCGATAGCGTATTAGCTGCATTATTGGGCATTCTTTTCATGATCTACTTTGGTGTCATGAGTGACATTGATGCCTTTAAGATTGTAGACTGGAATGTTATAGCCATCTTACTCAGCATCTGGATCATATCAGGCTATTTCGGAAGATCAGGGGTGCCGGATTTCCTATCTGCCATAATGCTTAAGCTATCGAAGGGTAATGTGGCACTTTTTGTAACACTTATCGGTATGCTCGCTGGTTATGTCTCAATAGTGATCGACAATGTTGTGGTGGTCCTAATGTTTGCTCCGGTTGTTTTTCATGCATGCAGGCGATTTAATTTTGAGGCATTCACCCCTGTTTTGTTTGTAGGTCTCTGTTCAAATTTTATGGGAACGGCCATGCTTCTCGGAGATTTGCCGCCTCAGATGCTCCACAGCGTTACAGGTATAGAGTTCAGCGGGTTTATCTGGTTTATGGGCAAGCCTTCATCCTTTTTCATCCTGAATATATCTTATATAATTACCTGCGCAGCTTTTTACTGGATCTTTTCCAGGAAGTACAAGAATATTTCCATGGATGTTGCTTCAATGGATGAACACCCTCTCGACCATATCAAAGACAAACCATTTGCATTAATTTCATGCGGAATTTTCGTGCTTACCATCATTGCCATGGCATTGCGGCCTATTTTCGGGTACACCCTGGGGTTTATTGCCATGTGGGGGGCTATATGCATCATTCTCTTTTTTGAGTTGTTCAAAAGCAGGTTTACCCTTGAAATTCCCGATGTGGAACATGTGCTTGGCGAACTTGACTGGAGAGCTATCTTTTTCTATGTTTCCCTTTTTGCCCTTGTAGGAGGTCTTGAGCATGCAGGCGTTATCAAGCTTGTCTCAAACGCTCTTACCCCGCTGATTCAGAAGAGCCTGATCGTGGGCAGCACCGCACTCTACTGGATAACAGCGCCCATTGTGGGCATTGTTGAACACGATGCATATATCCTTGCCCTGCTGTACGTTATAAGGGATCTTGGCCATGCCCATGGCATCAATCCCTGGCCACTTTACTGGATGCTTCTCTGGGCGGGTACTCTTGGCAGCAACCTCACCATTGCCGGTGCTCCTGCCCTCTTTGTAGCAAAAAGCATGGGAGAGAAAGAGGATCAACGGCAGGTTGGCCTGAAGGAGTTCCTCGGAATTACCGCTCCTTATGTAGTCATTTCGCTTATCTTTTGTTACATTCCGGCAATGCTTATCTGGGTATTACCATACGCAAAATAGGGGGTGTGGTATGGCTATTCTTACAATATCGAGACAATATGGAAGCGGTGGACGAGAAGTCGGCCGCGCTATTGCTAAAGCCATGGATTATGACTACATAGATCGCCAGAGGATTGTAGAAGATATGCGCGCTGAAGGAAACCTTTGGAAAGACAAGGCTGAATATTTTGATGAGAACTACCCGGACATCTGGGAGAGAAATGATTGGGCTTTCAGAGGATTCGTGGCATTAAACCAGAGCCATTTCCTCCAGCATGCTGTGAAGGGCAACGCAGTGATCATGGGACGGGGAGGGAATTTCCTCCTCAAACAATTCCCATTTGTACTGAAAGTCAGGATTATTGCACCTGTTGAAAAACGGATTTCAAATATCATGGAACGTGAAGATACGAACTCTGAGAACGCAAGATATCTCATCGATAAGGTAGACAGTGAGATGGCAAAGGCTGTTTATCTCATCTATGGCAGGAATATGGATGATCCAAAAGAATATGACATGGTTTTTGACACCTCTCAGCGAAGCCAGGATGACATTGTTACCATTCTGAGGAGTGCTCTCCTTGAAAAAGACAAATACGACACTCCAGCGACTCGTCAGGCCCTGAAGCTACGTGCTCTTGCTGAAAAAATTAAAGCAACTATCCTGTCTGACCCTCGTTTTATGATCTCCACTCTGGATGTGGACCCTAAAGAAGAGGGTATGGAAAAATATGGATTGCGTGTTCGAGGTATTGTGCACAGGAGAGAAGATCTTGGGCTGATAGAAGAAATTGTTAGACAAATGGCAGACAATCTGCCTGTTGAATTTCAAATCAGTTTCATGGCATTTCCACGTTTTGGCAGGTTGCGCTTCAAGTAGCTGGGTGCTCTGATGCAGGATTAAGTCAAAATTGAAAAATCTCAGTTGCCACCCCCACTTTTCCGAACCTGAATTTTTAGACTCACCGCACCCATAAATTCAGAATAGCCCTGATTGGCCGTGTGCTGATATCAACCTGCCATAGGTATGGCGATTCCTTATTCATGATTCAAAGCTTTTCCTGTGCGGTGAACAAGAATCCTGGAAGCTTTGGCCATTTTAGCTTCACGTGAGGCTTTATAAGCGGTTTCTATATGGTTATCCCCATCGATCTTGTGCTTACTGGGGATAACGCGGTTATCATCGCAATGGCAGTCCGGAACCTTAACCTCCAGCAATGCTGATGGATAAATACCTGATCATCATTTGTCCTGGCACCATGACCCCGGGTAAGTTTCTGGTGAAATAATCTTCACTGACCCATACGTGCTAGTCATTTCTTCATACCTGCAATGCAATCCTCAGTATATTATGGATACAATGGGCGCTGTAACAGTGGTTGTGCCGGGGGTATCCTGGATGAAAATGAAATTGAGAAAAGAGTTGAAGAAACAGGTTCTGGACAGGTGCACAGAAGAAGGGAAGAAGGTATCTGCGTATAACAACCCCGACCATATCCAGTTCATCTGGAAGTATTAATATGGACTTCCATTTTCTCTTCTTGTTCTTCATCCCGTCACCTGAACCTGGAAGGCCATACATGGACCTTCCGCATTAAAAATCATAAGATTGAAATGCTCATCGTGGGCTGAGGGAGTTTATACAAATTTTCTCTGGCAATATGCGTCCAAATGTACTTGCAAAAAAAGTAAAATACAGTTAATATAATTTTTAAGCTGTTTAAAATGGCATTATATAAACCGAAGCAAGTCATATGGGAATAAGATCAAGAGAACACGAGTCGTAATTGAAGGTCTTTGCCGCGCATCATGACCACCGGCTGAACACGGACAAAGACAGGGGAGATGGCCATGACACGGACTCTGGGTGATATCACAAATGAACTGAAAGAAAAGGTTCTTTCTCCAGCAAAAGAAGAAGCTGAGAGAATGTTGGCAGAGGCTCGTTTAGAGGCTGACAGGATTATTCTGGATGCAAAAAAAGAGGCTTCCCGTATAACGGAAGAGGCCAAACAAAAGGCGGATGTTACGGTCAAGCAGATGGAAATTGATATGGATACTGCAGCCAGAAACTTCATCCTTTTAGTCCAGGAGCGTCTTGAAAAGACTATTGTGAGGCCTGTAACTGAAGATGAGATTGAGTCAACCCTTAGTGATAAAGATTTTTTAAGTTCAATAATTCAGATTTTGATAGCTGAATTTTCAAGGGTTCATGGAAAGGACAATAAAATAGAAATCCTTCTGCCCTCAAGACATAAAGAGGCGCTTGAGGAATGGTTTGTCAACAAATTTTTACAGCGGGCTACTAAAGGTGTTGTGGTGCATTTCAGTGACAAGGTTGCTTTTGGATTTAAAATGGGTTTTGGCGATACTGGCAGATACTTTAATTTCGGGGAAGGCCTCGTGGAGGTTTTTTCTGAATTCTGTTCACCCCGATTCCGAAAACATTTTTTTGCACCAGACAAGGACTCCTGAGACGTGGCAAAATACTATTTTTTGGCAAGTTGTCTTCCGCCCATGCCAATTTCTCTCGGCGAAAAGGTTGCATTGCCATTTGAGGAAATTTGTGGGTTAATACTTCGCAATGTTGAGCCTGTGGATGATCCTTTAGTTCGGTGTTGTCTTCATGCAGTCGATACAGCCAACACAGAATTTTTTTTGTTAGGGCAGAATATTTTTCTGCCCGGAGGTGGTCTTACCCGTGATGAGATAGAAGCGAAGAAGCATTTACCATTATTTCTGAAGAAGTTTTTTGAGGAAAAGGATAAGGGCATTGGCCGTGGCTATGTTTATGACGTACTATGGGCCGAATATTATGCTTACGCTTATTCTCTTGCAGAGGATTTGAACTGCCGGTTTCTCATCGATTATTTGTCGTGGGAAATCGGTCTGAGGAATAGTCTTGTGGAGTTGAGAGTGAGGATGCTTGGCGAAGAAGCTGAGGATTTTCAAATCCTGGTTCGAGCCGGTGGGTATGATTTTTCAGGAATCATTTCGCAATTAAAAATGCAGCAAAACCCTTTGAAGGCCGAACAGTTTCTGGATGAAGAGCGACTCAAGAGAATTTATCATTGTGAGGGTTCAGACCCTTTTTCACGGGATTTTATCCTTGCAACGCTCGAAAAGGCGCGAATCTTCAGTCGATGGGAGAGAATAAATGCCATCTATCCGGTTCGTGACATCATCTAAAGGGAGGTTGTGATTGGCGCACCCGATAAATAGCAGAGTAATTGCGGTAAATGGTCCTCTTGTGACTGCTGAGGTGATTAGAGACCAGGAAGTCACCATGAATGAAGTTGCCTACGTTATGTGGAATGACAT
>ERZ1026800.1143-NODE-1143-length-18449-cov-3.824419_pt1 | contig 18449 bp, 16 predicted proteins | sample MGYA00520873_ERZ1026800 | MGnify/ENA primary metagenome ERZ1026800 (study PRJEB33270, sample SAMEA104284475) | anaerobic digester metagenome | biome: Anaerobic digester microbiome; feature: mesophilic sludge digester; material: Anaerobic digester biomass...
GTATATAACATTGGGCTTTGATTCAAACCTTTGGGTGATGCCCTCTTCCGAATTTCAATTGATTTACACCCTGGTCGACCAGATCAACATGGCAGATCCAAATGGACGGTTACTCAAGCGATTAATTTTATCACATGCCCAACAGGTGGAAAGCGACCGTCTGGGAAGGATTCTTATCCCCCAATTCCTTCGAGAATCATCCCACCTTGACAGTACAGCTTATGTCGTCGGAGTGGGACGATACTTTGAAATTTGGTCGCCCACCCTCTGGAATGTGCAGTTGGAGAGATTGCATGACCCCTCCATTACCAATGAACGGGTGGCTATGTTCAACCTCTCCGGATCATGAGTGACTCCCCTCTATTTTCTATTTCACATAAACCAGTACTTTACCAAGAAATCCTACATATATTATGCCCAAAGAGCCCAGGAAAATATGTTGATGCCACGGTTGGCGCGGGTGGTCACGCCTGGGGGATTCTAAATGCCAGCCAGCCCGATGGTAAATTACTCGGTCTGGATCTGGATCCCCAGGCGTTGGAAATTGCGTTCCAGCGCCTTGACATTTTTCAAGGCAGGGTTCAGTTGGTACAGGCTTCCTATACTACTCTCCGTAATCAACTGGATTTTTTCAGCTGGGACATGGTTGATGGAATCCTGTTTGACCTGGGGGTTTCATCCATGGAACTGGATGACGCGGATAGGGGGTTTTCCTTTTTGGCTGATGGACCCTTGGATATGCGTTTTGATCCGGGGAACCCAACCACGGCAGATCTTCTGGTCAACCAATTACCGGAAACTGAACTAGCGGATTTAATCTGGCGTTATGGCGATGAACCCCAATCCCGTCGCCTAGCCCGGGCAATTGTGGACAGCCGCCCGCTGCATTCCACGCTTGAATTGGCAGAGGTCATCCGCAAGACATACCGGGGAGCCCGGGAGCGTATTCACCCCGCCACACGGACATTCCAAGCCCTCCGAATTGCCGTCAACCAGGAATTGGAAGCAATTGAGAATGTCCTTCCCGTGGCGGCAAAAGCTCTGGCACCCGGCGGCAGGATGGCAGTCATTTCATTCCATTCGCTGGAAGACCGCATTGTTAAAAATTTTTTCCGAAAGGAATCGACCGACTGTCTCTGTCCCCCAACCCAGCCGGTTTGCACCTGTGGACATCGGGCAACCCTCCGTCTCCTTACCCATCATTCGATCACAGCAAAAGAAGCTGAGATTCTGTCAAATCCCCGGGCACGTTCCGCCCGGTTGCGAGCAGCAGAAAAATTGACTCTGGCATGACAATTGCAAATCACAGGTAATAAATCCAATCAACACAGGAAATACCGAAGTCATGAAAAACCGTTTTATCCAAGCCTACAATCAAGCTCCATGGCGTACCCAGCTCCAGTGGATTGGTTTCTTTTTGCTTGGGTTGGTGGTGATTGTCCTTGTTGCCGGGCTTTACCTGAGTATCACTGCTCAAGCCACATCCGCCGGGGTTGCAATTAAAAATCTGGAAGTGGAACGGGAAAACCTGGATCGGCAAATCGCTGATTTAAAAACCCAGTATGCAATCCTGACCTCTGCAAAAGTGATGAGGGAACGCGCCGAAGCCATGGGGTATGAACCTGCTGATCCTTCCGACGCCGTGTTCGTTGTGGTTCCTGGTTATACCGGGCGTCAACCAGAGATTGTCGCCCTGCCTGTCAACCTCGATGATCAGTCCAAATCCCTGATCGATTCCTCCTACCGTCAATCCCTATGGGAGTGGCTCTTCCAAAGCACATCCCGCCTTATCCAAACCCGCCGGTAATACCATGAAGCTACCCGCCATTTCCCGACCCCAGGTTGTATTGATCACCTCCATTCTGCTGGTGGCAGCCATCGTTGTTCAGATGGTGCGCATACAGACTAATGTCAGTGCCAAGACCCTGCCAGAATTAAATACTGAATATGAATATCGGACAGTCTACCCTGAACGTGGTAATATTTACGATCGCTGGGGTAATCTGCTGGCTGGCAACAAGGAAGTTTACGAAGTCGGCGTATCCCTGGCAGAGATGGTGAACAAGGAAACCGTTGCTACCACCATTGCCAATCTTACCGGTGCTGATTACGTTCAAATCATGCAATTAATTGAAAACGGATTGGCGACCCCAAACATTAAATATGTGGCTCTTGTGGATTTTGTATCAGCTGAAACTGTCGCGCAGATCGATAAGTTGAAGAATGAATATAAGAAACTGCCCGCCCCCCGCAAGGGACAGGTGAATCCATCGCTGTCAGGTGTATATTGGCAGGGACACCTGATTCGAAGTTATCCGGAAAATGAGTTGGCTTCCAATATTATTGGTTTTTATCCATATTACAACCGGGACAACCCGTTCGGCGTGAATGGAGTGGAACAGTATTACAACAACCTTCTGACAGGTGTTCCACAACAGCTTCAAATCCCGCTCGATCCCAACCGTGTGGAGAAAATCCCATCGGTTCCACCCGGAGCCAGCCTTGTCCTGACCATTGACCGTGAGATTCAATCAGCCATGGAAGAATTGATTGATGAAGCTGTCACAGAAAACGGGGCGGAATCCGGTACGATCATCGTCATGGATCCCCGCACCGGCGAGATGTTGGCTTTGGCAACCCAGCCGCGAATGAACCTGAACGAATATTGGGATCTGGATAAGGTGTTTCCAATTCCCACGCCTTTCAACCGGATCGTCAGTCAAACTTATGAACCCGGCTCTACTTTTAAAATTCTCACCATGGCTGCGGCACTCGATTCCGGTACGGTCAAACCTGATACGGAATTTTTGGATAACGGTGTAATTGAATATGGTGGTTTTTATATCTATAACTGGGACCGCGGCGCCTGGGGGTGGCAGGATATGACTGGCTGCATGCAGCATTCATTAAATGTCTGCCTTTCCTGGGTGGCAATCCAAATGGGGACGGATGTCTTTTTCGATTATCTCAACCAGTTTGGCATCGGGCATCGCACCAATATTGACCTGGCAGGGGAAGCTTTGTTCCCTCTGAGTATCCCTGGAGATCGTTATTGGTCGGATGTCAACCTGGTTACCAATTCATACGGACAGGGTATTGCCATAACTCCCATTCAATTGGTTACTGCCGTGTCAGCCGTTGCCAATGATGGCAGGATGATGGCTCCGCATATTCTCAAAAGCTACATTCAGGATGGACGCCAACATAATATTGAGCCGATGGTTATCAGTCAACCGATCCAGGCTGAAACTGCCCACACACTGACAGATATGTTGGCAGTCTCACTGGAAGAAGAGGCTTCCAACGCCCTGGTGGAAGGTTACAGAGTTGCCGGAAAAACTGGAACTGGAGAAATCCCAACCAAAACCGGTTATTCAGACCAGACCAATGCCACCTTCATCGGATGGGGACCTGTGGATGATCCTCAATTTTTGGTTTACGTATGGTTGGAAAAACCCACTTCCAATCCATATGGTTCTGTTGTGGCTGCCCCAGTATTCCAAAAGGCGGTTGAAAAGATTGTCATACTTCTGAATATTCCCCCCGATGCTGTCCGGGAGACTTTAAAATGAGAAGGATTTACCTGTGCTGACGCTCGCAGATGTTTTGGAAGCCCTGACAGGCACCCGACCCCAGGCAGCCTCGCTGACAATCAGTGAGGCGGCAATTGATTCACGGCAGGTGATCCCTGCTGCCATGTTTATTGCCATTCCAGGTGAACATGCAGATGGGCATAATTTTGTCAGTGATGCATTTCGACGGGGTGCCCATGTTGCCATCATTCAAAAAGACCTGACAAATCAATTCCCGACACTTGATCTGCGCAATCAGCAGCTGCCAGTCAATTTCATCCCCCCTGAAGCCCCATTCTGTATTTGGGTTTCCAACACTGTTGAAGCATTACAAACCATAGCCCGTTTCTGGCGGCAAAAAATGGATGTCAAGGTTATTGGAATAACCGGGTCAGTTGGTAAATCAACAACCAAGGAATTGGTCACAGAGGTACTCGGTCAGCGATACCATACATTGAAAAATATCGGCAACCTGAATAATGAAATCGGGGTTCCGCTCACACTTCTTCGCCTCGGTCCGGGATATCAACGAGCTGTACTTGAAATGGGTTTTTATGTTCCGGGAGAAATTAAATTCCTGTGTGATCTTGCCCAACCAAAAATTGGAATTGTAACCAATGTCGGCATGGTCCACGCGGAACGAGCAGGGTCCATCGAAACAATCGCCCGGGGAAAAGCGGAACTCGTGGAGGCGCTTCCTGAAGATGGTATAGCCATCCTGAATTATGATGATCCATTTGTCCGACAGATGGCTGAAAAATCCAGGTGTCGTGTGTTTTTCTATGGATTGAACCCCGAAGCTGATCTTTGGGCAAATGAAATCGAAAGCCAGGGTTTAAAAGGCATCTCCTTCCGATTGCATTATGGGCGCGAATCCCTGAGTGTGCGGATTCCTCTCATCGGACAGCACTCGGTTCATACTGCATTGCGTGCAGCAGCCGTCGGCTTGGTCGAGGATCTTTCCTGGCAGGAAATTCTTACCGGTTTACAGCAATCCCGTACTCAATTGAGACTTGTGGTGGTCGAATCAGCCAGCGGTGCACTTATTTTGGATGACACGTATAACGCATCCCCGGAATCGACCCTGGCTGCCCTGAACCTGCTGGATGAGATTGAAGGAAGGCATATTGCCGTTCTGGGTGACATGCTTGAATTGGGACCTTATGAACAGCAGGGACACGAAATGGTGGGAGTGCGGGCGGCTGAAGTTGCCCAGGTTTTGGTGGCTGTGGGGACGCGCGGCGGGATAATTGCCGATGCAGCAATCCAGGCAGGCATGCCAGCCATCATGGTCGTGCGGGTGAATACATCCGCTGATGCAATCGAACCACTGAAACAAATCATTCGTTCAGGCGATATTGTCCTTGTAAAAGGATCCCGTGGTATGCAAATGGAACAAATCGTTGCAGCAATTGAGGTGGCGGAATGAAAGACGCATCTCTTGCTTTGGCTCTAAGTGGTATTTCATTCATGCTCGCCGTCATCTGGGGAAGCCCTCTCTTGCGGATTTTACGACATTACCGGATAGGCAAACTAATTCGAGTGGAAGAGCCCGGAGCCCATATGGTAAAGATGGGCACCCCCACCATGGGTGGAGTAATGTTTATTGTCCCAATCACCTTGTTGACGATCCTGTTAAACGCCGCTTCCCTGTTGAATTTCATTGTTTTGGGGAAATCAGTTCTCCTTCCGCTCATTGTCCTGTTGAGTTTTGGGCTGATCGGTGCAATTGATGACTGGGAGGGCGTGCGTGGTCAACGGAAGGGAATTGGAATGCGGGCGCGCACCAAGCTGGCTTTACAACTGCTGGTGGGCTTTGGGGCAGCCATGGGCTTGAAATATGTTCTGGGTGTCCCCGATCTTTATTGGCCTGGTGCCGAGAAAGCCATCCAGCTTGGCGGATGGTACATCCCCATTGCGGTTGTCATTATTGTGGGAATGTCCAACGCGGTTAATTTCACGGATGGTCTGGATGGTCTGGCAGGTCTGATATCCGCTACTGCGTTTGCCGCCTATGGAGCTGTGGCAATCATGCAGGGGCAGGTCTTTCTGGCTCGTTTCTGTTTTACAGTTGTGGGTTCTCTTTTTGGTTTTCTGTGGTGGAACGCTCATCCTGCAGAGTTATTCATGGGCGACACCGGTTCTCTGGCTCTGGGTGCCACATTGGGCGTGGTGGCATTGATGACTGGTCAATGGCTGTTGCTCCCGCTGATCGCCATCATTCCCGTCAGCGAATTATTAAGTGTGGTGATTCAAGTCGCTTATTTTAAGATAACAAAGGGCAAGCGTTTTTTCAAAATGACTCCCATCCACCTCCATTTTGAGTTGCTTGGATGGTCTGAGACACAGGTTGTTCAACGGTTTTGGCTGGTCGGTTTATTGTGTGCAATTTTGGGAATAGCAGTGGCATTCGTATGATGAAAAGGAATTGGAAGGGAAGTCGAATTCTTGTAATCGGAGCCGCCCGGCAGGGTTTGGCTGTGACCCGTTTTCTGGTGGAACGCGGCGCAGAAGTCATCCTGAATGACAACCGCCCAGCCAGGGATATGACCACCGCCACCGAAGCTCTGGCTGGACTGCCGATTCGCTGGGAATTTGGCGGTCATCCCCTCAATCTGCTTAACGAAGGACTGGATTTAATTTGCGTCTCGGGTGGTGTCCCCCTGACTCTCCCGCTTTTAATTGAAGCCGGCAGGCAGGGAATTCCCATCAGCAATGACTCCCAAATATTCATGGAAGCAGTCCCGTGCAAGGTGGTTGGCATCACCGGTTCAGCCGGCAAGACCACTACCACCACCATAGTAGGGCGTATGGCGCAGGCTGGTATTGCCAGCCCCAGGAAATCCTGGGTGGGCGGTAATATTGGTCAACCCCTGATCGAGTACCTGGATGAAATCAAGCCGGATGATCTTGTCGTCCTTGAATTATCCAGTTTCCAGTTGGAAATCATGACATGTGTTCCACAGATATCAGCCGTCCTGAACATTACCCCCAACCACCTTGACCGGCATGGCACCATGGAAGCCTACACTGCCGCCAAGGCGCGGATCATTACCCATCAATCCACCGGGGATACAACCATTCTCAACCGGGAAGATCCCGGCTCCTGGAACCTCGCCGGTGATGTGCGCGGTCAATTGATCAGTTTTGGTTTACAAAAACCAGTTGGTGGTCTTGCCGGGACATATGTGGAAAACAGGATCTTAAAATTCACCGATGGACAGATCCAGAATGAATTATTCCCCCAGGAAAAAATTCTACTCCGGGGGGAACACAATCTTATCAATGTGCTGGCAGCCTGCGCCATCGCTATTGGCGCTGGCATACCACAGGAAGCCATGCGCGCCGGGGTGGAAGATTTCCACGGAGTGGCACATCGCCTTGAACTTGTCCGTGTCCGCCAGGGGGTGGAATGGTACAACGACTCCATTGCCACCGCCCCGGAACGAACCATTGCTGCAATTCGGGCATTTGACACTCCACTGGTCTTGATGTTGGGTGGCAGGGACAAGAATCTTCCCTGGGAAGACCTGGCAGCCCTGGTTCATGACCGTGTGAAACATGTGGTTCTGTTTGGGGAAGCTGCCGCGAAAATCCAAAAAGCCCTGGGAGAAACTTTCCCTGGAAGGAATCCTCAAACCATTCAGCACTGCAACAATTTATTTGACGCGGTACAGGCAGCGGCATCAGTCGCTAAAGCCGGGGATTGCGTTTTACTCTCACCCGGCGGTACCAGTTATGACGAATTTAAAGATTTTGAAGAGCGTGGGGAGCAATATCGAAAATGGGTAAACCAACTCACATGAAAATGTACACTTCCACCGGTGCTCATGCTGCCAATGTGGAACCGGCTCGACCGGTCTCCGATGGTTTGGCAGCCGAATCCAGGAGCGGCGCAGGGAGAGTTAAGCTTGGCATCGATATTCCTCTGGTGCTCACCATTGCAACCCTGCTGGCTTTTGGTCTGTTGATTTTGTACTCTGCCAGCATGAAACCTTCATTGGATTTTAAGGGCACGCCCTATTACTTTTTCCTCAATCAAGTCAAATGGGCAATCCTGGGGTTGGCTGTGGCAGCAGTCACAATGTATTTTGATTACCGCAAGCTGCGCAGGTTTGTCGTCCCCATGATGCTTATCACCGTCACCGCCCTTTTCCTGGTCCTGATCATTGGCGAGGAACGCCTGGGTGCTCGGCGATCATTTTTGAATGGATCCATCCAGCCTTCCGAACTGGCTAAAATGGTCATCATCATTTACCTGGCAATCTGGATCAAATCCAAAGAAACCATCCTAAATCGTGCATCCTTTGGATTGTTTCCCATGATGGGTATCCTGGGTGTCATGGCGGGTTTAATCCTTGCGGAGCCGGATATCAGCGCAGCAGCAACGATTATTTTCCTGGGCGTTATGATGTTTTATCTGGGTGGTGGCAGTATGAAACAATTACTGCTGGTGGGTATTGTCACCGCTTTGATCGGCGTATTGGTTCTGAACATCAGCACATCCTTGAACGCCACCTTTGAAAATCGGTGGACCAACTATGCGAATGGTCTCAAGGATCCCATCCTCGCATCTGATCATCTCCAACGCAGCATGGAGTCCATCGTACGCGGGGGGTTGTTTGGAGTGGGTATTGGGAATGGGACAGTTAAATTCACAGGTTTGCCGGTTTCCCACACAGACTCCATTTTCGCGGTCGTCGCCGAGGAAACCGGTTTGATCGGGTCTACTTTTACAGTGATTCTCTACCTGATATTGCTTTGGCGTGGATTGAAAATTGCCCAGAATGCAATCGATTTGGAGGGAAAACTGCTGGCAGGTGGTCTCACGGTCTGGATATTTGCTGAAGCCATCATGAATATTGGAGTAATGGTGAATTTATTGCCATTTACTGGAAATGCCCTCCCGTTTATGAGTTCCGGGGGCTCCAGCCTGATCACAGTTCTCGCTGCAGTCGGCTTAATCATGAGTGTGGGACGGGTGGCAAAACGGGAAGGAAAATCTGCGAAAGGGAGGTCTTACGGTGCGGTTACTGATCTGCGCTGGCGGGACCGGCGGCGGCGTGTATCCCGCCCTCGCCGTTCTGCAAGCATTGGGCGATGATGCCAATCCAGTCCTCTGGATCGGCGGAGAAGGCGGCATGGAGGAAGATCTGGTGACACGCCAGAATATTCCTTTTAAAGGCATCCCGGCTGCCGGTGTACACGGTGTGGGATTTCGCACCCTGCCCCGCAATCTCTGGCGTCTGGCTTGTGGAACCTTTGCTGCCCGTAAAATCATTCGGGATTTCCACCCGGATGTCATATTGTTTACGGGCGGATATGTGGCTGCTCCAATTGCAGTTGCCAGTGGATCAGTTCCCAAACTTCTTTATGTTCCGGATATCGAACCCGGAATGGCTTTAAAATTCCTGTCTCATTTCGCAGACAGGATTGCTGTGACCATTGAAGAATCGCGCATTTATTTTAAATCATCGAAACCTGTCGTGGTTACAGGCTACCCGACACGACCTGATCTTGCCCATTGGACTGCCGAGGATGGTAGAAATCAATTCGGCTTAACTGTTGACAAGCCGGTTCTGCTTGTCCTGGGTGGCAGCAAGGGAGCCCGTTCCATCAACCAGGCACTCCAGGCGATCCTGCCCCGGCTGTTGGAAATAACTCAGGTAATTCATCTCACCGGGATGACCAATTGGACAGAAATTGAAAAAACCAAATCCCATCTGCCCACTGGATTACAGCCTGATTATCACCCGTTCCCTTACCTCCATGAGGAAATGGGGGCAGCTTTAGCCTGTGCCAACCTGGTTGTGGCACGTGCGGGTGCATCGGCTCTTGGTGAGTTTCCCCTCTTTGGACTGCCGGCTGTGCTGGTCCCCTACCCCCATGCCTGGCGGTATCAGAAGGTCAATGCCGATTATCTCGTCCGGGCAGGTGCAGCCGAGATGGTGCCGGATGCTGAAATGAACACACAATTGTTGCCCACACTCCAACGCCTGTTAAAGGACAAGGATGCCCTTTCTTCCATGCGCCAGGCAATGCAGATCATCGCGACACCGGATGCCAGCCTGGCAATCGCCAAACAGTTACACGATCTTGTCCTTCCCTCTGCTTCAGAAGGCAACCGCAGGGAGAATAAACCATGCTAACTCTCGATATCGTCTTTTGGATGTACGTAATTCTGCTCGCCTTCATTGGAGGTATGCGTGGATGGGCAAAGGAATTGCTGGTTCTTTTCAGCGTCATATTGGGTTTCTTTATCATCACGGTTTTGGAACGTTTTGTTCCATTCATTCGTGATACCCTGTCTCTCCAGCCTGTATCACTTTTCTGGCTCCGGACGCTCATCATCCTTGCCCTGGTATTTTTTGGCTACCAAACTCCAAAGATTCCCAGAATTGCTGAATCGGGTCGTTTTATGCGGGATAAATTACAGGATATTTTACTGGGTGTCTTCATCGGTGCAGCCAACGGATACATGGTCTTTGGAACTCTTTTGTATTTCTTAAATCAAGCCAACTACCCCTTCTCATTTGTGATTCCTCCCAATGCGGGAACCCCACAAGGGCAGGCTTTGTTGAAATTGATCGCCCTCATGCCCCCGGCATGGTTGGGCACGCCAGCCATTTATTTTGCAGTCGGAATCGCTTTCGTATTTATTCTGGTGGTGTTTATCTGATGACCCATGTACATTTGATTGGAATTGGTGGAACAGGACTCTCAGCCATTGCCAGGTTGTTGATCGAACGCGGCTTTTTTGTCAGCGGATCAGATCAGGCTTCCAATCCTCGATTGGTTGAGCTGGAGCGGGCAGGCGCCATTATTTATCGCGGTCATCATGCGGATAACATCCGCGGCGCCAATATCATTGTTCGCTCTTCCGCCGTACTGGATGACAACCCCGAAGTGGCTGCCGCTCATTCCAGAGGGATCCCGGTTTATAAACGATCCGATTTTCTTGGGAGGTTGATGGGCGGTACAACCGGGATTGCCATTGCCGGCACACATGGAAAAACCACCACCACTGCCATGATAGCCTGGATTTTGAAGGATTCCGGTTTGGATCCCTCGTATATTATTGGAAGCACATCCCACAACCTGGGTGCCAACGCCCATTCAGGTTCCGGTCCCTTCGTTATTGAAGCGGACGAATATGACTATATGTTCCTCGGTTTGGAGCCACAAATCGAGGTGTTGACCACGGTGGAATATGATCACGCTGACTGTTTCCCTACAGTTCAGGAGTACCGGGAGGCATTTGCCCGGTTTATCGAGCGCATGCAGCCTGGTGGAACACTGGTTGCCTGCATTGATGATCCCATCAGCATCCTTTTGGCACGGGGAATTACACCTGACCAGCACCTGGTGACCTATGGTTTATCACCCACGGCTGATTATTCAGCCGGAGCACTTCAAAACCATCCTGGCAGTGGATATTCCTTTGATGTGCTCAAGGGGGGAAGGAAAATCGCCCATGTGGATTTGCAGGTTCCTGGAATCCATAATGTCCGCAATTCGCTCGGTGCTCTTGCGGCTTCTGCGCTGGTGAAGGTCACCCCAGATCAGGCGGTCAAGTCATTGTCTGCCTTTACCGGGGCTAGCAGGAGATTTGAAATTATTGGCGAATCCCATGGTGTCGTTTTGATCTCGGATTATGCCCATCATCCAACCGAGATCCGCACCACCCTGGCAGCTGCCCGGGCTCGTCATCCCCATCAACGCATCTGGGTTGTCTGGCAGCCGCATACCTTCTCAAGAACGAAATCTCTGCTCAACGAATTCGCAAATTCATTTTCAGATGCTGATTGTGTCATCATCACCGCAATTTACGCTGCGCGTGATTCCGATCCATATTTTTCTGCCCAGCAGGTGGTAGACAATATGGATCATCCCTCCGCTGTATATATCCCTGACATGGATGATGTCACCAGCCACCTGTTCACCTCCGTTCGATCTGGTGATGTTGTGCTGGTTTTATCAGCCGGAGATGCAGATCGGATTCTTCCTGCCCTACTCCAGCAACTGGAGGGAAAGGACTAAACCATGACAGATCCAAAACCGAAACTTTCCTACGAATATCAAACTCCGGTGATTGCCGTACATGTAACTCCAACCAAAAAGGAGCCTTTTCAACCGAATCCTGACTTTCGCAACCAGTCAGTCAGGCAGCCATCCGAGCCAGACCGCAGAGTCATCATCGAAAGACTCATCAATTACATAAAGGATCTTTAATCAGCCTTTCTATGGAAACAACCATCTGATATGAAAACCATTCCGAATTCCAACCACCTTTCCCAGCTTCGCATCCTGTTTGGCGACCGCCTTCAGGAAAATGTGACTTTGGCTGATTACACCACAGCCCGGGTGGGCGGCAAGGCGGATGCGGTTGTCATTGCCCAATCGGTGGATGAACTTGTTTCTGCTGTTGAAACCATGTGGAAAGCCAGCTTCAACTTCCATATTCTTGGAGCCGGCTCAAATATCCTTGCATCTGATCGGGGTGTGCGCGGTCTGGTCATCATCAACCGGGCACGGAACATTCGGGTGGATATGCATGGTAATCCACCGATTGTCCGGGCTGAATCCGGAGCCAGCTTTAGTGGAATTGCCCGCCGGGCATCATTAAGAGGACTCAGTGGATTGGAATGGGCTGGAACCATCCCGGGTACGGTTGGTGGAGCTGTTTATGGAAATGCCGGCGCATTTGGCAGTGATGTTCAGCATAATCTCCTGTTGGCAGAAATCTTGCATCGTAAGTATGGCAAGCAGACCTGGAACTGTGAACATATGGCATATGGCTATCGTACCAGCATCCTCAAGCAGCAAACCGGTCAGGCAGTCATTCTGTCGGCGACATTTTCGCTTAATGCCAGCACACCGGAAGAAGTGAAAGGCAAAATGGACTCCTTCGCCAATCAACGCCGCCGCACACAGCCTGTTGGAGCAAGCCTGGGTTCCATGTTTAAAAATCCCTCCGGCGATTATGCTGGTCGTTTGATTGAAGCTGCTGGTTTGAAGGGAACCCGGATTGGTGGTGTTCATATCAGCACCAAACATGCAAATTTCTTTATCAATGATGAACATGCAACCGCAACAGATTATTACCAACTTATTCGACAGACGCAGGAAACCGTTTATCAACAGTTTGGTGTTCAGCTTGAACTGGAAGTGGAACTTCTGGGTGACTGGCAAATCCCAAACAATAACTTTTATCGATCTGGTGACAATGAATGATGAAAAATAAAATTCGATTGGGTGTTCTTTTTGGCGGGCGGTCGGGCGAACATGAAGTTTCGTTGATGTCCGCGCGTTCTGTTTTATCTGTATTGGATCCCCACAAGTATGATGTCACCCAGATTGGTATCACCCATTCCGGAAGATGGTTAACCGGGGACAATGTGTTGGAAGCCCTGGAGGAAAACAATACCAGCCAATTGGTTCCTGTCATCCTGATCCCCGAACCGGGCAGGAATATCCTGTATCAAATCCGGAAACAGGATCATGACCAGGTAATGGTTCCGTATGTTGAATTGGATGTCATCTTTCCAGTGCTCCACGGCACATTTGGGGAGGATGGCACTTTACAGGGCATGTTGGAAATGAATGGCATTGCTTATGTCGGAGCCGGTGTACTTGGATCATCACTGGGTATGGATAAAGGTGTCTTTAAGGACATTATGAATGCCCATCAGATACCTGTTTTAAATTCCTTGATTGTTTCCCGGCGGGAAATAAAAAATCAGATGACCAGAGTCCTTGAATCATCTGAACAGCTTTGTCATTATCCTATTTTTACCAAACCAGCCAATTTGGGTTCCTCGGTGGGAATCACCCTCTGCCGCTCCCGGTCTGACCTGGTGGAAGGTTTACAGGAAGCAGCCCAGTTTGACCGCAGAGTCTTGATTGAACAAGGTTTGCAGGATCCCCGCGAAATCGAAGTCTCCGTCCTGGGAAACGATGACCCCATCGCTTCGGTTCCCGGTGAAATCCGCCCCAGTGATGAATTCTATTCCTATCGGGCAAAATATATCGACAACCGTTCACAATTTCTTATCCCTGCCGATTTGCCGGAAGATATTTCCAGACAAATTCAACAGATCGCAGTGGAAGCCTACCGGGCTGTGGATTGTGCTGGAATGGCTCGGGCTGACTTCCTTGTGGATCGGGAATCATTACAGGTTTATTTGAATGAAATCAACACCATCCCTGGTTTTACAAAGATCAGCATGTACCCAAAGCTGTGGGATGCCAGTGGGTTGCCTTATCCCGCGCTGGTGGATCGGCTGATCGAATTGGCACTCGACCGGAAAGCAGAAAACGACGAAACGATACGCGAATACAGGAGAACATCATGAACCTAGTTAGAAAACCCACCCTGACCCGGTCTGAACAGGTGCGGCAACGCCGGGTTGAAGAATCCAGAAAGCGTATCACCAAGTCGCAAATTCCCGTTTCCAATCCAGGACCATATCCGGTGACTGTTCGGGGAGGGAGCGGAGCCCGTGTTCACCAGCGGACACAAAAACGTCCACGCCGTCAGTACTATTACAGTATTGGTGCGACGGGCGCTGAAATTCGGCTGCCTGCCATTCCTTCCATTCGGGCGGATTGGAAATGGGTGTCTGCAGGCATAGCTCTCGTCATGATTATTGCCTTATTCTTCTTTTTGAACTCATCCCAATTTACAATTAGCTCTCCCAAAACCGTTGGAATCCAACGAGTAACCGGTTCAGACCTTGAAGCTGTCCTTCGATTGCAAGGCTTATCCATCTTTGAGTTGGATACAAATATCGCACGTACCCAGCTCGCCATGGCTTTCCCCGATTTGAAAAACATTCAAATTCGTGCCAGTTTGCCAGCGGCAATAACCATCATCGCCGAAGAAAGACAGCCTGTTCTCGTCTGGAAAAATAACGATACAACTCTCTGGGTTGACACCGAGGGAGTCATCATCCCACCCCGGGGGGAAATTGGTCCCCTACCAGTCATCGAATCAGACAGCCTGCCTCCCCTGGGAGATAATGCTGTAAACCTGAATAACCCTGCAACCTCAGCCGTCAACAACGCAATCCCAACCATGCTCGAAACCAGCATTTTACAAAATTGGGGGCGCAGGATGGATAAAAATTTATTGTTGACTGCCCTTAAACTTACAACAATTGTCCCTGAAGGTACAACCATTGCTTTTTCAGACCGGCATGGTCTGGGTTGGATGGATACAGCCGGCTGGTATGTATATATCGGATTAACATTGGACGAGATCGATTTAAAAATGACGGAATATCAAGAAATTGTCAAGCAGGTTCAAGTCATGGGGTTAAGACCCCAAATCATCAGCGTGGAAACAATCCACGCTCCCTACCTGCGGATGGAGCAGTAACCATGGATGAAACAGTCGTAGTGGGAATTGATATAGGTACAACCAAAATCTGCACCCTGGTTGCCCGTGTGGAACCGGAGAACCGGCTGCGGATTTTAGGTGTGGGTATTGAGCCTTCACAGGGGATCAAGAAAGGCACCATCGTCGACCTTGCAGCTGCATCCCAAGCCATTGCCCATTCAGTGGAAAAAGCGGAACGATCGTCCGGGTTGGAAATCACCTCAGGTTGGGTCAGCCTGGCAGGCTCGCATGTGGCTTCAATCAACAGCCATGGAGTTGTGGGGATTTCCGGCAGGGTAATTGACGACGAGGATGTCGCGCGGGCACTGGAAGCTGCCCAGGCAGTTGCCATCCCGCACAACCGTGAGATCATCCATGTCATTCAACGTGGTTTTATCGTGGATGGTCAAAACGGCATCCACTCGCCTGAGGGAATGCATGGTTTTCGCTTGGAAGTGGAAGCCCACATCATCACAGCAGCATCTTCCACGGTTGAAAACCTGCGCCAGTGTGTCCATGCAGCGGGTGTGGAAGTGACCCAGTTTGTTCTGAACCCTCTGGCATCCGCCGAGGTTGTCTTGACTGATTCAGAACGCCAGATGGGTGCCGTGGTCTGTGATATCGGTGGCGGCACCACTGATCTCGCAATTTACATCGATGGCGATGTCTGGCATACCAGCGTACTGGCTGTGGGTGGCAATCACATCACCAATGATATTGCCCATGGGCTTCGCCTTCCCATCTCCCAGGCGGAGGAAGTCAAAAAACAGTATGGACATGCCCTGCAGGAGGAAGTAGGTGAAGATGAAGTCTTCAACATCCGACCATTTGGTGAAGAGCGTCCCACCCGGGTTAATCGTCGGGAATTATCAAACATAATTGAAGCACGGGTGGAAGAAATATTTGAAATGGTGCTCGCTGAAATAAAACGCTCCGGATATGACGGTCTGCTGCCGGCTGGTGTTGTACTTACCGGAGGGACCTGTCTTCTGCCAGGGACACGACCGCTGGCAGCCCGGGTGATGAACCTGCCTGTCAGACTGGCAAAACCTGAAAATTTACTGGGATTAACCGACCAGTTAAATTCGCCCGCATATTCAACCAGTGTTGGGCTGCTTCACTGGGCTCTCATGATGAGTGAAACCATCTCCACCCATTCAGGGGGGAGGGGTGGAAGGAAAGGAGTGTCATTCGATTGGGAAACCATCAAGAATTACTTAAGACGAATGTTACCATAACGGATTTTATTTTTATTCCATTCAATACAGGAGATAGCCATGGATTTTAATACATTACCTCAGCCAGAATCATTTGCAAGAATCAAAGTTATCGGTGTCGGCGGCGGCGGCTGCAATGCAGTCAATCGGATGATCGATGAAGGTTTGCAGGGAATCGAGTTCGTAGCGGTGAATACCGATTCCCAGGCATTGTTGCTTTCCAAAGCCACCACCCGGGTGCGGATTGGCGATAAGGCAACCCGTGGTCTTGGTGCTGGCGGTGACCCTGAGATGGGTCGCAAAGCAGCCGAGGAATCAGCGGATGACCTGTACGAAGTTCTACGCGGCAGCGATATGGTCTTTGTAACAGCCGGTCTTGGCGGCGGCACCGGCACAGGTGCAGCCCCCATTGTCTCCCAAATATCCAAGGAAGTCGGTGCGTTAACGATCGGGGTTGTCACCCGCCCCTTTACCTTTGAAGGTGGAAAACGGGCTGCGGCAGCTGAAAACGGCATCAACCGCTTAAAGGAACACGCTGACACCCTCATCGTCATCCCCAATGACCGCTTGCTTCAAATTGTGGACAAGCGCGCCACCCTGCAAGAATCCTTCCGGACGGCTGATGATGTTCTGCGCCAGGGTATTCAGGGAATTTCAGAATTAATCACCGTTCCCGGCTTGATCAACCTGGACTTCGCAGATGTCCGGACCATCATGTCCGAGGGCGGAGCAGCTCTTATGGCAGTTGGACGTGCATCCGGTGAAGATAAAGCCCGCCTGGCAGCAGACGCTGCGATTTCAAGTTCACTGCTGGATATCACCATCAATGGCGCCCGTGGAATCCTCTTTAATGTCACCGGTGGTCCAAACCTGACCTTGTTTGACGTCAACCAGGCTGCCGCCATCATCAAGGAAACCGCACATCCGGATGTGAACCTGATCTTTGGTGCAGTAATTGATCCGAGTATGGGCGACGAAATCCGTATCACAGTAATTGCCACGGGTTTTGATAACTCGGGCATGCCCCTGTCAACTCCGTCAGAACTGCGTGCCCGCCATCTTGACTCAACCACGGCTGTACGCCAACAGCAGATCGATCACACATCGGAAAATTCCTTAAAACAACCCGTAACAGCCACCTTCCCGCCACAGGTAGTTAACACGGGTGACCTGGATGTACCTGCGTTCCTACGAAAACGCGCCGAACAAAACCGCTAGGCAGATGTGTTCACATTTATTCCCGCATGCCACCCGGTGATACGGGAATGAGTACACATATCTGATTCCAATCCATGGTCGGATTCTATATTTTAACTGGAGGTATGAGTACTCTTGCATGTTTACGCGCGCATATTGGAAAACAAATTAACGATCAATCTGAGGTTGTCAACTAATCCATAACATCTCCTTAATCAAACATACCCGTGATATCTGTTCTGATCTCCTCTTTCCGGATTGTGAAAGAGGAGATCTTATCTTTAACACTGGAATGAACTTCTACATGGAAAGGTTTTTTTGATCAAAAGTACCCCCATCCATGGGCATACACGCTGCATTTCTCAAATTTATTCCATATCTGTACTCTGGTAAATAATATTTTTATCCAGATAAGTCCCATGAAATCCCAATAATATTTTAAGATTAATATGTTCAGATACCCCTTGCAGTGTTATTTTTTTTATGCTAGAATGATTGTACTACACCTACGGGATAAACAATATGCTACCCCCACATATGGGGGGCATTTTATCAACTAAAGAAAATCTCCATTGCACTGCCAGGGGATTGACTGGGCGGTTGTGTATTTATTTGTTTGATTTTAAATCAGACTGACGGGAGAAAAAGAGAATGCGCTGTCCTTATTGTCAACACATTGGATCAAGGGTCCTGGACACTACGCACGACAATCGGGGGGGAATTCGTCGTCGGAGGGAATGTGATGTGTGTCATCAGCGTTTCTCCACGTTGGAACGCCCAATTTTGGCTACTCCCCTGCTTATTAAAAGGGATGGTACCCGGGAGGAATTTGACCGCGAAAAATTAACCCGCGGCATCCGCATTTCCTGTGCCAAGCGCCCGGTTCCAGCAGCTGAAATCGATCGTCTGGTCGGTGAAATTGAATCCTCTCTCCAGCAATTGGGACGGGCAGAAGTATCCTCTCGTGTTGTGGGTGATATGGTCATTGCCGGACTGAAAAAGCTGGATCAGATTGCTTACATCCGCTATGCCATCGTTTATCTCCACATGGACGACTTGCAGGAAATTCGCAAAGAGATCGAT
>ERZ1026800.1145-NODE-1145-length-18433-cov-3.473615_pt1 | contig 18433 bp, 37 predicted proteins | sample MGYA00520873_ERZ1026800 | MGnify/ENA primary metagenome ERZ1026800 (study PRJEB33270, sample SAMEA104284475) | anaerobic digester metagenome | biome: Anaerobic digester microbiome; feature: mesophilic sludge digester; material: Anaerobic digester biomass...
GTCTTGTCTATGGGCCTGTGCATATACTCTGAATTAGCGCGGTGTAGCAGTTCCTTGACGCTATCGGTTATTGCATCGTGTCTCTTTGGATCATCATGCTTCCACGCGACAGGCTCCCCGAGCCACGCCTTTAGCGCAGCATCGTCGGGCTGGATGGAGAGGGCTTCAAACGCTGTGCGTGTTTCTAGCGATAGGTCGTCGTCATCAAGCCGCAAATCCATAGTGTCTATGAGTCCTTCAAGCGCCTCGTCCTTCTGCTTGCACGCGGCGAGGGCAGCGGCGAGTTGCTGCTCCAGACCTTTCACATAGCTCAATACAAACTGCTCTACAGTCTGGTCATCGGATTGGTCTATTCCGCTACCGCGAACTGCAATCCCTTGTAGGTACTTTATTGTCTCAATCAATCGCAGAATGTTTTCCGAATCTTCGATAGACTGCTTCTGACTGTCGGCGAGTTGCTGGCGCAGTTCTTTCTGCGCAGCTTCCCAAACCTGTTGCATTCGAGCGATGCCAATACACTCGAATCCATGAGAACCATTGTTTATTCTCTGCGCTTCCAACCAACTGTCTATCGTGTTACTCATTACAATCCTCCTTTTTAAGCCGCGTGTTGCGTTCATTTCACCACCTCAAAACGATGTGCGACTTTCCCGCGAATCCGGACGATGCGCGGCCCGTCGATCCAATCTTCAAGCTCATGCAGGGCTTTCTGCACGGTCGCCAGCGACAGGCCGACAGCGGATTCGATTTCCAGGGCTGTGCTTACCCCCTGAGAAATGGCGACGAATACCTTCTCTATGTTCGCCGCCTTCTCCAGAGCGCAATGCTCACGGGCATAAACTGATTCTGGCGTGCCTGACTTCCACCAAGAGTCCATTCTGTGCGTTCGTGCCTTGCCGCGCGGCAATTCGGTTTTGTGGTTGAACAGGATATGTGCTGTAAGGCTCATTCGTGGTGTCCGGTTTGTCTGGTTTTTTGGGTGTTATGCGACGCTTTTGGGGTCTACTTCGCGTTGGACGGCTCGATCTCATCAACATCAAGCAGCGCCACTCTTGTATTTGCCATGTCGTGCGAGCAGTCGCTGAGAAACTGCGCCGCTCCGTCGTTAATCCACGAATGGCAGCGCCAGCTACGGTCTGCGCCGTCGTACTGCGTCAGCACGCTTGGGCGCAAGGTTGGCGCCTCAGTGCTGCCGTTCCACGTCCAACAGCCGGTGCCGTCGCGGGTTCCGCTCCGAATCACTGGCAGCGTCAGAAGGCCGGTCGGCCCCGGTAGTCTAAGGCTCACATGCGTTGCGTCCTCGATGGCGCATTGCACGTAGCCCAACCCTTTCTCAATTCGCACAGGTTTTGCTTTCATGCATCCTCCGTTTCGCCGCCGTCCAACTGTGCCTTCAACTCGGACGCCTTCGGCGCCGGTTAAGGCGGCGTTAGCCCTCGTCATGGCCGCTCCGTTGCAAGCACGTCACAGTCACGCCGTCCGGCGCTTCGATCACCAGCGAAGGCTGAAAGCCGTTGCGGTAGTTCTGCGCCTCAATACGCATCGGCCAGCGCGGAAAGTCGGTGTCGGCAAAATCAGGGTCCCAATTCGCCACCCCAATCATCCAGCTTCCGCTTTTCCCGGGGCAGTGCTGCCCAGTCACAACTACGCCCATACCACTTTCCCTGTGCGCAACGAGGTATTCAATCGGCGCACCGCTAGCGCAGTTGTCGTAGTCGTCTTTGGTGTGCGCTATCTCGCCAAAGGTGTCGTCGCTGTAGCCTTCAAATCGCAGTATTGGCATTTCGTTTTCTCCGTTAAAAATCGGGCTAACCCATCGCTCCAGGCGACACGCCGCAAGCGGCGTCCGCCTGAGCTAGTGCGTTAGAAGGCTTTAGTTCGTCCTCTACCCACTTATCAATTTCCGCCATGAGCTTGTCAAATTCTTCCTCGCTCATACCTTTGTCGGCACCGTACCCGCACGTTTCGCAACCGCCCGCACCCTGAATGTCTCCGCGAAAGCGGCCTTTGAACTTCTCCAAAAACTTGCCCATTTTTCTCTCCTTTTCTCGTTGACCGTAGCAAAGCCTTCTAACTTTGCCTTCAACGGCGACCGCCCTTACGGGCGTCGCGTTAAGGCGGCGTTGGGCGTCAGCATCCATGCCCGCATTTCATCATCCGATCCAAATCCATCCGGGAATGACGCGTACTTAGTTGCGTCCGCGGCCATGTGACTAATGTTCTTTTTGTCAAAATCCGAGAGAATCACCATTACAGGCTCGGTCTCGCTGTCGTAAATGGTTTCACCGATCTTCACTTTCATTTTTCTAATCCTTTCCGGGCGTCAGCCGCCCAACATTTCAGTCAACGCGGACCTTCGCGGCTACGCCGCTCGGCCCGTTACTGCCAGCGTTGGAAGACATCAGCCGCGGCGGCTGTCTCGGCTTTCGCCGCGCTGGCGGCTTCTGATTCGGAATAACCGGTGGCTCGATTACCTGCGATTCGCCGGCCACCAGCTTGCGCATGTACGCCTGCAGTGATTCGTCGGTGAATCGCCACTCGCCGCCAACCTTGGCCCCTGGCACTTCTCGCTTACTGACCAATTCGCGCAGGGTGTAAGGCTTCATGCGCAGGAATTCGGCAGCTTCTGTCAGGATCAGGACTTTCATTGAACGTCCCATCCCCATAGTTGAGTTTTGCCACCGGATTTGCTGTTGGCGAACTCGGCCAGCATGCGCCATCCGGATTGCTGCAGGATGGTGATTTGGGCCGCATTGCCGGCGTCGACCGTGCAGGTTGCGAAGTCGTAGCCAAGGCGCTTCAGCATCTGCATCTGGAGCTCTTTGAGAACGTGGCCATGGCCGCGACCACGCATGCCGTAGCGAACGAAGAAACCATGGCAGTGCGCCATTTGCGGTTGCGATGGCGCGGGCTCGATGTGGAAGGCGCCGGCATTGTTTGAGAATCGGTTCATGCCTCACCCCCGCTTTCCGCCCATCGCATCGCCTTGTTTGCCATGAAAAAGGCTTCAGCGCATGTCATCTTGCTGGATCGGATATATAGTTCTCCATCGGCGTCATAGGCGATTATCAGCACATCCTGCATGCCGCTTTCCGCGTCGGCAAGCGCTGAATGCAGAGCTTGCGCCGGAGTCATAGTCGTATTCGGCGCCGGAGACAGCCTGATGATCGGGGTCGTCATTATTTTCTCCATCCAAATTGGAGCGGGTCGCGCAGTACCCAAAGGTGCCGCATGTTTGCCACATTCACGATGTCCCGGTCCTTCGGGTAAATCTCCACAGCCATGTAGTCGCCGAGCCCAGCCTGCCGCTTGATGTCCTGTAATTCTTCCCAAGTGATACCGTCCTTCCAGCGCCCAGATGACGTGTCGATTTCAGAGCGAGCTATGGAAAGGCGCGAAATTCCATCGTGTTCTTGGTAGCACTGGACGAGAAAGAAACGGCTTCGCAATACGGCATAGGGAATCTTCGAGGCGCCTGCCTGGTACGCCGGCCATTCCGCTATTGGAACGGGCTGAAGAACGGTCGGCAACTTGGCGTTGTCGCGCGCAAGTTTGCGGCGCTGTTCTCTTGAATAATTCATTTGTTTGCCCCCATGATCGCCGCCAGCAACTGATCTATCGCAGCAACACCGTCGCGCTCGTAGGCGGCGATGGCTTTCTTGTGCTTGCGATCAATCAGCCGAAGCGCGGCGCCGTTGTTCTTTCGATACCAGCGGCGAGAACCCCGTGCATGGACGCGCTGTCCGTTTTCGGTGTTTCGGTAGCGCTTGCACGCCTCGGCATTGGTCAGGTTTGGAAGCTCGGGCGCGTCGTCCAGTGAGCCCCATTTCCATAGGGCGGCATGGCGGCCCTTTGCTCGGCGCCAGGCGGCGATATAAACGGCTTTCTCGGGCTTGGCGTGAAGCTCTCGGATCAGGTTGCCAACAGCGCCGCGATTGCGGTCGAGTCGTTCAGCGATGTCGTCGACGGACAGCGCCGGGCTGTCCTCGCCGAGAAGGTCCGGAAGTTCTTCGAGCAGGGTCTTGGCGTGCTTGGTCATTACTTCACCATCGGCTCAAGGGTATTGGCATCGACGCCGAATGCCTTGGCAACCTCTTCGACTTCCTCGCCGAGCGATCCATCCGGATAGAAGACGATGGCCGGCACTTCGGTTTTGGCCTGTTTTTCGGCCTGGCCGTAGCATTTGACGGCGTCAACAACTTCCTCTGGTGAGTTTCCCTCCCACCCTTGATCAACGATATTTTCTGCAGGGAAAAGCAGTATCGCGTAGCCGCCATCTTCGCCTTGGTTTAGTTCGACATTTCCAAGGAACATGAGTAATTCGATGGTGCGCCACCGATCGGCATCTTTCGCCGCCTCGTCGAGTTTCGCCTGAAGCATGGATTTGTCAGAGCGAAGACCGGCTATCTCGTCGTTCAAATGCGCGATCTGCTGGCGCATGTTTGTGATCGTCAGGCCGGCGCCTTCTAGCCGTTCAACCTCATTGCACAGTTCAGCAATCGCCAAGCAGGCGGCGTCCATTGGGAACCCGTGATACCAGGCGGATTCCCATTGTTCAAGGTTGTAGTTCGCCCGGTAGCAGTGGAGGGTGTTCGCGTCCATGATCAGCGTCCAGTGCTGCCGAATCCGCCTTTGCCACGGGCTGTCTCGCCAAGCTCATCGACGAACTCGAACGAGACGCGCGGGATCGGCAGGATGCAGGCTTGGGCGATGCGGTCGCCGGGCATGACCGACATTGGCATGCCTTCGTCGCGCTCGACATCACAGGTCAGCTTTACCTTGATTTCGCCGCGGTAGTCGGAATCGATGCAGCCGACGCAATTGGCCAGGCGAGTGTCGAAATTGAAGCCGTGGCCGCTGCGCGACAGGATGAACATGCCGTAGCCTGGGGGAATTTCGAAGGCCAGGCCGGTATCGAATACGACGGGATGGCCCTCCTGTACCAGACGCGGCAGTGTGTTGATCGAGTACAGATCGAACCATCCGGAGCCATCGGTGGCATAGGTCGGCATCTTGGCAAGCGGGGAGAGTTGTTTGATGTTGATTTGCATAATTTATGATAATAGATTGATTAGGATTAGGCAAGCATTCTAGGTGATGGCTAGAACGGGATGTCGTCGCCGAGATCGTCGAACGAGGGCTTCGGCTTGTTCTTGGCCGGGGCCGGCGCGTAATCGGTCGGCTCGCTGCCCTGGCTGCGCTGGCCGCCATCGGACTTGCTGCCGAGCATCTTCATTTCGTCACCGCGAATCTCGGTGGTGTAGCGCTCTTGGCCGTCCTTGTCCGTCCATTTGCGGGTACGGATACTGCCCTCGACATAGACTTGCGAGCCCTTCTTCAGGTACTGGCCGCAGATTTCGGCCAGCTTGCCGAAGAACGAAATGCGGTGCCATTCGACAGACTCTTTCTTCTCGCCAGTGGCCTTGTCCTTCCAGCTTTCGCTGGTGGCTACCGTAAGGTTGCACATGGCGTCACCCGATGCGGAGTAACGAACTTCCGGGTCTTTTCCCAGATTGCCGACGATGATTGCTTTGTTGACGCTTGCCATCACGCACCCACTTTCTTTGTCACAAGGTCGATGATGTCGGCGACCGTCTTGCAGGGTTCGATTTCTTCGTCAGAAATGAAGATGTCGAATTCGTCCTCGATCAGCATGAATGCTTGGATCGCGTCCAGGCTGTCCATTTCCAGGCCGTCTTCGAGGGTGGTTTCCGGCTTGATGCTGTCCTCCGGGTGGCAGGATTGCTCGGCTAGTACGCGGGCGACTGCCTTGAAAATGTCCGGCATGCTATTTCCCCTTGGTGCGGCGTGGCTGGACCTGAATGGTAGGGGCGGGCAGGCCGCGCTCCATGATGGGCAACATGCTGCCCATTCCCATGATCAATGCGGTTGCAAGTGAGGCTCGGATATTTCTCATGGATCACTCCTGATTCGAGAGGAAGCCCGGGCGGGTGTAGATCACACCGATTTCGCCACGGATGGATTGTTCAAGAAGCGCGATGTCGGCGGTGGCCACGTTGTAGCGGTCTTCGGCTTGATGGCGCTTGGTCGGTTCGTCCTTGTAGCGCTCAACGGACTGTCGCATGGCTATGGCGCGTTCGCCCGCCTTGACCAGTTCGGCGGCCATCTTCTTCGGTAGCGGGAACGGGATGGCGATGAACTGGATGTCGAGCCCGGTGCGGAATTGGCTCATTTAGCCACCTTGGCGATCAGTTCTTCAACGGTAACGCCGCGCAGCTTGGCCAACTTGGCGATGGCGGCGGCCGGCGTGCCGTAGGCCAGGTCGACCACAATGCGCGTTGGCTCCGGGGCGTTGCGACCGCCTTCGTAGCGGCTGCCGCCGGATTGGGTGACGCCGATCCGCGACCAGAATTCGGTCTGGTTCATGCGCAGTTTGGTGCGCAGGGTCTTGTAGTCGGTTTGCTTGCTGGATGCCATGTTATTTCTACTCCTTCTTTTCGATGATCTTGGTGAAATCGTGCTGGCCCTTGATGTGCTTGCCGAGGAACGATCCGATGGATTCGGAAGTCTTGAACTGCTCGAACTTCTCGGCGCTGACCCCTTTGTAGTGGTAGAGCGTGCCGCCGTGCTTGAAGCGGACGGCCATGGTGTTGGAGGCCGGGTCGTGGCCGATTTCGGAAATTTGCGAGCTTGATACTTTATGAAGTGCGATTTTTGATTGCACGGTAACTCTCCTTTGTTCGTTGAATGCGATTTAGCGTGCCGAACTTGATCCATCTTTGACGCAGTGTTCCGGGGTCGGTATTCAGTTCTCTTCCCCACTGAGAATACGTCATCGTTTTTCCATTGAAAGTCACAAGAACGGTTGTTCGTTTGTTGCTGTCCTGCTCTTCCTTCGTTGCCCATCGACAGTTGCTTGGTTCGTAATTTCCGTTGTTGTCGATGCGGTCTATCGTTGTTCCTTTTGGTCGCGGCCCCATGTCAGAAAGAAAGCACAAAAAGTCGCCCCATCTTTTGCATACCGATATTCCACGCCCCCCATAGTTTTTGAATGAAATGTTCGACTTTGTATTGCAGCGCGATCGCATGGCGCACCAAGCGCGATATTCCGAAGATTTAATTTGCCCATGAGTTGCGTTTGCGGATCGGGCCGCTTCCGCCTGGAAGCATCCGCACGACTTTGCTCTGCCTCGGCGAAGCTGCGCTGTTCCAGGCGTAGATTCATTTCCGCAATCACAACGGCAAAGCCACCGAGTCGATCCACCTTTCTTTTTTGGTGGCATTGCATGCATAGCAACAAGCCTTCCAAAACGCTGTCCAGAAAGGTCAATCTTGTTCGGCATTCGTTTGCTACTCCTTTTCAGGTGGTTGTTGGTGTTTCGGTAAAAACATGGGTGGGGTTGGTTGCCTACCCGCCAATAGGCACTTCTCAGGCGTTTGCTGCGCCAACCCCGTTGATCGTTACGCGGCCTTCTTGAACGACTGCACCATCACAACGCCGATGTGTTCCTGAATCTTTCGGCAGATGGTCGGGAAGTCGCGTTCTTCGTACAGCTTGGCGGCCTTGTCGGTAGCGACCGGCTTGAATCCGAGCATTTCAAGCTGGTCAGCGGTGACACTGACGACACCAAGGCGGGCATTGATTTCGCCGAGCTTGATGCGCGGTAGGCAAGCGGTGGCAGTCGCTTGTTGCTCACTGGCGATAGACAAAGCCGGTTGTGTCTCAGATTTCGGCTTTTCTTCAACACAAGCGGGCTGCTCGAACTGCGTCTGGCTGGCCGCCGTCGCTTGTTCTGCTGCCGCCTTGCGCTCGGCATCAAGTTTGCGGATTTCTTCGGCAACCCGTTCGTTCGCTTCGCGCTGTGCCTTGGCCTGTTCCTCGGCGCGGATCTTCTCGCGCTCGGCTTCCAGTCGCTGGGCTTCCTTTTCCTTGTGCTGCGACACGCGGGACATCAGCAGGGCGGTGAAATCGTCCTTTGCCTTGGCGCAGACGGAAGCCAGATCGGGGAACAGGAAACGCCAGTCGAATCCTTCGCCTTGGAGGGTCTTGATGTTGTACTCGATGCGGTCGGCAATCTCGCTGGTGGCGACTTTGCAGCGGGCCAGTTCGGCGCTGACCTTTTCGCGCATGGAGTCGAGCGACTTCAAGCCTTTGACGGCACCGCCGAAGTTGCTTTCAAAGGGAGGCATGTAGCCGCCGATACGGTCATTGAGCGCCCGCCAGTAGTCGCCCATGGCGTCAGCGCCAGCGCGCACGATGTCTTCCTTGCGCCGGTCCTTTTCCTCGGTGATCTTCTTGTCGAGCGCCTTGCGCACGTCACCGGCCATCTTGGCGACTTCATCCAGGGCGCGATGCAGTTCGGCGATACTGGTCGTCTGGTCAAGGGCGTTCTGCTTGGCGCGCTTGGCGTTGTCCTCGACATCCTTCAGGTACTTGACGGCCGCCGATGCGTCGACAAAATCCTGATCGGTGACGAGCTCAGTCTTGATGCTGGAGATTACGGCATTGGCCGCCGCCTTGAACTCGACCAGATTGCTGTGCGTGACGCGGCCGGTGACTTCGACAACCAGGGCCGGCAGGTTGTCGATCGGATTAGCGGTCAGGATCGGCTTTGCTTCGATGACTTCCGGTTGGTAGTTGCGCACGTCTTCATCGAACTGCTTCCAGCCGGCCTTCAGTTGCGCGATGCGTTCCGGCGTTGAGCGGTAATCGCAGTAGACAAAGTTGTCGGTCGTGCCATCGCTGACTACGAAGATGATCTTCTCGAAGCCGAACACAGCGATCTGCTGATCCAGTTGCCACTTGTGCGAATCCGGAACTTCTCCGGCATCGACCATGGCGGCGAATTCGGCGTTCCACAGCTTATGCTCGAAGCCGATTTCACAGGTCATTGTCGTGCCGTCAGAACTGGCCAGCAGACGGCCTTCGTCGTCGGTGGCGACCAGCGGGTAGAGGTCTTCGCCGATGATGGCTTCGAGAATGGGGCGGGCCAGCGCTTCGGTCATGTGGCCAAGATCGAAACGGCGCTGCATGTCCGGGGTGATTTCATCGGTGATGCCGGTCGCCTTTTCGCGGACCAGTGCCGAACGGCTCTTGTACGGGCTGACGCCCATCATGGCCGGGGCTTCGCTGGCGTTGCGGGTGTTGGCGCGCAGCGCGTGCCATTCCGGGGAACCTTGTTGAACTTCATGGATGATCATGATTATTCTCCGTAATTGACGGCCAGATCTTCGATGGCCAGTTTCTGGTTGTCGGACAGGACGTACTTGGTCAGCGTCGTCGAAATGATCTGCGCCGGCTTCAGCTTCCCGGCCTTGACCGCTTCGCGCCACTTGGGCAGTTCGAGATTGAACTTGTCGGCCGGCATTTCGGGCAGCGCTGCAGCCGGTTTTGTTTCCGCCGGCTTCGTCTGCTTGGCTGCGCCATCCTCGGGAGCGAAGGCTTGTTCCGGCGTGGTGTCACCTTCCTTGATGGCGGTGATCAGACCGCGCAGAACAACCAGATGATCGAGCGTGATGTCGGCAGATCCTTCGACGCCCAGCTTGGCGAATACCTGTTCCTGCGTGACGCCGAAGGCAACCAGCGCCTTCAGGGCATCGGCCCGGCGGTTGGCCAGGGTCGAGAAGTCACCCATGACCACGGCGCGGGCAGCCTGGTACATATCGTCCCAGAACGCTTTCGGTACTCCCTTGAGAATAGCGTTACGCAGAGCAATGGACGAGGCCGCATTGCCGGTTACTCCGATCATGTCGGCGTTGTAGCGCTTTCCTTTGCTATCGGTAATGCGGCGCTGTACCTCATAGGTTAGGCCGACATTGCGTTCGCAGTCATAGAAAACGCCTTGCGCGGTGATGAAGTCGCCAGCATCGGAGACAACTCGGGCTCCGGCTCGGCAGTTTCCCCAAGCCGAGGCAACGACTTCGGCAAATCTGGCGCTCGGGCCTTCTATGGTCTTGTTTCCGCGGGGAAGGGCATAGATGCAGGATTCTGCAACCGACTCATTGAGCGTTACCATCTGCAGTGCTTCTTGACGGAAACGCTTGATTGAGCGCGGGAACTTGTGGGCGGTCGTTACCTGTTGTTCGATCTCGGATCGATTCAACACGGCGACGGTGCCGCTTTCCACGGAAATTCCGGCGACTTCCCGGCCTTCTTCGTATTGATCGTTCATGATTTCCTCAGAGGGTTGAGTTTTTAACGAGCTTCCCGGATCGACGAAACCCGGAAAGCTTTGAATTTCGGATCGTCCGCGATGATCTTGCGGACTTCGGCTTGATCGCGGGCGGTGACGTATTCCAGACGACGCCTTGCGCTCTCGTTCTCGTTGAGACACGCCTTGCGTGACAAGGTGACTTCCCAATTGATGTTGGCGCGAAGCATGCCGGTGAAATTACAGGCCATTACGCATTCCTTTATGTCACTACCGGTTACTCTTTCCGGCATCCTCAAGCGCCCCGGCTTGTGACCAGAGGGGATAGTTGACGGCTGATCGTGGCCTTCATCGGGCGGAACCCTTCAGGGCGTTTGCCAGCCGAGTCAAGATCAGGCCATGTGCCAGGTGCGGCGCTGGCCGGCTGGCAGGGTGGCGTTGTAATTGGAACGCAGGCGAGCCAGGTTCGTCCGGGCATTGCTCCTGGAAATATCCATGTTGCCGCGGGTGATCGGGTCGCCGTTTATTTCGTTCAGCCAGTTGAGAATCTTGGTCTGGCCCTCAATGTGGATTTCCAGCGCGTAAAGCTGGAACCACAGAATGATGCGAGTGATAGCTTTCATGTGATCGACCTCCGTTGTCGATGGGATGCAATACGCATCCCGTATGACAAGATTAGACGATTGCTAAACGGAAAGCAAGCGCGTTGATGCAAAAAAATACCGGCAACATTGTTTGCTTGCGCTACGACGCGGACATGGTGTAAATTCTGATCAACACGCGCTTATCAATATTAACCATTGCGGTTATATTGCCCTTTCATCATAAAAGATAAGCGGCAAGTAAGCAACGAATACAGTCTTCTCAATGGGCAAGCGCCGGCCAGCGCGCCTACTGTTACCGCGAGTTCCCGGTAGGCAGCCCACCCTTTTCTCAAGGTCACGAACTCGCACGAAGGAACCGCACAATGAAAGACCGACCAATACTTTTCTCGGCGCCGATGGTGCGCGCCATCCTCGAAGGCCGGAAGACGCAGACGCGGCGGGTTGTGAAGCCACAGCCAAGTCCGAGCAGCGACACCGCATTCGTTGGCACGGATGGAATATGGCGCTTTTCCCACCCAACCCTGCGCGACCCAGTAAGCCACGAAGCAGACGATGTTCGCTGCCCATACGGACAGCCTGGCGACCGGCTGTGGGTACGGGAGAAGTTTCAGCCTCTGTTTGCCGACGACATAGAAAACCATTGGGAAACCGATTGGAAGACCGGCAAGGGCTACAAGATCAGCTATCCGGCCACCGATGGGATTCAGGAATTCATTGATCTGGACGACGGACTGAGTGACGCCTGCAAGCCATCTATCCACATGCCCCGCTGGGCCTCTCGCATCCTGCTCGAGATAACCGGCGTCCGCGTTGAGCGGCTTGCTGACATAAGCAAAGACGATGCAATGGCCGAAGGAATCGTGGTCCAGCCAGATGGAGGATTTGGCCTTGCCGACTCCACGCACTATAACTTTTCAGACCCAACCGATAGCTATTGCAGTCTTTGGGAATCCATCAACGGCGACGGCTCATGGTATGCAAACCCATGGGTCTGGGTCGTCGAATTCAAGCGGGTGACGTAATGGCCAGATACCGCAAAGTCGACCCGAGAATCTGGAATGACGCGAAGTTCCGGGCCCTGAATGACCAGGGGAAATTGTCGTTCTTTTTCCTCCTGACACATCCGCACATGACCGCCATTGGCGCAATGCGCGCCTCGCTTCCTGGCCTCGCTTCTGAAATCGGATGGAGCGAGAAAGCCTTTCGGGAAGCCTTCGGAGAAGCCTCTACGAAGGGTATGGCGATGCACGATGAAAGTGCATCTTTGATCTGGCTTCCGAACTTCCTTAGATACAACCCCCCCGAGTCTCCAAACGTTGTGAAAGCATGGTCTTCGGCGCTTGATCTGCTGCCCGAGTGTGCGCTGCTAAACCGCGTCATTGCTGGCGCCGTAGCCTTTGCACAAGGTTTGAATAAAGGCTTTGCGGAAGCCTTACCGGAAGTCTTCGCCAAGGCTATGCCTTATCAGGAGCAGGAACAGGAGCAGGAATCTATCTCTAACGAGATAGATAGCGCGGCAGCAAAATCGCCGCGCTTCCATGCGCAAAAATGGTTGGAATCCAAAGGCGTCCCAAAGCAGGTGGCTGCTGACTGGATCAAGTTGCGAAAAGCCAAGCGGCTTGAGTCGACATTGACGGCTTTCGAGGGTGTTGAGGCCGAGGCGCAGAAGGCTGGCTTTCCACTGGCGACGGTTATCGCTTGCTGCGCGAAGAACAGTTGGGGGAGTTTCAAGGCGTCTTGGGATCACGGCCTTGGGGGCGAGGGTGGGGTAAGGGCTGGGCATTGGTTCATGTCTGCGCCGGGCATCGAGGAGAAGGCCAGGGCCCTTGGAATGATGCAAACGAAGGACGAGATATTCCCGAACTTCAAAGCCCGTGTCTATGCCGCAGCAGGGGTAACTGAAGCTATGGTGCGCGCCGCAAAAATCGACGCTGGCGAACGAGTGTGATTGCCTACCAATGAGCAACCACACAACATCAAGAGCGCCGACGATGGCGCAGGCTGTCGAAATAGTCACGAACTGCATCGATCGCCGAGAGCAGGGCAGGCAACTGTCGTTCATGCGGGAAACGCAGGGCGAGGAGTTTGCCCAGCAGGTTCATGACAAGGTTAAGGCGGCCGGCGGGGTGAAAAAGAAATGATTTTCGGTTCCGTATGCAGCGGCATAGAAGCCGCCTCTGTCGCGTGGCATCCGTTGGGCTGGAAGGCGGCGTGGCTGGCTGAAATCGAGCCTTTCCCGAGCGCCGTTCTGGCGCATCACTATCCGGACACGCCCAATCTCGGCGACATGACCAAGATTTCTGCCAGGGTACTGACCGGCGATGTCGTCGCGCCTGATGTGCTGGTCGGCGGCACGCCTTGTCAGGCGTTTTCAGTCGCCGGTCTGCGCGAAGGTCTCAACGATGGGCGCGGACAACTGACCATCAAGTACATGGAGCTTGCCAATGCAATTGACTTTATTCGCCAGCGGCGAGGCGAAGAGCCTGCCGTCATCGTCTGGGAAAACGTCCCGGGCGTCCTCTCCGACAAAACCAACGCCTTCGGCTGCTTTCTTGCAGGACTTGCCGGAGAAAGCGTGGAGCTCAAGCCGGCAGGGGGTAAATGGTCGAACGCTGGTTGTGTGTTTGGCCCCCAAAGAACAGTCGCGTGGCGCGTCCTCGATGCCCAATATTTCGGAGTGGCCCAACGACGCCGCCGTGTGTTCGTTGTCGCAAGTGCTCGAAAAGGGTTCGATCCCGCAACGGTTCTTTTTGAGTGGGACGGCGTGCGCCGGGATACTGCGCCGAGCCGAGAAGCGCGGCAAGTCGCTCCCACCATCCCTGCACGCAGCACTGCAGGCGGTGGCCTTGGAACCGACTTCGACTGCGACGGCGGAACCATCTGCGTAGCCACGGGTCAGGCCGGTGCCGAAATCGGTGCCGAAATGGCGCCGACGCTGAACTGCAACCACGAAGCGCCGTATGTGGCGCACAGCCTGCGCGGCGAAGGCTTCGAGGCCAGCGAGGACGGCACGGGGCGGGGCACGCCGTTGGTGCCGGTCGGCGTCACGATCCACGGGACAGACCTGACTGTGCAAAAGGTGGCCAGCTACGACGAGCTGGCTCAGTGTCTGCGAGCCAGAACACCCGGCAACATCGACAACAGCAGCACGACGGTTGTTCAGCAGCCAGTAGCCTACGGAATCCGCACCGCCAACACCAGCAGTAACGGGTGGGGTATCCAAGAAGAATGCACGCACCCCCTGGATTGCGCGCAAGGTGTGGCGGTGGCGCAGCCTGTGGTGCACGCCATCCAAGCAGGCGCACTGCGAGTGAACCCAGCAAGCGGGCCGGACGGCGTAGGCGTGCAAGCTGACCACGCCTACACGCTGGAAGCCCGCGCGGAGGTTCAGGCAGTTCAAAGTGCCATGCAGGTGCGCCGACTGACGCCCACCGAGGCGGAAAGATTGCAGGGATTTCCTGACAACTACACGCGCGTTCCTAACTGGAATGGTTGGCGCAAGTTGGACTCCAGCGAAACGCCAGATCAGTGTATCTCCGAAGGCCTTGAGGTCAAGCTGAACAAGAAAACTGGAAAGTGGCGCGTCAAGGATGTCGATGGGCCACGATACAAGGCGCTGGGCAACTCAATGGCTACGCCGTGCATGTTCTTCATCGGCTCTCGGATCGATGCTGCGGTCAGCGCCGGTAAAGCGGCGAAGAAGGGGTGCGCATGAGCAAGCGCCAGAAAATCTACTTTCGTGTCGCCAAGGGCGCACTAGTGCCGGCCGATAGCTACGCTGCATCGCAACTGCGCGAGCGCGGCTATCACATCGGCGATTTGCTTTCAGCGGAGTTGACCAAGCCTCGCAATCCAAAATTCAACCGGCTTGTTCATCGCATCGGCCAACTGGTCGTTGCGCACATCGACGCCTTTGCCGGACTAAAAACGCACAAGGCCATCAAGCGCCTACAGCTTGAAGGAAAGGTGGCCTGCGATGAAATCGGCTATCAGGTGCCGGGCTACGGGATGTTGATGCAACTGGTGCCGCGCAGCTTGAGCAACGAATCAATGGACGAGGGCGAATACCAGCAAGCCGCCCGCGCCATTTGCCGGACCATTGCAGAACGCTATTGGCCCGATCTTTCCGAGGACGCAATCGCCGAAATGGCGGAATCATTCGTGGAGGAAGTATGAGGATCAACCAAGCCCCAACGGCGTGCGATGCCTTCCACGCCAACAGCGAAAACGGCCTGGCCAGCGGCCAGCGCAACACGATTCTGCGCTTCATCGAGACGGCCGGCGGTTCGTGGTCGATCGGCGAACTGGCCGATGCGCTCGGGATGCAGAAAAGCACGGTCAGCGCCCGTCTGAATGAAATGTTGAACCAGTTCTGCATGCTGGTTGAAAAGCCGAAGCGCAAGGACCGATTGAGCAACATCACGATTCGGCCCGTTGGGCTTCCGGCCAAGCAACTTGAGTTGCTGCAATGAGCATCGTCAAGCGCAAGCCGTACCGCAACCGCAAGATTCTAGACCTGGCCCACAAGGTCAATGAATGCCAGGTGCGAATTCCTAGCGTGTGCATCGGTTACTCAGCTCATGGCTGCGAGCCCGCTCATTCCAACCAGTCAATTCATGGGAAAGGTGCTGGCCAGAAGGCCGACGATAACCGCCATGTGGCTGCCTGCCATTCGTGCCATGTGGCGATTGATCAAGGGCCAATGCCGAAGGCCGAGAAGGTCAGGCTGTGGAACGCGGCATTCGAGCGCACAAGGGCGCTGTACATCAAACGGTTCAACATTGATTTGGAGGCTGTAAATGCAGGATGAACGCGAAAAATTCACCGACCCCATCGACCAGGCGGACTATTTCCGCGAGTCGGTCATCGACGACAAAGTAAAAGAGGCGCAGCGCATCGCGGCAGATATTCCCATCGGCGTGTCCGGTTCGTGCGACTTCTGCGGCGAGGAGTACAGCCGTCTGGTCGGTGGCGCCTGCGGATTCTGCCGCGACAAGTACAAGCTCGACGAATGAAATACGACTGCCAGAACTACGACATCAACCGGCTTTGTCGCTTTGACCGGCGGGCTCTTGATCGGCGGTGCGATGGTTGCCAACGAACGACAGATCAGGCGTATCTCGAATCACAAGGACTGTGGATCGTTGGCATTTCGCATGCGCTGCCGGTGGTGCGGGCCGAGCCTGGCCGGTTGTTTATTGAGCGGTTTCCATTGCGCGAAGTGAATAATGCTCCGATGGTCTGAAGATCAACTGCGCGAGCATCACGCCAAGCGCCAGGGCAGGGTAGAGGCCAAGGCCGAGGCGAAAGACCATCAGGCCGACCAGCCACGGGCGAAGTATCGCAACAAGAAGGTTCAGATTGATGGCAGGACGTTCGATAGCAAGCTTGAGGGCCGCGTCTATGTCGATCTGAAGCGCCAGCAAGAAGCCGGCTTGATCACGGCGCTGCAATGCCAGGTAAAGTTCGCGCTGGAGGTTCATGGCGTCCTGATTGCGCACTACATCGCCGACTTCACATTTCGAGATTCGTCCTTTGCTTTTGTCGTGGCCGACGCGAAAGGTGTGAGGACGCGAGAATACATCCTCAAGAAAAAATTGATGAAGGCGTGTCACGGCATCGACATCAAGGAATACCGGCGGGAAAAATCCCGTGCCCGGAAACCCAATCCTGTGTAGAATTTCGCCAGAAGCACCGGAGCGCGGCTGGACTCCGAAGGCATCCTGGCCTTCCGCGCAAGGAAAGAAGAAGCCCGCCAAGTGCGGGCTTAGTCTTGTCCGGCTGATACGCGGAGGAATGACTTTCGGATGCCTTCGAGGACTTTTGCCCAGCCTATTCGTTCGTGCCATGGCTTGCCGTCTGCAGTGGCGCGGTAGCAGTCTATACGGCCGGTGCGGTAAAGCTCGATGGTATGCGTCACCTCGCCGAAGTCGAAATCCGTGATGACGATTCGTCGGCGAAGTTCAGGCATCGTCGGCGGGCATTCCGGCGCTGTCGATTCAAGACGAATGCGCTCTTTGGCCGCCCGTGCTGCGGCCATTTTGGCGCTCTGTTGAATGCGTTTTCTGTAGGGCATACCTTGCACGGTTCACATATTCAAGAGTTAGAGCGCAAGGCCTCTTCCAGCATCTTTGCCGCCTCATGGAGAGCCCGATGCCTCCCGAGCTTCTCGGCCGCCGCGCAGTGCGCCTTCAGTTCGGCCTCGCCAAACTTACCGCGCTCGACCTTGATTTCCCAGCCCAAGCACTCGTCGCGCCGAAGTTGGCCGATGTAGTCGAAATAGGCGTTATCTGCCCTGGTGCGCATGCGCTCTAACACGTCAGTCAACGCGGACGCCCCGCCGGCGGCGCTGTTTTCTGTTTGTGCGTTCTCCATCTTCATCTCCTGTGTTGGTAGCGGTCTAACCGCCAGTTCAACTCGGACGCCTACGGCGCCGGTTAACTTATTGGTTGGCAGGCAAAAGCCCGGCCTGCGCGGTGTCTCGCTCTATTCGCGCACAAGCGACATCGAACCATTGCCGCTCGCGTTCCATGCCGACGTAGCGCCGCCCATGCTTCGCGCACGCCACAGCCACAGATGCCGATCCCATGAAAGGATCAACAACCATCCCTCCAGGTGGCACGGAAGCCAGTACGAACCGCTCCAGCATCGCCACGGGTTTCGCATGAGGGTGCAGTGTTTCGTCGGCGTGTCGTGGCGCTGGGCGCGGGTAGCGCAGCACGTTTCCGGGGCTTTTACCAAGCGGGTTCTGCCTGTCCGGCCTGCCTTGCGGACGCTCTTTTCGCGGAGCGTATTCCTCACGGATCGCGTCAACGTCAAAATAACAGGGCGCACCGCGCCCCATGAACAACACTGTTTCCGTGCCGTTACGATAGTTTTTCGCCGCCGGGTAGCCTGTGCTGTGATCCCAAATCAGCTCGCGGTGAAAATCGAGCGCTCCATCAAGGCCAACCCGCCACACATGCGGTGCCATCCCAAACCAGTAGCAAGCGCCCCCGTCTTTCAGAGCGCCAGCAATCAGCGGCAGCGCCCACAACGGCAATTCGTTGTCCCACTCGGCTGCACCGATGTTGTATGGCGGGTCAGTAATCGCGCAGTCAGCATCGCGCAACGCGGGCAAAATTTCCCGGCAGTCGCCGTGCCACAGTTCGCAATTCCCGATTATCACTTTTTCAGCCATCATCACTCCGTAGTTACGTTTTGCCTGCCAACACGTCGCTCAACACGGACGCAGGCGATAAAGCCGCCTGCGCCGGTTAGCTAAGCGTTAGGCCCGTACAGCTCCGCATGCAACTTCAGGCCGTTAGCATCCATACCGGGAAGCATTTCTTGCGGCTCTCCGCATTCGCCTTTCAGGTACACAAAGCAGTCCGGGCCGCAGCCGCCTGAAATTCCGACGTTGAAGCATTCGCTTGTGCCAACCGGGTAATTCCCGGTGTTCGCCAGCGCGTTGCCGTGCTGCAACGCCTCAAGTTCGTTTCTTGGTGCTTGCTCAAAAAGCAGCTTCATCGGGTCTGCGGCATCGATCCTCCGCATCGAAGCCCATCGCCCAAACTTGGCCTCGTTCTTTGCTCGCTCTTGCGCCTTGAATTCGTTTGCGTTCATCACTTTCTCCAAATACGGGCCTAACTCATCGGTGCAGGCGACCTTGCGCAAACAGCCGCGCAAGGCTCCTGACCTAGTGCGTTAGGCGCAGCCAGCTTGCCAATTTCAGCC
>ERZ1026800.1149-NODE-1149-length-18397-cov-3.646743_pt1 | contig 18397 bp, 24 predicted proteins | sample MGYA00520873_ERZ1026800 | MGnify/ENA primary metagenome ERZ1026800 (study PRJEB33270, sample SAMEA104284475) | anaerobic digester metagenome | biome: Anaerobic digester microbiome; feature: mesophilic sludge digester; material: Anaerobic digester biomass...
GTCAGTGTGCATGAGTACCTCACCTTCGCCTTTGCATAGATAGCATTTCTCTTTAATGTATCCCGTGTAATCACAATCAGAGCATCCGGCAGGGTTAGGCGCACAATGGCAACTTTTCTCCCTTACGTAGCCATTAATACATTCTGGACAGTGAATTATGGTTGCTTCAAGGTCAAGTAACTCATTGGCGTTGCGGAGAAATTTGTGCGCCCGTGTTTCGTTGTTGCCAAGTTCAAGGTCAATTAATCTTTCAGCAAGCATGGTGGCCTCCTTATAGTGTTTGATGAGCATGATACAATTATAGACTATTCTCGGAAGATGTCAAGAAAAATCAACAAAAAATTAAGGGTAAAAAGAAAATATTTTTTTAATGTAATAATATTAAAGATTTACGGTGGAATAAAAAAATAACTGAAAAATTCGCTTGACATATTAATTCATATTCTTTAAAATTCGGTATGATGAAAAAACAATATACACGATCACTTAAAAGTCTTGTGGCTATGGGAAAAACGTATACAACCAACAAAGACCTTGCCCTTGAGTTAGGACGAGAACTTGATAGGACACCTATAGAGTTTATCAATCCGAAACTCAGAGAGACTTTTCTCCGGGCATGGCCTGAGTTAGGGCTTCCTCCTATCAATGGAAAATCCGTTGATTAGTGGGCGAGCATGGCCGACACTGAAATAGGGGGGGATCGATGAGCTACAAACAGGTTCACGAAACCTTTTGGACTGCGCCTGATGTAAAGAAGTACACCCCGAATCAGAGATATCTATTCATCTATTTTATAACGTCACCCCACGCACATTATTCAGGTCTTTATTATCTGCCTCTTGTTTACATCCAGAATGAGACAGGGATGTCAGTCAAAGATATTAAAACAGGGATATCGTTTCTCTCGGAAAAGGGTCATGTCTTTTATGATTATGACAGGGAAGTCATATTTGTTAAGAGTGAAATGTTATACCAGCTCGACAACATCAGAGATGGTAAAGTGCTCCTGAATGAAAAACACATTCTTGGGCTCAAAAAACACTTCGATACTCTCCACAAATCACCCCTAATTGGTAAGTTCTTAGAAATATACAGTTATTTAAATATCGAGTATACGGGTATAGATAGGGGTATTGATACCCCTATGGATACGGACTCTGTTCCTGTTCCTGTTCCTTTTACTGTTCCTGTTCAAGATAGGGGTATGGGGGAAGATAAAAAAAAGATACTCTTTGGCACTTTTGTAAAACTCACACAAAAAGAATATGACCATCTCAAGCAGGAATGGGGTGAAAAGAAATTACAGCTCGCCATAGATAAACTCGACTACAGTCTAAATAAAGGGTTTAAGTGTGTAGATCATAATCTTACTTTACAGAATTGGAATAGGAGAGGCTTTCTTGAGGAGGCTGGCAATAATGGACAAGGAAAGACAGTAGGCAAGGATGAAGTAGATTGGGACATTGTACGCCAATTAAACGAGATGGGGGCAAAACATGGAACTGACAGGGTTTGATGTACGGTATCAGAAAACAGTCTGCAAGCAAAGCATTTGTATCGGATGCAGACAGATTGAGGATTGTGCGGATGCTATCAAGTACACTACCAACACGCTTAAAGACAGATTGGTCGGCAAGATAACCCATGATGAACTGATGGAAACATACAACAATCGGTTTGGTGTTAAAGAGAAAGACACTCTTCATTGGACTGAACTCATCGGGGATCAGAAGAATATGTTTATAACGATAGCTAAACTTCCGGCTGATTCACAGGCAAAGACCATATCAAAACTCAATGATGAGGCAAAGCAAGTATACATGGACAGATTGGCAACCCTGAATTATTACGGCTGGTTTGCGCCATACATGGAAGGCAACGAACTCAAGTTTAAAACGATACATGGGAAAGAGGAACTGCAAGAGGAATTACCAGACGCAAGTGAAGGGGGCTTTATCCGATGACCAACGGCGACATAGGCTTTCTATTCACCGTGGTTAGCGTAATCGTGATTATCGGAGTGCCAATACTGGTTTTATGGAGGGGAAAATGAAGATAAAAGTATCAAATAAGTCATCGGGATTAATATTAGAAGATGGGAAAGAAATTCATTTTTGGTTGCCTAAGATGGATAAAAGCGATAGTCCACCTCCAAATAGTGCATGGTTCGTATTATGTCTTGTACAATTATTAGGTAAATATGACCAAAGATTAAATGATCTCATTGATGAAAAAAGGGATGAGATGATTAAGGAAACAACTAAACTTACTTTAGTAAAAGGTGGAGGCGTAAATGAACACACGACATAGGCGTAAACGCTTATACCCTGCCGATGAGCAAAGTAAACGTGATGAGTATTTCAGGGATATAGGGTTACTCAAAATGGATGAAAAACGGTTGAGACAGAAAAGAAACTTTGAGTTATGGTGCGAAGGTAGAGATAAGGAGATGACATGAATAAGCTGTCCTGGTATCCGAAGCGGAAGAAGAAAGAAAAGAAACAACCAACGTATTTATGGATTGATTATTGATATGGACGCTGAATCTGTAATACTCAATGCAACACGACAATATCTCAGGCTTAAAGGTTGGTATGTTATGCGGATACAACAAAGTATCGGCTGTCATCCAGGTATATCTGATCTGATAGCCGTTAAGCGAGGCATGACAATATTCGTAGAAACGAAATCCCCTAAATGGAGGGGCAAGCTATCCAAAGATCAGGAGAAATTCAAGGCTGAGATTGAGGCACACGGAGGGATGTTTTATGTAATTGATAGCGTGGATGAAATGATTAAGATTGTTGATGATTTGGAGCATACAGAAAAGCTAAAGGAGAGATTACCGTGACACAAATGGAAGAATGTGGAACCTTACGCTTTGACATTGCCGCACGGATTGTTGAGGAACTGCGGAGATATACCGATACACGCCCGGACAGAGAAAACACCATACACATTCTGGATGGCGCCGAGCAGATGGTTGCGGAACTGAAGCAGATCGAAACCGATTTGCACCGGACCGCGAGAAGAAAGACGAACGGCAGGAAACCCATAGCGACGGCCCTAAATGAATGGCAGAAACGATATGAGGCTATTTTTGAGAATATGCAAGTAGCCCAGGCACTATTTAGGGAATACCGGGGGGATATAGAGAAGCTGTATCATGTGGTTCACGGTATTAGAAGGATGATGAACATTATGGGCGGTATTGATGACCGGTTGAGGTTTATCGCGGAAGGGTTGGATAAGAGATTGATCAAGAAGGGTAAGAAGAAATAACTTGTGCTTTTCATGTGTTCGCGTCACTCGCAATGCGCTGGGTTAGCACACCCTCTCCTTGCCTCCTTGGAGCCCGACCAAGAGTATAATTGCGAGATCGGGCAAACCTATTATTACCGTAACGATTCTAGTTGACACGGTGGTAATAATGTGAAAAGATAAGTTTGTGGCAACATCTAACACCAAGAAGTCAAAAAAAAGACCCCTTAATATCAGAGAAAGAAAATTTGTTAAATCCATCATCGAGGGTAAAAGCGCCGCCCAAGCCATGAGGGATGCAGGATACTCAGAAAGAATGGCGAAATCGTGTGCGAGCGAGAAGCTAGTTAAAACTAGTGAAACCATTCAGCAACTTATGGAAAAGAAAGGGCTTACGGATGATTATCTTCTCCAGGGGCTTCTCGAAGGTACGAAAGCAACCAAGGTTATTTCCGCAACAATCATTGCAAAAAACGGTGAAGGCATGAAGGATGCCGACTCAATGTCTAAAGATTTTATAGACGTTGATGATTTTCCTACCCGCCACAAATACATCGAAACAGGATTAAAACTTAAAGGCCATCTACGGGATAAACTGGATATATCAGGAGATATTGTTGTGGAGGTTGTCAAGTTTGGCTCAAAAGATTAGGCTTCCTAATAATTGGATACCACGTACCGACCAACTGCCACTCTGGACGTATCTTGAAAACGGCGGAAAGCGAGCCGTCGAAGTAGCACATAGACGATGGGGCAAGGATGATGTTGCCCTGCATTTTACTGCAACGCAGGCAGCACAACGTATCGGCAACTATTGGCACATGCTTCCAGAATATAAGCAGGCCAGGAAAGTTATCTGGACGGCTGTAAACCCACGGACAAATAAAAAACGTATTGATGATGCCTTTCCGCTTGAGATCAGGAAGAAAACCCGCGAAGATGACATGGCTATCGAGTTTAAGAATGGCTCAACGTGGCAGCTTGTAGGCTCTGATAATTATAACTCGCTGGTAGGTTCTCCCCCTGTTGGTATTGTCTTTTCGGAGTGGGCTTTGGCCTCGCCTCTTGCATGGGCATATCTTGCACCAATTCTTGAAGAAAACAATGGATTCGCTTTATTTATCTACACTTCCAGGGGAAACAATCATGGTAAAACAACCTATGATTATGCGAGAGTTACGCCAGGTTGGTTTGGACAACTGCTTACCGCACATGATACCCCCGTATTTAATGCAGAGCAGATTGAGAATATAAAGCAGGAGTATATCAGGATGTATGGCCCGGAAATGGGCGAAATGCTTTATCTTCAGGAGTATGAGTGTTCGTTTGAGGGCGCTGTTTATGGCTCCTATTATGCCAAGCAAATGGCACAAGCCCGGAAGGATAAGAGGATTTGCAGCGTACCACATCAAACAGGCCAGGAGGTTGATACTTTTTGGGATTTGGGCGTAGACGACTCTATGACGATCTGGTTCATGCAACACATCGGCAAGGAATATCACTTCATCGACTATTACGAGTCAACGGGTTACGGCCTTGAGCATTACGCCAAGGTATTGAAAGAGAAACCCTATGTGTATGGAAATCATTACATGCCACACGACGCAGAAGGGCGGGAAATGTCAAATGGAGTGATAGCAAAGAGCAGGCGTGAAGTGGCACAGAATTTAGGTATTAAGCCAATTATGGTTGTAGAGCGAGCTAAAAACATTGATTTGATTATTCAGGTACATATTCCAGCCGTAAGGAATATTTTAGGGCAATGTTATTTTGATGAAGTTAAATGCCAGCCAGGTATATCGGCGCTTGAAAGTTACAAAGCTGAATATGACGAGGAAAAGAAGGTACTGGCGCCACGTCCGAAGCACGATTGGGCGAGCCATGCATCAGATGCTTTCAGAACGTTTGCTGTAGGTTATCGAGGCAGAGCGAGCAGTATTACGAAGCCAGTGCCAAGGTTAGGGGCTTCATACGCTTACAACCCCAAATTACGAGGTGTTATCCGATGAGTAAATGGATACAGGTGTTCAGAGGCAAGGAACGGCGCAAGGACCAGGAGCGCTGGGCTTGCTGTGGTTGTGGCGCGACCTTCGAAGGCAATCACAACCAGACACCACACAACGGAGTTTGTAAGTGTGCTGAGTGCAAGGGGCACCTTGGGAACACGGAATTATATCGCAGGAATTACGATCGCATAAATTGGAGCGGGATAAATGGCAAGGCGTAAACAGCAAGACCCTGAGTTAATCACCGACCCGAAGGAACTTGAGGAACGCAAAGAAGCGGCTACGGCGTATGGGGATGAAAACCCCGATATGTATGTGGAATATTGCCACGAATGCATAAAAGAGAGTGAGAAGGCCACCCATGACATACGCTATCTCTGGGATGAGTGCTACAAGGCATACCGGGCCAAGATAGATTACAGCAATAAGCAGGATTGGCAGGCCAAAGTCATAACAGGTGACATGATGGCCGTTGTCAAGCAGGCTACCGCTATTGTCAGGAAGGCATTTCGTCAGCCCGATTGGTTCAACGTAGACCCCCAGGGCGATGATGACGCAATAACCGCACAATTCAACCGAGAGCTCTTAACCTTTTGGCTCAACCAGCAACACGCAAAATTCGGTACGAAGTTTAGTGATGCCTGCGAGCTTGCTTTTGCAATCGGGCAATCGCATGAGATCATACCGCGATGGGAAGATGGCACAGGCTTAACGTTCGACCTCGTACCCCCCTGGCAGATACACCGGGACCCAGACGCAAACCCTCGTGATCCGTGGAGCGGAAACTATTGGATTCACACGGAATGGCTGGACTTGTGGAGAGTAAAGGCATTGGGAGAGAATGGGCGCTATGTCAGGCTTGAAGATGTGACAGCCTCAGAGAACCAATGGCCTGCAGGAGAGAGCCAGGAAAAGAGGGCAAGACGGAAAGGGCAGTACCATCAACGGAATACCTACCGACAGTCCGTGAAGGTTATCGAACAGTGGGGCGTGGTACTTGACAAGCAGGGCAATATGCTACTACCCAACGCACGTTTCATGGTTGCCGGTGATGTGCTTATTCTCAACCCGGAACCTTCGCCGTATCCTACGCTACGCTGGCCAGGTGTATCGTTTTCCCCCATGCCAGATATGTTTGCTTTCGAAGGCCACGGATTAGTTGAGTCAAGCCTGTTTCTGTGGCTCATGTCATGCAATCTCATGAGCCTACACATTGATGATCTTAACTGGCGCGTCAACCGGATACGGGAGATCAACCGTTTTCTCATGGAAGACCCAACCGACGTAATTATTGAACCTGGAAAACCGATATTCAGGGCTGAAAATGCACCATTGACCGGAGAGATTATTCGTGATGCCTACGTTCAGGGCAGGAACACGGACGAGGTGCTTGCAATCCTCCAATACTACGACAGCAAACGGGAAAACGGCTCATTCATCAACCAGTTTGTTGCAGGACTTCCCGGACAGCGAAGTAACATAACGAAGGGCGAGGTTGAGATCAAGACAGAACAGTCCATGGGTATCTTCGACAGCATAGGCGAGGATATAGAGGAAGCAGCTATTCACGTTATCAAGGCAGTTCTTGAAACCATCATACCGAATTGGAGCGAATACAGCTACCCGCCCATTTCCAGAGTGTTTCCGAACAACCCGGCGTTTGCCGCGTTTGCGCAAATGGGACCGGAGGAACGCAGAGAGATGCTTGAAGCAAACTGCGACATCACGGTAAGCGGTGTCACGGCCCAGATTAAAAACAGTGACCTCATACCACGCCTGCAATTTATGATGCAGAAGGCGGAAAGCGGACTGTGGGGAAAATATTTCAAGCCTTACGAACTGTTAAAAACATCCTCAACCACCCTTGGGTTCTACGAGCCAAAGTTTATAGTGACACCAGAGGAAGCAGACCAGATTGAGCAGGTTGAATCTCAGATGCAGGCAGAGGCTATGATGATGCAGGAAGCGGCCAACAACGTTGTGCAGATACCAGGGCAGAAGCAGTTACCGCAGGGAGGTATGTAATGCCAGCGAAAAGCAAGGTTCAGAGACGTTTAATGAGTATGGCCAAACACGCACCCGAGAAGGTGAACAGGAAGAATAAGGATGTCCTCGGCATGACCGGAAAGCAGCTATCAGACTTCGCCAGCACGCCGGAGAAGGGATTGCCGAAGAAGAAGGGGAAGAAGTAATGCAGACTGACATCTTAACCGGACAGCCCAAGACCTTTGACATCAACCATAAACGCCAGCGAGAGGAAAAGATTCTTGAGGTTCAGATAGACAAGGGCATGGAGGCGGAAAAGAGGTTGTCGAGCGAGGAAGGCAGCTATTTTGTTAATCTCGTCCTGGACAAGCTCACCCAGAGGATCAACATACTCGTACAAAACGACTCAGAGGCGACAACGCTGGTGAACATGATACGCAGCCTGAATTATCAGGTTGATATAGGACATGCAGCAGCAGAAAGGCTGTTGATGATACGGAGAGAGAAGAAATGAAGGCAATCAACCGCCCCCACAAGGACACGCGGATTGAAATAAAAGAAAGGCCAGCCCCGACACGGACACGCTGGAAGGTGACACAATGGCAACAACGGTAACGGCTGAAATGTTAAACGGTGACGGAAAAGATACGAAGGACACCCTTACCACCTCCCTTGATGCCAAGGAAACAGATGGTAAGCCCCCGGAAGGTATCGAGCCAAAGCCCCCACTGGATGGATTCGGAGAAGTGGAGGAAGAGGACAAGCCACCAGAAAAGCCCTTGAAGTACAAGAGCCACGAGGAAGCGGAGAAAGCATACCGCGAGGCTGAAAAGAAGCTCCACGAATCCACGACCGAGACAGCCAAGCTCAAGAAGGTTGTCGAAGATCTGCAAAAGCGGATTGATGGAGTGGAAAAGAAGGCCGACCCCAACCAGAAAGGCAAGTGGGAGGTTGAGCAGGACCGGATACTCAACGCAACGATAGACGCAGCCAACAAGCTATCGACGGATGACCCGGACTACAACATGAAACTGGCTAAAGTATGGATGAAGGGACAGGCGGATATTGCCAAGATAGCCGCGCAGGAAGAACGGGAACGCCAGGAAATAGCCGCGAACGACCTGAAAGTTATTAACACCACGGTAGATAAGGCGCTTGAAGCGGCAGAACTGGACAAAATACCAGGGATTCAGCAGTTGTTCTGGGCGCAGGCGGCATGGGCAGACAAGAAACTGTCTCTCGACGAGCAGATTACCTGGACAATCGCTCAGTGCAAGGCAATCGTGGACGGCATAAGGGGCAAAGAAACCGCCCGTTATCAGGAAGAACAGAAGAACCGCAGCAAGTTTGACATCTTGCAGCGTGGAGGTAAACTGGTTTCCAAAACAAGCCAGGATGAAGGCACACAGACAATGGGTGACGCAATCCGGGCTGTCAAGGAACGGAGAAAATTGAGATAGGAGGTATTTTCCATGCCTGAATGGACTTGGAATTACGATACAGCGACCGGTACTTATAAATCGCACACGATCAGTTCAAAGCTGAGAGAGCAAGCGGTTGTTGAGTCCGTCTTTGCTGATTTTGTACGGCCAGAGCCAGGGTTCGGACGGAAGAAAGGTGAAACGATCACCATTATGCGTTTTGACGCTCTTTCCATCCCGACCAGTGCGGCTCTCACAGAAACAGAGCGCATCCCCATTGACACGATGACCCAGACAAGCGTCGGCATCACGGTCTACGAATATGGCCGTGGCGTGGCGTTCACTCACATCAGCCAGCTTTTAAGCAAGTTTGACCCCGAGGACAGGATTCAGAAAGCCTTAACCGAGCAGATGAGGAAAAGCCTTGACCGGCTCTATGCTACTGCAATGAAAACGGTTTATCTGAAGTACATCCCGACCTCATTGACCGGAGGCTCATTTGATGAGGACGGCACCGCCTCCACATCGGCAGCCTCAAATATCACCGTGGCGCACCTTGCCGCGATCAGGGATGCTTTTGCTGATACCTACATCGTTCCGCCCTACGAGAACGGCGATTATATCGGCCTCATCTCCACCAAGGGATTGAGGGGCATCAAGAACGACCCGACCTTTGAGACCTGGAAGCAGTATCTCAGGGAAGGCGACGTGCTCCACAACTCGGAAGTGGGAAAGATCGAATCAATACGCTGCATCGAGGTAAAAGACACCACAAACCTTGCCAACAACAAGGGAACCGGCTCAGTCCTGGGCGAAGCGGTAATCTTTGGCGACGACTTCTGTGTCATGGCAGAGGTGGAAACACCGGAAGTCAGAGCACAGGTAAACATGGGACAGGACTTTGGCAGGGTACACGCAGCCGCCTGGTATGGTGTCCTCGGCGCCGGTCTTTCTTGGAGCGCGACAGCTACAGCCGGTAAGGTAAAAGGAGCGCATATTACATCATCGTGATAATTGAGGAATTTATAATGTTGCCAGCGAATGACAGTTGTGGTACAATAAAATATCACATATTGATATTCGTAGAAGGAGGGCAACATGACCCCATTGAAAAAGGGAGTAACGAAACACTGTGAACATTGCGGAAAAGAGTTTTATACAAGACAGTCAAGATGTGAGACGAAACGATGGTGTAGTAATGAGTGCTATTTGGCAGATAGAAGAATTAAAAAGGTGTGTCCTTTTTGTGGGAAAGAGTTTTATTCACCTAAAAAAAGACAAAGAGCCTACTGTTCTGCGGAATGTCGCAAACAGGCAAAGCCAAAACCGTGGAATATGCGAGGGGAAAAAGGAGATAGATTCCTCTCTCGCCACGGTTACATTTATATTCATGTACCAGATCATCCGTCAGTACGTCATAAAGAGGATAAGAGGGTATATGAACATCGCCTTGTCATGGAAAAGCATCTTGGACGCTTTTTGGAACCGTCTGAATTGGTTAGACATAAGAATAGAATCAGATCAGACAACCGCATTGAAAATCTTGAACTACGAAACTATAAAAATACTCCTAACAGCAGTGGGTATAGTTGGGTGTATTCGCCTGATCATCCTATCGTGCAGGGGAAACAATATAAAAGCATTACCGAACACAGGATGGTTATGGAGAAGCATCTTGGAAGGTATCTTGAGCCTAATGAGTTGGTTCACCACAAGAATGGTATCAGAAATGATAACAGGATTGAAAACCTTGAATTGTGGGTTAAGGGACATCCAAACGGCTCAAGAGTTGATCAAAAGTATGTTGACGAGATTTCAAACCTACGTCAACGAATTACCCAACTTGAAAGAGAGTTGGCAGAATTGAGAAAGGAGGCATAAACCATGCCATATTCAAGCCAATCAGTAATTAACTGCATTGACCCGGCAATCGGATCGGAGGAAGCCATCGCAAGTGTGGTGAACAAAACGGTCTATATGCTGGTGAACCACCCGGCTACTCTGTACGCAGTGGGCGTGCTCATCACCGTTGTAACGGATACCAGCGCCGCAACATGCACCGTGACGCGAAGGGTAACGCCAGGAAGCGATACCAATGCCACCGATGTTGATGTTATCCACATTCCAACGGGAACGGCAGCCGGAAAGATCGTTTATATCCAGTTGGCAACCCCCGTTTCGTTGAACGCAGGCGACCAGTTAAAGTTCGAGTTCTCGAATAACGGAGGCTCCGGTCAATGGAGGCCGTGGATTGAAGCAGTGCCACGGGAAGAAAGCAAGGCAAACAACAGCGATTTTGTAGCCAGCGTAGACGTTTAAAACAACCAACCCGGGAGGGGTGAGAATCCTCTCCCGGCAAACCTCTTTACAGGAGATGAAGAAATGGCAAATCTCGCCGCAACAGACATAACTTTAACCAGAGGCGGACCCTATAAATTAGGGAAACTTACCTCTGACTTTGTTTTACTCACCTTCGGGGATGGCGCAAAGACCTACCCCTATGGGGGAATACCATTACCCGCCATTGGAAATCTTGGATGGAAATATACAGGGGACCTCATTATAACCGGCGTGGACGAGGAAAACATCGTCTGGAAGTACGATGCGACCAACAACAAACTCAAAGGGTATCGCAGGGCTCCGGCAGTAGTCTTCGAAGAAGTAGTTACCTTGACTAATGGAGTAGGCACTACCCGATGGCCGATGGCGTGGCCTCTTTACGCAGGAGTTGGAAACGTAGCCGTGACTATTCTTCCGGCTGGAATGACACCCGTTACTACCACGATGGCCGTTGATATGCACAGCGCCACACCTGGCACGAGGGCGACCCTTACCACACTTGCGACGGATAATTATGCAACAATGACGATCTCATACATCACTCAGGCATGGAGCGAAGTATTTCAGAACCTCGTGGAAGCAGAGACGATGACCGCAGGGGCAACCACAACCAACGGAATAACCTTCACAGCAGGGACACCGGACATTGTGAGTTTTCTTACCGCAGGGCCGTTTCTCTGTGGCCTCATTGTTGGTTTAAACCTTAACGGTACAATCAGCACCCCGGCGCCAGTTAAAAAGGGTGAGACAGCAGCAGCCGGAGAATACGCTTTGGATTGGACGAACACCAATCCGGCAGCTACAACGATGAAAATTCTTACCTCTCTGAACTGGAACGCGGCAACGGCAGCTATCACATTCACCTATCTCAAAAAGCCAGCTTCCGGCTTCTTGAATTCACGGTTTATCGAGGAAGATGAAAACTCCGCCAGCGGCCAGGTATATACACTCTCCGGCGGCGGGAACATCGAACAGCCTCTTTTTATCGGTACGCCGGGATGGATGCCGGGACCTACAAAGTCAACCACAGTGGGGTCATGGCCTATCGGCCCAACCACAATGACGTTAGGGTCAACCGCACAGTGGCAGCCAACAAACTTTTACCCAAAGCAGAAGTTGACAACGGCCGCAACATTCACATCAGGAACAGGTGTAAGCGAAACCAACTCTTGCGGTCTTACATGGGTTTATGGTGTCCCGGAGGATATTGACAGTCTTGTACCGCTCGAAATACCTGACGGTCAGGTATTACGAAACAGATCGGTAAGAGCCTTTGCAATAGGCGCATAACCGACCAAAGGGGGCGAGCCGGCCCCCTCTAACTTTATTTAGGAGGATGTATGCAGGGCCAGACACAGGAAGTAGGATCATACAAGAAACTCGGAAACGTGGAGATGACCACGCGGCGCATGTTTGTTGACGGCGATCTGCGGATATTCGAGACCATTCAGGGCGATTATGTTCTCCCCAATGGTGAGTTTATCAAGGATAAGAACCTGTTCAATATCCTTCCTCCACCCCACAAGGATACTGCCTTGGCATGGTGGGAGAGAACATTTGGCGAGGACGGACAACCGACCGTGACCGGTAAAAAGGCGAAATAAATGGCCGGGAGCATCACCCTTGAGATAGACGGCGACATTGAAATATCCCTCCCCATCGGGCATGTGACAGGGTTTTGCATCAGGTGTCCGAAGTGCGGAAATATCTACACTCAGGAACCGTTTGATTTCGGCTACTGTCCGGTATGCGGGTATAAGAAGGAGACAGGCAAATGAGCGCGAGCCAGAGATCGGTACTGATCGCGGCAGGGATTAAGAAGGCCGGACGGTCAGGGCAGTCCATCACCCTCACCACCGAGTTTGACGAAATTCTCCGTGACATGACGGAACGGTATAACATTCTTGCAAAGTCAGACACGGGAACGACAACTGCGGATACCGCATATATTACTATGCCGACGGATTACAGCGACAGGCGCTTTATGACGGTTGACTCCTACGAAATGATCTGGATGGACCCGGACGACTATCTGAAATGGTCTAAAACAAATACCGATGTTGCCGCATTGCCGGTACGGTATACCGTCGTCAGGGAAGATTCGAAGATTTATCTGCAAAACAAGCCGTCAGGGGCATGGACGTATTATTTCTACTATTGGGCCATTCACCCGGCATCAACAGGGGACACTTACACACACCTTCTCGAAGATAAGTATGAGGAAGCCATTATTGCGGGCATTGCCTACAAGTGCTGTGAACGGCTGAAAGATTGGGACGCTGCGGCAAAATGGAAGGGTGACTATGAATCCATCCTTTTAAAGAAGGCAGCAAGAACAAAGAGGCTGAAAGTGTCGGTACATTCTAACTTTTGGGGACAGATGGGATAATGGCGAAAGAATGGTCCTTACTGCTCAAGTTTGACAAGTCAGGGTTAGCAACCGACAAAAACGGGGCTGACATCCCCGATGGCATGCTTCAGACTGCCGCCCACTGTAGTTTTGACAAGGGAGTGTTGGAAGTGGCTCCGGGCAGAACGGCAAAATACACGCAGCTTGAGTCAGGGGCCGCCGTAGATGGAATTTTCCGCTCCTTTGATAACTTGGGTAACAAAGATACTTTAGTCGCGTGTAATGGGAAAATAAAGTACGATACGGGGGTAGCATGGGGGGACCTACAGACAGGATTAACGGCAGGGGTAGACTATGATTGGGTCAACTGGCAAGAAAGAACCTTCATCATCAATGGCACCGACGATGCCTACGAGTTCTACCCGAGAACAAACGCCATTCAGAAAGCAGGACTGGAACCGCCGAGATTCTACAAGAAGGTTGCGTATTTTGAGACTGACGAAACGATAAACACCGGTTCAGGCATTGAAGTTGACACGGTATATTTCAGACCAACGGAGAGGACAGGGAGTAACAGGAGATCTCTCAAGATAACGGCAGGGGCAGGGGCAACCGTTTCAGGCTATGTTACCTATGCTTCCGCACAGGATTTTTCGAAGTTCCCGAATGGCGGGAGTGTATCAGATAACGACTTTATCTGCATATCGGTATTTCACAGGACGCGGGCCTATGTGAGTTCAATATCGATAGACTTTTACACTTCATCCGGCAATTACTACACGGCAACAATCGACCCGACTGAATTAGACGCTGTTTTACAGAGAGATAACCAATGGACTGATATAAAGATCAGGAGATCGCGGTTTGTAGCCACCGGGACACCGGCATGGAACAGCGTAGCACGTTTTTATGTAAACCTCACCGGAGTAACAGGAAGCGCGGTAGTCAACTTTGATAACGTATACATCAAAAATGCTCCTATCCTTGCCACATCCTACGGAAAGGTTATCGAGAACTTTGAGGGAGCAACGGCAGATTGGACAACCGATTTTAACATTTCAAACAACATGGACTACCGGTATATCAAGCAGGGGACAAAGAGCCTGAAACTTGCCAGGACAGGGGCATCGAACACAGCCTACAAGACCGTATCGTTGAACCTTGCCTATCATATCGATGGTGTAGCCTCTCCCACATCCGATGAAATAACGTGTTGGGTCTATTGCACAAATACGGCAAACCTCACGAATATCAAACTCCGTCTTTATTCTGACACAGCCACACCGAAACATTTTACCTACATCTTTACCCCTGGGGGAACAGGAGGATTAAACAGTTCATCTTCGGGCGTTTGGAGTAAGTTACTGATAGCAAAAGCAGCTTTTACCGACACCGGCACAGCCGATTGGAGCGCGATTGTCAGAATTGAGATCGAGGCCGACACAACCGGCGCATGCACCATGTACTTTGACGATTGGAAACTTGAGGAAAAGTCTGCTGAGAAGTCAATCGCCACGATGGAAACAACCGAAGCATGGGTATGGAGCGACGAGGGGAGTTTCAACACCAACAAGGATTATAAGGTTCAGGGAAACACCTCCATATATATCAAATGTCCTGCTAAAAAAAGTTACAGTGCAAGTTTGGCTGTGGCAACTGATCTTACCATATTTGGAGCAACGGAAACATCCTCCGACGATGATTACATCTGCTTTTATATGAAGTGGAACCGGTTCAAGACCATACAGAAGATCGAGATATGGTTTGATATAAACGACGGTGATTACGGGGATTCGATGTTTTACGAGATAACACCCGAAGAACTTGTAACCCGCCTGAACATGACCGGACAGAAAGCCAACAAGATAGACAACCTCTGGCTCTATATGGAAGTGCAGAAAAGCAAGTTTACCCGTGTTGGAACCGCAGCAAAGACATGGGCAGATGTGGCGGCTGTCAAATTCATTGTCTACGGGGCAAGTAAAGGTAATCCGGTGACAGTCTGGTTCGACGATCTTCACATGAGAAGGAGAACGGGCCTCACGGGTATCTATCAGTTTGCAACCTGTTTTGTGAACTCCAACAACGAACCATCGGCATTATCAGAGTGGAGCGACGAGGTAGAACTTTCAGGCTCACGGGCTGTATTATCCCTTCTTCCAGTGTCTCAGGACGCTTCCGTTATCGGACGATGGATATTCCGCAAGGGCGGTTCATTAGGGAGTGAAGCGCGGCTCGATGAGATTATATGGGACAACACGACAACAACCTACTATACGGGCATAGAGGATTATGAGACAGGCATTTTAGCAACAGATGACAGCATACCGCAGGGCACTATCCGGTTTCCTTCCATAACCAAGTTTGGGCCGTCCTACAAGAACCGGCTCACCGGATATGGCGACGCGGCTCACCCTGAATACCTCTATTTTACCAATAGCGGGTACTGGTATGCATGGAGCGAGTTGCAGGCATGGAAATTTGATTCAAAGATCCTGGATGTTTGGACTGATGATGATGTTCTGTTTGTCAACACTCTTACCGGAATACGACGCATTAGGGTAGACCTTGCAGAGATAACGGCAGACGACATTGAGGAAATAGGCGTTGTCAAGCACTCCATGGGTCCATGGGCTTCATGTGACGTGGAAGGCTCACGGGCATTTGTAGGTTATGACGGAGTGTATCTGATGTCTGGCTCACAGGTAACAGGGCCGATCAGTGATGCCATAGAAGATAAATTTACAGGGAGCACGTACAGCCATGCGTACACGAAAGCCATTTACCGGAACAAACATTTATGGTTATCCGTCAAGGCTGCTTCAGGCGGGGCAAGGAGCTTGCTCGACTGTTACCTTCCCGAGCAGAAGTGGAGAACCTCAGATTACACGGTATGCTGTTTCTGCATCTTCAACGGTCCCGGTGACGCAGGGGAACTGTACGGTGCCACCACAAACGGCTACGTTTACCAGCTTGATACCGGATATGCCTCTACGATGGAAGTTGTGACCAAGGATTATCAGATTACCGATAACCCCTTCGAAGAAGTTCTCTTGAAAGAAATATGGGTAAAAGGCAGGAGCGCAGAGGCAAGCGCGGGAGCAATTAAAATTCAGTTCAGAATTAACCAGACGCTCAATACATCCATCACTAAAACCTTTCCTTCAACCGGACACATTGCGACGGTCTACACCACGTATTTTGAGCAACTCATGGGCGTAAACGACTATCTGAAGGGTTCAAAGATCGGCTTATCCATTTCGCCGTCAGTGGCAGGGAAGCACCTTGCGATTGAGGCCATTTTACTGAAAGGGGAGATTACCGGACTGCCCCTTACCTTAGAGGGATGATGAAGGATGAAAAAGACATCGGTTTTGGCACTGGCAACGGTTTTTCTGCTTGCTTCGGTCTGCTTTGCAGGGGAGAGAAATATGATACGCAACTTTGACAAGAACGGATTGAAAGACCTGAACAACCAGTTAAAGAAGCAGGAAAAACTTATCAAGAAGTTGCAGAAGCAGTTAGGGCAATCGGGGGCTTCGACAACCACAGTTCAATCAACCGAGGATTTTGTCAGCGAGACCGTCCTTGACAGCGCGGGAACGGTTATCAACACTGTTCCAGCCGTAGGCGTTGCAAGGGAAGATGGAAGGCTTGAACTGTACGATACTTCGATTGACGAGGCTACGGTTATTAGTATCGAGCCTTCATCCTACGTCCATGAGACTCAGGCCAAGATAGCAGTACCATCAAGCTACTTTCTGGATTTGAGGGGAATATATAAGACCACGACAACACAACAATATACGGCAGACCTCGCTATCTTGCATGATGCAAATGGGAATACTGTAACCCTTGCCAATCTTGATGAAACTAACAATGTAGGTACGGCAGGACCAATAGCGGGAGGCCGTGACCAATCAGGAGCGTTTACTGCTTCATCGTGGATACACTTTTTCTTTATCTATAATCCTGTTACAGGTGATGTATCAAGCCTTTCAAGTGCATCTCCGACAGCACCTACCTTACCAACGGGGTATACGTTCTTTGTCAGATGTGGGGCAGTATATTTTAAAGATACAAGCGTTCTTACTCAATCTGCTCAATTAGGAGATACCGTTTATGTGAATGCAGTTGGTTTGTGGAATGGCGCACCATCTGTGGCAAATACATATCAAACTCTTGATCTCTCAGGTGCTATACCTCCTACTGCTAAAAAGATAGTTGGTAGATTTGGTTTTTCTTCTACTACTCCATCAACAGACCAAGCCATGTTCCTTTCTGCTGATTCAACCACGGCTGTTTGTTATACATGGGGTAATTTGTCAAAAGATGCACTATATAAAGATAATCTTGGGGATGCTCAGTTTTTTACCATGCCAATCTTAACTTCACAAACTATTTGGTGGACGGCAGATTCAACCGATGCGTGGTACGGTATTACGATTAGAGAATTTCAGGACGACTTATAGGAGGATACAATGAACTGGGGAAAAGCAGGACGGGAATACTGGCAGAATGAATTACAAAACATGATAGGTGTTAAGTCGGGCAATACAGCACCTTGGGAACTCCCCGAATTTAAGGCTATGGCTGGCTCCTATAACAGTCAGGCGAATAACAACCTGAACAATATTATCCGTCAGCTATCCCAAAGAGGAATACAGGGAGGGGCAGCGTCAGGGGTTATCAACAACACAGTAGAAAATGACAGGTCAAACCTCCTGAAGATGATACAGAGCATTTATGCTATGGCTAACCAGCGTGGCGGTATGGCAGCAGACAAAGGCATAGATTGGCAGAAGTTCCTTATGAATTACGACTTAGCGAGTGATGCTCAGAAAGCACAGAACAGGCAGACGGACTTCGGACAGTGGGCTACTGCAATTAAAACAGCTATGGCTATGGCTGCTGCACCATTTACAGGTGGGGCAAGTATGGCTGCTGCTGCACCTACGGGGGGTCAAGCAGGTGGAATTACTGGTTCGGGCGGTTTAGCTGATTGGTATAACAAGATGTACGGAGGCTAATAT
>ERZ1026800.1151-NODE-1151-length-18354-cov-2.640972_pt1 | contig 18354 bp, 21 predicted proteins | sample MGYA00520873_ERZ1026800 | MGnify/ENA primary metagenome ERZ1026800 (study PRJEB33270, sample SAMEA104284475) | anaerobic digester metagenome | biome: Anaerobic digester microbiome; feature: mesophilic sludge digester; material: Anaerobic digester biomass...
CTTCTCCTCGTCACGCCGCGCGCCGCCGAACGCGAGGTCGAACTTGCCGGTCTTGAGCGCCTGGAGCAGGGCCTGCGTCTTCATGATGTCGGTGTAGGCGCGGCTGCCGTAATCGAAGGGATTGACCCCTTTGGCGCGGCCCTCTTCGTTGGAATGAACGATCAGATCGAGCCCCTGCTCGGCGCAGAAGCGGTCGCGGAAGGCGATCATCTCGCGGAACTTCCAGGTGGTGTCGACGTGCAGCAGCGGGAACGGGATCGGCGCGGGGTGGAACGCCTTCTGGGCGAGCCGCAGCATCACCGAGGAGTCCTTGCCGATCGAGTAGAGCATCACCGGCCGCTCGCACTCGGCGACGACCTCGCGCAGGATGAAGATCGCCTCGGCTTCGAGCTCGCGCAGATGGGTGAGGCGGTAGTCGCTCACCGGACCTCCGTCTCTCCGGGCGGTGCCTCCCCGGTGAGAAAGCCGCGCGCCGCGAGCAGCTCCACGATCCGCCGGGCGGAGACGGCGAGCTCTTCGCGGGCGGTCCCGGTCCGAAAGGGGAGAGATGCGACTCATTCCGAGACGGGTGGACTTCTTCGAGATGCTCGAAGAGCTGGCGGGAACCGCGCGGCGGGGGGCGTCGATGCTCCTCGATTGCTTCGAGAACGCCACGACCCCCGAGCAGGTGCGCGAGGCCGCCATCGCCATCCACAAGTCGTTCGTTGCGCACACGATCGGGTCCGCTCGGAAGACCGCCAGCTCGTCGATGGTCAGTCCCGCGAAGAGCGGCCAGCTGACCTTCGGGTGATGAAGGCGCCGGTCATCATCCGCGGCCGTCGTCTCGGCGCTTGGATCGCACCCTGGGTGGAGTCGATCCGGCCGGTGAGCTCGGCCGGCTGATCGCTGACGCGTTCCTCGGGGACCGCGCCTCGTCGGCGGATGTGGGCGCAGTCGGTTGCCCTACGATTGCTCCGGCATCGCCCGATCGGGTGGGCACGTCAAGAGAGAGATCGCGATGAGCGGCACGAACGACCACTCGAAACAGGTTCTCCCGGTCGAACCGAACTCGGTCACCGCGATCAACCTCTTGCTGGAGCCCGACGCCACGATGCTCGAGCGTGCGGAAGCAAACAACGCCCGCCTCCTCGCCGTCTTCCCGCAGGGCTTCGCGCTGGATGCGACGCATCATCCACACATCACGCTGCTCCAGCGCTTCGTTCGCACAGCTGACCTCGACATGGTGTACGCAGCCGCCGGGCAGGCGTTCGCCGGCACCGACGTGACCCGCGTGCAGCTGGAGGCACATCGGTACTACTACATCCCCAGCGGTGCCATCGGGCTCGCGGGCATCGTCGTCAAGCCGCACGCTGTGCTGCGCGAGCTCCAGCAGCAGCTGATCGATGCCGTCGCTCCGTTCACGGTGGCGACCGGGCTCTCCGACGCGTTCGCCACGACACCTGACGATCCGGTCATCGACCCGATGCTCATCGAGTACGTCTCGACGTTCGTGCCGACATCGACAGGCGAGCACTTCAGTGCGCACGTCACCACCGGCATTGCGCCGCGCGACTACCTCGACACGATGCTCGCTGAACCGTTCGAGTCGTTCACCTTCTCTCCTGCGGGTGCCGCCGTCTATCAACTCGGGCAGTTCGGCACGGCGGCGAAGAAGCTCCACGGGTGGGCCTCGCATCATTGAGGCGACGCGGCCGCGGGCTCGTCGGGTGGCTGTTGACAACGCACCGTCACCTGGTCCGCGAGAAGTCCTGTTGAGACGGTCGAGCTGGCTGCTGCAGGTCAGCCAGGTTCTCACACAGATCGGTGTCGAGTCACGGAGAGTTGGCGCGAGAAGCCCTCGCTGCCTGGCATCCGGCCGGGTCCGTCCCGCCTCGCGCGATGTGAGCCCTTCGGTTGGTCAGCCCAGTCCGAGCGCGTCGGTGAACATGCACCACTGCAGGTCGAAGTAGATGCTGTTCGGCCCGAACGGCAACACTGGGTCGATGGCGCCAGTGGCGACGTCGACCGTCCAGTCGCCATCGCGACCAGCGGCAACGTTCGAGATGGTCACGATCCACACGTCGGCGGTCGCCGAGGGTGCTGCCGTGTAGCTGAGCTCACCGGTCACCTGTGCCGCCTCGGCAGCCGTGAACGAGCTCTGCGCCACACAGAAGTCGATCGCCGCCAGGACCAGCGCGATCGCCGGTCCGCCGTCGACGGTGACGGTGACGGTCGTCGACGGTACCGTGGCCTCCTCCGGGAGGAGCGTCGCCGGCGGGAGCGTCACCAGGGGGACGGTCGCCGGGGGCACAGCCGGCGGAGTGATCGTCGCCGAGGTGGGCGGTACCGCGCTGTCGATGAACGTTCGATCGTCACTGCGGGTGACGGCCACCGCGATGATGGCGACGGTGGACAGTGTGGCGAGCGTGGCGAGCAGCCCCTTGAACCCGTAGATGGTGCGGGTCGCCGGTGGTGCAGATGTGGGTTCGGCTGGCGCGGGTGGCGCACTCCCCACTGGGTACGCGGCCGGCGGCGGTAGCTCGGCAATCGGCGGCGGCAGGTCGAGGGTCGGCGGCTCGGCGGGCGCCGTCGGCGCGAACCAGTCGCCGTCACTGGTGTGGATGACCTCGGTGCCGTCGGGAAGTGTCGACGTGACCGGTTCCGCGCCGGCTGCTGGTTCGGGGACCCATTGGCCGTTGCCGTCGCGGACGAGGTGAGTTCCGTCGGGGAGGGTGACGGTCGCCGGCGCGGCGCCCGGCGTGACCGGTGTCAGCGTCGTCACGCCGATGTCGAGCACGTTGCCGACCACCGACGTCGGGTCTGGGTTCTGCGGTGGGGGCAGTGGTTCGCTCATCGGTCACCTCGCCGAACGCAATACAACAGTCTCGCCACTCATTGTGCGCCGCGGGCCACGCGCTGCAACCGCCGAAAGTCCTGCGCCGTGTTCCCTCGCCGCCAGCGGAGTGGGTACTGGTGCATCAGGGTTGCGTCGTGGACGATGGCCGAGAACGACGCGCACCGCGTGCGTCACGCCGTAGTCGACGAGGGGGATCGTCGTACCCCTGCCGGCCAACGCGTGACCGTCGAGCTCGATCGATGCCACGCCGCGACTCACTCCCTGCGGGTTGTCGACGACGATCTCGTACCTGGCCGAGTGATATCGGAAGTCGATCTCGTTGCCCGTCCAGGCGCGGAGGATGCAGGGGTCGATCACGAGCGTGGTGCCCAGCAGCCGGAACCCCATGATCGCTTCGACGCCCGCCTGGTACATCCAGCCTGCGGATCCTGTGTATCAAGTCCAACCGCCGCACGGCCGAGACTCGACGCCTGGCCGTCTCGCACTGCAAGCTCGGACACGCCGCCCATGCCGGCCACCTGTTGGAGTCGGTGTTCGCGGCGATCGACAGCGGTTTGGATGAATACGAGACGTTCCGCACGCTGACGGCAGCAAGTCAGGTACTCGAGGAGGTCGGCGAGTCGCACCTCGCTGCGCGAGCACTCGGGCGTGCCGAGCCGTTTGAGGACAACTACATCGACACGATCGGCATCGTGCGAGCCGCGCTGACGACGCGCCTCGGTTCCAGCGTGACCGACGCCCTCATGGCCGAAGGCGCCGCATCGGATCCCGACCAACTCGTCTCCGAGGTCCGCGCTGCGCTCGCCGCCCTGTGACTTGTCGAAGGGCGGGAACAACCGACCCGGACCCTCGCAGGTCCGGGCCGGTTCGCTCGGTCCCGAGATCGCCGGGGTTGGACGGAGATCCTCTTTTCGGTTGCACGTGTGACTCACGAGTGAACACGTGCACTCACCAACTGGACGATTGACGTGTTGCTCGGAGGAGCTCAGGTTGCGTCGGCCGTGGTTGCTTCGATTGCGTCCGGCGCGGTCTTCTGGGTGTGCCCGACCTGGACCTTGCGCGGCTTGGCTTGCTCGGCGACCGGGATGCGGACCGTCAGCACACCGTCGTGCAGGTCGGCTTCGAGCGCCTGCAGATCGAGCCCGTCACCGAGTTGGATCTGGCGTCGGAAGTTGCCGCGGTAACGCTCGGCGAAGTACGGCTGGTCGCCGTCTTGGCGCTGCCAGTTGCGTTCGGCCGAGATGGTGAGGAGGTTGCGTTCGATGGTGATGTCGAGGCTGTCGGCCTTCACGCCGGGCAGGTCGATGTGGACCCACACGTCGCTGCCACGACGAAACGCATCCATGGGCATGACACCGGCGGTTCCTGCGGTGTTGGTCTGGCGGCCGGCGAAACGACTGAAGAGCGTGTCGAGGTCGCGGAACGGGTCGGTCTGGATCAGCATGTCGTGCACTCCTTCTTGTGGCGAGTTGGTCGTTCCGGTGGAACGCTCAACATAATACCTGTGGTTATGTTGACTGTCAACACTCTCGTCAGCAGTCATTATGTTGACATCACGGGGTTGTTCTTGGCACCATGTGCTGCATGGCAGTGCGCAGAGTTGTTCCGACCTCAGCGGTGTCGGCGAGGCTCGTCGACACCTGGCTGGCAGGCCACGAGTCGGCCAACACGCGGTCTGCGTACCGAACCGATCTGGCCATGTTCGGCCGTTGGTGTGCTCAGCATCACTCGGTCCCGCTGGCGGCGGACACCGCCACGCTGGCAGCGTTCGGGCTCGCTCGTCAGGCGGCCGGGGATAGTGATGCGACCATGCGCCGGCGGTGGTCGTCGTTGTCGTCGTTCTTTCAATACGCCGTGCACACCGGCAACGCTGCGAGCAACCCGGTCGACGGCGTCGACCGGCCGGTGGAGCTGTCCGGGAATCCCTCGCGGACAACGCTGTTGTCGGCGGATGCGGTCGACGCCTGTCTGGCGATGGCGGCATTGCTCGATCCGCGCCTCGAGGCGCTCGTGGCGATGCTGGTGCGAGATGGCATCAAGCTCGGCGAAGCGCTCGCGATCGACGTCGACGACATCAGCGGGCGGCCGCCACGCACGTCGGTGACGATCCGCCGCAACGGCAAGACACGGCGCGTCACCCTCGACGAATCGACCGCCCGCGCGTTGCGCCGCTGTGCCGGACGACGAACCGACCAACCACTGTTCATCAGCGACCACCGTGCCCGCACCCGCACACCACAACGACTCAGCAGGTTCGGCGCCGATCACCTGCTTCGCCAGCTCCGCTACGACAACGACGAACGCGTGACAGCGAACGAGCTCCGCCGCTTCTACATCACCTCGCAGCACCAGAGCGGAGCCGCCCTGGACGACCTACGCGACGACGCCGGGCTCTCCGACACGCGCGGCATCACCCGCTTCGTCGCCAAGCACCAGCCGAGCCCCGCCTCATCGGCGACGCCCACTGCTGCCGCAACACCGATCGAGCCACCAGCGATCAACGTCCGTTCGAACCCACGCCGAAGGAGGACGCCCACATGACCATCTGCCTCGCTCACGCCACACCTCTGCAACACGCCAACGACCAACGCACCCACCGTGGCGCGTTGCCGCCAGTCAGCCAATCGGCCCGAGCGATCGGGTCGAAGAGGCTGCTGCGCGTGCTGACTGGCGCCGACAGCCTTCGGCCACCACATCATCCACGCCGGCGCCGACCGCGTCGCAGCTGACGCTCAGACGCTATGGACTCGCCACAAGCGCGCTCCACAGCCGGCAGCGGGAGACTCTTCGACGGCGACGCGATCACCCGCTCCGACATCGCCACCATTGAGCGCGCCCGCCGCGGCTGACCCGGGTGACGCAGCAGGTCAGACGATGGCCGGGGCCAGCGCCCTCCACTGCTCGATGGGGAACTCGGCGGGGTGCGCCGTGAGCACCTGCACGCACACGTGGTCGGCGCCGGCGTCGCGGTGGGCTTGGATGCGGCGAGCGATGGCGGCTTCGTCGCCCCACACCACCAGCGCGTCGACGAGGCGGTCGCTGCCACCGTTCGCGATGTCGTCGTCGGTGAAGCCCTGACGCTTCCAGTTGTTGGCGTAGTTCGGCAGCCCGAGGTAGCTCGTCAGGTGCAACCGAGCGATGGATCGTGCGGTGGAGGGGTCGGTCTCCAGCACGACGCCCTGCTCGCTCGCCACCAGGCCGGTACCGATGCCCTGCCGAGCGGCCGCCGTGAGCTCAGGCGTGACCAGGTATGGGTGCGTGCCGGCAGTGCGTGAGGCGGCCAGTTCGAGCATGCGCGGCCCCAGTGCCGCGAGCATCCGATCGCCGGAGGCCAGCGGCGTGGAGGCCGCGTCGAGGCCATCGAGGTACTCCGTCATGTGCGCCACCGGCTTCTGGTAGGCGCCGGGCTCCTTCACGTGATCGATGAGCGGTTGGTGGCTGATGCCGAGGCCGCACATGAAGCGAGGGCCGTGCTCGCCGACGAGGCGCGCGTGTTCGGTGGCCGCCTGCTCGGGCGTGTGCATCCACACGTTCAAGATGCCGGTGGCGATGGTGACCGTGGACGTGGCGCCCAGCAGGTTGCCCAGCGCTGTGAACAGGTTGCCCCCCACATCGGGGATCCACAGCGTGTGGTAGCCGAGTTGCTCGAGTTCGGCGGCATGTCGGGCCGCCTCGGTCTGATCGCCGTAGCGGAGCTGCCCGCTCCAGATGCCAGTGGTGCCGAGGGGGGTGGTCATTGGGACAGCCTGCCACCCGTGAGCCCGACGTCTCCGACGGAGCATCGGACATCCGACCATCGCAGACGTCCGGGCATCGGCGCCGCCGAGGTGTCGTAGCATTCGTTCGCTGGCCACGAACGGAGAGTTGGGGAACCATGAACGACATCACTGTCGCGATGTTTGCTGTCGCGAATCAGGACGCAGCCATCGCCTTCTACACGCAGAAGCTCGGGTTCGAACTGCGCGCCGACACCCGGTTCGGACCAAACGGCGAGTACCGGTGGGTCGAAGTCGCCCCGGCGGGATCGCACGCCCGCCTGGCTCTCAACGAGCCCATGGGCGGCGCGCCCGGCGGTGGCAGCATCGGCGTCGAGACGCCCGACGTGATCGCCGAGCACCGCCGACTCAGTGCGATCGGTGACCTCGATCTCGATCCCGAACCGATGCAGACTCCTGGCGCTCCGCTGTTGTTCATGATGCGCGACCCAGATGGCAACCACATCGCTGTCGTCCAGTCGCCCGATTCGACGTCCTGAGGTGCCACCGATGTCCCCGAAGAACACCATCTGTCTGTGGTTCGACCGTGAGGCCGTCGATGCCGCCCGGTTCTACGCCGACACCTTCCCCGACAGCTCGGTCGGTGCCATCGCGACGGCACCGAGCGACTTCCCCGACGGCAAGGAGGGCGACGTGCTCACCGTGGAGTTCACGGTGGTCGGCGTCCCGTGCCTTGGGCTCAACGGCGGCACCGCCTTCCAGCAGAGCGAGGCGTTCTCGTTCCAGATCGCCACCGACGATCAAGACGAGACCGACCGGCTCTGGAACGCGATCGTCAGCAACGGTGGCCAGGAGAGCGCCTGCGGCTGGTGCAAGGACAAGTGGGGCGTGTCGTGGCAGATCACGCCGCGCGCGCTGAGCGAGGCCATGGCCGACCCTGACCCCGCCGTGTCCAAGCGAGTGTTCGAGGCCATGATGACGATGGGCAAGATCGACATCGCCGCCATCGAGCGTGCTCGACGCGGCTGACAATCGAACGTCGTCGGGCGCAGCCGGCGGGTTCAGCCTCCCGCTGCAATCACCGGAGCCGGCGTCCTACTGGAAGCGTGCGGGCATGTCACCCCGCGAGAGGGAGGGGCGTGCGGCGCGTGTCGGTGGGCGGGTCGTTGGCCAGCATCGCCCAGGGTGCCATGGTGGCGATCGCCGAGCATCTGCTCGCCCACGGCACGCTCGACCCCGAGGCGACCTTCCTCGACGGGGACCTCAAGCGACGGGCGTTCACCAGCGACTGAATCTGCGAGCGTTCGGCCATGGAGATCGGGCTGACCGATGTCACCCTGGCACTTGGACCATATAATTCTCGGCAAATTGGACCTTTAGTTGGTCCAGTCGAGGGAGCACCCTGGCAGCCATGACCTCATCGCCGACCAACGAAACCGTGCTGGACACTGCTGGGCTCGACTGGATCCCACTCGAGACCGGTCAGGCCTTCAAGCCCATCTCGATGCCCGACGAAGGGCCACGCCAGCTCCTCCTGCGGGTTCAACCCGGCACTGTGGTGGGGCTGCACCGGCACCACGGCGACGTGCACAGCTTCACGATCTCAGGGGCCAGGGTGCTCCTCGACCCCGCAGGGCACGTCGATGTGCGGGCCGGAGCATACGTCTACGAGCCGGCCGGCACAGTGGACTCGTGGATGGCGGTCGGCGACGAACCCTGTGTCGTTCACATCTCGATCGACGGTCCGATGGACACTCTCGACCCAGAGGGTGACGTGACCTCATCGACGGGAACGCCCGAATTGCGGCGCATCTACCTCGAGTGGTGCGCTGCAAGCGGCGTCACGCCGGCACCGATGCTGGTTGGTGTGCGATGAGCCACATCCCGGTGGTCGACGTGTTCGTCGACCGGTCTGCCCATTCGCATGGATCACCTCCCGTTGGTTCGTCGAGCTGCAGCGCTCACGCAACGTGCCGCTCTCGTTCGAATAGGTGACCACTATGCGACCGATATGCACGAACTGCGGCACCCAGTGGGCAGACCGACCGCAGCCACCCGACCACTGTCCAATCTGCACCGACGACCGCCAGTACGTGGCCCCGACCGGCCAGGCCTGGACCACGCACGAGGTGCTTGCGACGACGCACCGCGTGCGGACCGAGCGGGACGGCGACCTGCTCGGCATCGGCATCACGCCGACGTTCGCGATCCCTCAGCGCGCACTTCATCTGCGCACCGACGTCGGCAACGTGCTGTGGGACTGCACCAGCCTCGTCACGCCTGAGACCGTGGAGGCACTCGAAGCGTACGGTGGCATCGATCTCATCGCGATCTCGCACCCGCACTTCTACTCGGCGATGGTCGAGTGGTCGGACGCCTTCGGTGGCGTGCCGATCCTGCTCCACGCCGCAGACGCTGAGTGGATCCAGCGGCCGTCGCCGAACATCCTCCACTGGGACGGCAGCGAGCACCGCCTGTCCCCGACAGTGTGCCTCCACCGCTGCGCCGGCCACTTCCCGGGCAGCACTCTCCTGCACTGGACCGCCGCGCCGAACGGCCGCAACGTGATCCTCGCCGGTGACACACTGCACGTGACTGCCGATCGCCGCCACCTCACCTTCATGTACTCCGTGCCGAACTACGTTCCCGCCCACCCCGACCACGTCGAACGCACGCGGGCGCAGCTCGCCGACCTGGCGATCGACGACATCTACGGCTTCACGTGGGGCCTCGACATCATCGGTGGCGGACGGGCCGCACTCGACGCCTCCATCGATCGCTACCTCGCCGCGGTCGGCCGCTGAACAGTGATGGATCTGTTCATCGACCCGACGCAGCCGCGAGCCATCACCCGCTCGCTCTACGACCAGATCCGCGCCGCCATCGCCTCCGGCCGCATCAGCGCCGGCGAACAGATGCCGCCCTCGCGCCAACTCGCCCAGGAGCTCGGCGTCGCCCGCCAGACGATCGCCACCGTCTACGGACGACTCACTGCTGAGGGCCACGTGATCGGCCGCGGCGCGGCCGGCACCTTCGTCGCGCCCACGGCGGACGCCCACCGACCGGCACGAGCTGACCGAACCCGCTCCTCCGCACTCGCACCGCGACCCGGCCTCCCTGAGACGGCCGACCCCGAGTTCCGACCAACCGGGCTCGACCTCCGGTCCGGCACACCCGACCTCGCACTCTTCCCGCACGTGGCGTGGCGTCGCGCAGTACTCGCCGCAGCACACCAGCCGCCATCCGGATACGGGGCCTACGCCGGCCTGCCCGAACTCCGCCGAACCCTCGCACGCCTGGCTTCCCGCACGAGAGGTGTGGTGGCCGACCCGGATCAGATCGTCGTCACGGCGGGTGCGCAGTCTGCAATCGATCTCACGATCCGCCTGCTCACAGTCCCGGGAGACACAGTCGCTGTCGAGGAGCCCGGCTATCTGCCGGTGCGACGTCTCATCGAGTCGCTTGACCGACGTGTTGCGCTGGTACCCGTGGACGCCGACGGCATGCAGCCCGAGCACGTCCCGGCTCGCGCCCGCCTCATCTACACCACGCCGTCGCATCAATCACCCACGGGCGCGACCCTCACCATCGCCCGACGTCGAGCGCTGCTCTCGTACGCGGACCGCCACCATCAGGCGATCATCGAAGACGACTACGACTCCGAGTACCGCCACACAGACCGGCCGCTCGAGCCGCTTCATCTGCTCGACACCACGGGTCGCGTCGTGTATGTCGCGACGTTCTCGAAGACCCTCGCACCGTCGCTCAGGCTCGGGTACGCGGTGTTCCCAGTCGAGCTGGCCCGCCACGCCGCAGCACTCCGCGCCGCAAGCGACGTCCAGCCGCCCGAACTGCTGCAGCGAGCAATCCACCACCTCATCACCACCGGCGACCTCGACCGTCACCTGCGACGGAGCCGCAAGATCTACGCCAAACGTCACCAACTGGTCGCCGACTGGGTAGCGCGCATGAGCACGGCCGGTCACCTCACGCCCTGCGCCACAGACCACGCCGGCCTGCACCTCACCGTCCGCCTTCACAACATCACCGAGGAGGAACTCGCAGCCCGCCTCGAGCCACACGGCATCCGTCTCGGCAGCTACCGCGACACGTGGGCGAAGACACCCGACCACGACGGCGCCGTCATCGGTTTCGGCAACGCCGACAGCTCCGACCTCGAAGCCGCTCTCTCGCGAGTCGAACACGCACTCGCATCGCCGCCGCCTCGCCCCCGGAGTTCGACCGTGACTTCCCTCGACCGTTCACGCTGACGGGCAGCGCCCTCGCTGACGGGCCCGGCTATCCGTGCGCCAGCTTGTGTCTGTCATTCATCGGACCGCGTCCGGCGAGGACCACACGACAGTGTTCGCGATGCTCGAGGAACGCCGCGCGAACCTTGCTGCACAACAGGTTCGCGTGACCAACCAGCTGCACGCGGTGTTGCGGGATCTGGTTCCTGGAGGAGCCGCGTTGGCGATACAGCGAAGTCGGCGTCGGCGATGCTGGGCGTAGCCCGACTCACATCACCGTGCTTCTCGGGCGTGGCGGTGCCGTAGATGCAGGCACTCAGGGAGTCGGCGGAACAGTTGCTGCGTCGGCCGGGATCGCGGATTGCAGAGGCCGAGTGGCTGACGCGAGGCCTGCGCCGAGGGCGAGGACTGCGGCGGTGATGGTGAGGGCGCGGAGCACGCCGGTGTGGTTGCCGACCGTGCCGATGAGCGATGGTCCGGCGAGGAACGCGGCATAGCCAATCGTGGCGACAGTGCTGACGCGGCCGGCTGATCGTGCGGGATCGTCGGCGGCTGCGCTGATGCCGGTGGGGAACCCGAGGGCAGAGCCGAGGCCCCACAGCAGAACTCCGACGATCGCGGTCGCGAGGCTGGGTCCGTGGACGACGATGACGACGCCGACGAGGGCGCACAGCGCGCTGGCGCGGAGCACGGTGACGCGTCCGTAGCGGTCGAGAACGCGGGGACCGAACCAACGGCCGGTAGTCATCGCGACGACGAATGCCACGTACGCGAAGGAGCCCAGCGCGGCGCTGGCGCCGTATCCGTCGATCGCCGCGACGCCGAGCCAGTCGTTGCCGGTGCCTTCGGAGAAGGCCATGCACAGTACGAACAGGCCGATCAGCAGAGTGCGTCGTTCCGTCCAGGCGTGCCACGGGTCATGTTGTTCGGCGTCTCGATCTTCGTCTGCGGTGCCCGCAGGGAGAAAGCCGCGAACTTGCCACGGAACACCGGTTCCGATCAGGGTGGCGACGGTCAGCAGGTGCCAGATCGGGTCGACGTGCAGTGCGTTCATGGCCACACCGCCGAGGGCGCCGATGACGGTGCCGATGCTGAACGCTGCGTGGAAGCGGGCCATGATCGAGCGCCCGATGCCCTGTTCGACGGCCGCTCCTTCGACGTTCTGGGCGACGTCCCATTGGCCGGCACCGAATCCGGCGATGAACAACCCGATCGCGACCATCGGCGTGCCGACTCGGGTACCGATGGCGACGATCGCAAGGCCGATCGCCCACGTCACCGACATCGCCATCGCGGTCCGCGCCGAGCCGAATCGGTACACGACGGAACCAGCGAGAGGGAGCGAGACGAGAGAGCCGATCGCGGCCACCAGCAACAGCAGGCCGAGGGGGCCAGGACGGAGGTGTAGCGCGTCGCGGATCTGAGGGACGCGCGACAGCATCGATGCCGTGCCGGCGCCGTTGAGGAGAAAGCTGGCGTATACGGCGCGCATCGCGCGCTGGTTCGCGGGGCCTGCGCTCACTCCAGCGAGGCGGGGGCGACAGGACGCCCGTCGGTGAGCACAGGGAACTGCCGCCGTGGGTCGTTCGCGGGTGCCGGATCGGGGGGCGGTCCTTGCGCAGGGTCGCCGCGGAACACCTGCGCACCATCGGGTGCGTATTGGAGGATGTAGGCCTTGCGCACGGCATCGGTGGTGTTCGGCCCGGTGAGATGTGGCGACAGCGACGAGAACACCACGATGCCACCCTTGCCGACAGGCGCGGCAACGGCGTCTGGATGATCCTCGAAGATCTCCCACCCGAGCGGGTCCACGTAGTGGTGCTGCAAGGTGCCCAGGCGATGAAGCCCTGGCACCACGTGCGGGCATCCGTTGTCGACGGTGGCATCGGTGAGCGCCACCCAGCAGGTGAGGTACTGCTGGGGGGCGACGAAGGTGTAGCCGTTGTCCTGGTGCCAGGGGAAACGTCGAGGTTTCTCGGGCTTCTTGTAGACGGCCTGGTCGTGATAGAGCCGGACGTCGGGGCCGATGAGGTCGTGGCACAGGTCGGCGAACACCGGATGGGCCGCGAAGGAGCGGGCGGCCGGGCTCGTTTGCACCAGGAAGAGGCTGAACGTGATGGCCCCCTGCTCGGCGATGGAGAGGCGGCCTCCCTCCATCTGGCCGAGGAACTCGTCGGTTCGGCCCTCCAGCTCGTCGGTCGCGGCAAGGACGGGTGCGAGTTCTTCATCGCTGAACATGTCGTCGAGCACGATGAAGCCGTCACGGTTGAACTGGTCGGCTTGCCGCTGCGTGATGCGGCGGAACGGGCCCGTGCGATCCACCCAGGTGAACCCGGTGTTCCACGGGTGTCGCTCGACAGCGGGGGCCTGCGTCATGGGAGAAGAGTAGGCCGCGCGTGACGGTGGGTCAGCCGAGACCCACCGGAACGCTGTACCGGGTGCCCCTCGCCGAGCCGCCTCCCGCGATGTCGATGTCAGTGCAGCGTGGCGAGCAGCTCGTCCAGTTGAGCGAACGTCTCCGGCATCGCTTCCTCTGCGCCGCCCGCTGCATCGAGCGCTTCCTTCGAGGGATACACCTCGCTGACGACGACCAGCGTGCGGTCGTCCTGTTCCTCGAACGTCACGGTGGTGACCGAGCTGTTCTCGTCGGCCTCCTCGTTCGTCCACACGATGCGCTCGGGCGGCATGACGTCGATGTACCGGCCGAAGAAGTCCATGCCCTCGCCGAAGTTGAGCCGGTAGGTGCCCCCGGTGCGCACGTCCATCTCGCAGTCGTGCAGCGTCATGCCCATCGACTTCGGCACCCACCACTTCCGGAACAGCGCGGGAGTCGACCAGGCCTCGAACACGATGCGCGCCGGCGCATCGAACCAGCGCGTGACGACGACCTCGCGGTCGGATCGCCGTTCCACCGTCGTGCCGTTCGCGCCCACGGCCTCAGTCTTGTTGCTTGCGTCCATCTCGCTGCTCCTTCTGTTTCAACGCTTCGATGACCTTGTCCAGCTCGCTGAACCGCTCGTCCCAGAGCTGGTGGTAGTTGTCGATCCACGCCGTCACCTCGTCGAGCCGGCGCGTGCCGATGCGGCAGTGACGCACCCGGCCGACCTTCTCCGTGGTGACGAGCCCCGCGTCCTCGAGGACGCCGACGTGCTTCCTCATGCCCGTGAGGGTCATGTGGAACTGCTCGGCGAGATCCGTGATCGAGGACTCGCCGCGACCCAGCTGCTCCAGCACGCCGCGACGAGTGCCGTCCGCCAACGCAGCGAACGAGGCGTCGAGATGAGCGGTCGCATACTGAACCATATGGTTCAGTATTAGAGCACGAGTTCGGCAGCGGCGCAAGTGGGCCTACGGGGCCCGTTCATCTGGTGCTGATCCTGACCCGGCACGTGCGATGGTTCTTGCCGCTCGTCGCTGACGAAGTGGGGACGTGAGCACGTCGAAGGTCAGCCGAAGCGGTAGCGGAGTTGGTCGCCGCTCTCGTCCACCGCGGCGTCGCCCGTGAGCCGCAGGTGTTCGAGGTGGGCGTAGGTCTCGCTCTCGGCCATCGCGCCCCATGACCGCTCCTGGAACAGCACCTCCATGAACTCGTGCACCGTGCCGCTACCGATCTCACCGCTGGCAGTGCGCAGCTTGTCGAGACGCTCGTGGTGGTGACGCTTGATCGCCTCGGCCCGACCCGAGAGGTCGCCGAACTCGAGGCCGTGCGCAGGCAGCACCACCCGTACACCGTCGAATGACTTCATCAGATCGAGGCTGTCGAAGAAGTCCTTCAGCGGATCGACCGTGGTACCCAACCCGGAGATGTGCGGGGTGATGGTGGGCAGTACGTGGTCGCCGCTGATCATCACTCCCCCGGCCGGGTCGTAGAGACAGAGGTGATCGATCGTGTGACCAGGGGTGTGGACAGCCACCCACTCGCGACCACCGAGCTCGATCACCTGGGCGTCCTCCACCCGACGCGTGGGGGTCGGCGTGGGGACGAAGCGACCCGCCGCCTTGCGCATCGCCCAGTAGCGCAACCGACGAGCGCGTGGCATCGAGTACGGATCGCCGCCCCATGGGGTCTGCTTCGCGAACGGTCCGCGCCGCAAGTCCTGGCCGTGCAAGAACTCGATCTGAGCCTTCACCGGCCCCTCGATCACTTCCAGCTCGTCGGCGCTCTCTTGATCCTCGGCCTCCGGGTCGAGGAAGGTGCGGAACGCCTGGTGCGTGATCACCTCGGCCCCGAAGCGCTTGCGGAACTGGCCGGCCTGCCCGAAGTGATCCGGGTGGGAATGGGTGATCACCACCGAGTGCACGCGTTCGATCGCGAGACCACCGGCCTTCATGATTCGCTGCAGCTCACGCCACGTCTTCGGGCCGGGCAGCCCTGGATCAACGAGCGTGATCCCGCGAGCGTCCTCCATCGCGTAGCAGTTCACGTGGCCCAGGCCCGGCAGCGAGATGGGCAGCTGCAGTCGCAGGATCCCCGGCGCAACCTCCTCGACACCCTCTCGCGGCGGCTGCCGTTCTTCACGAACTGGCTTCGGCGCGGCATGGTCGTGGTCGGTCACCTCCAAAGTCGTAGCGGAGGTGAGCGCCGCAGCCGAAGTCGCACGGCCCCGCTTCCAAGCCGAACAACCCAGCGAGACCCGGCAATCCGACTTCACCCACTGGCACCTCGCCAACGGCGTCGACGTTGAAGTCCTGTGCTGGATCGACGACCACTCCCGCTTCGCACTGTCGATCACCGCACACCTGCGCGTCACCGGACACACTTGCTCGACACCTTCCGCCACGCGGTGCGCGAACCCGGAGCACCGTTCTCGACCTTGACCGACAACGGAATCGTGTTCACCACCCGCTTCTCAGGCGGCAAAGGCGGCCGCAACACCTTCGAGCCGAACTCGTCCGCCTACGGGTCGCGCAGAAGCACTCCCGCCCCGAACCACCCGACCACCTGCGGCAATGTCGAACGCTTCCATCAGACCCTCAAAGAACGAACTCCGCGCCCAGCGGCCGCCGGCGACGGGGTCGCTGTCATGACGCCCATGCACTCCGCCGCGAACAGCACGCGAACGCAGTCGGATCACGCTTCCCCCATGACCCACACCTCCACCCATCTGACGCGTCTCGCAGCTCTCCTTGCGGTCGCCATGGCACTGCCATCGTGCAGTCAGGGGTCGTCAGCCCCTTCGACGACTCCTGCCGAAGCACCGGCAACTTCGACCACCGACCGACCCACGGCGACCACTTCGTCGACCACCAGCGCGTCGACCAACAGCGCGTCGACCACCAGCGCGTCGACCGCGACCACAGCGCCCGCGGCCACGGCGGCGACTGGAGATCCGACGGAGTTCGTCGTCTCCTATGCCGACACCGAAGCGCCTGGACCCGTCGTGTGCGCCCAGCCACCCGACAGCTGCGTCACGAGCCGGATGTCAGCGGCCGCCCTGCCGACGACCGGCGATTGGGTCGGCACGGTCGTGTCGGCGACCGGCAACGCAACTGTCGGCGACTTGGTCGTCGGCAACGGGTTGATCGCCTTCAATGGCTCCGTCGCACCGTGCGGAACCGGCACCGTGCTCCTCACCGTGTTGACCGTTCGCGGGCCGATCCCGACGCCAGTGCCCGGGATGGAGATCCCGTTCGAGTCGACTCCGCTGAACATCGTGCCCGGGACCGGGACCGGTGATCTCACGGGGCTCACCGGGAGCGGGACGGCGTCGGCGATTCTGACTCCGACGTTCGGTGTCGACGTCACGTACGCACTCGATGTCGACTGTGGCCCGGGCTGATTCCTGCCTCTTGCGCCACCGAGATGCGCGCTGTCGCCGCCGCCCTAGTCTTTCCGTCCATGGGGGTTGCCGTTCGCGTGCTCGGGCCGTTGGAGGTGACGCGTGACAGCATTCGCGTCTCCCTCGGCAGCGCCCAGCAGCGGGTCATCCTCACAGCCCTTGCCACTGAACGGTCCGCAACCGTGCCCAACCTCATCGATGCCGTGTGGGGTGAGGCCGCGCCACGCGACGAGTCACGGACGCTGATGAAGCTCATCTACCGGCTGCGCCAGGCCTTGGGCCCGGGGGTGATCCACACCGAAGGGCCGCACTATCGATTGGTCGCCGACACCGACCTCGTTCGCTTCGACGAACTGCTCGAGCTCGCCCGCGTCGCGGAACCTGCGGCAGCGGTGGACCTGTACAACGAAGCCCTGCATCTGTGGCGAGGTGAAGCGGTGCCCGAGCTATCCGGTGTCGCATGGGCGGAGCCACTGCGCAGATCGCTGGACGAACGGCGCCTGCACGCCATCGACGAGCGCTCCGAATTGCTCTTGCAACTCGGGCGGCACCGCGAGATGGTGAGCGAGTTGGTGGCCAACGTCGCGGCGCATCCGCTGCGCAGCCGCTCGGTCGGGCTGTTGATGCGGGCGCTGCACCGAGGCGACCGCACGGACGAGGCCTTGCGGGTACTGGAGGAGCATCGTCGCCAACTGGCTGACGAAACGGGCTTGGAGCCGGCGCTGGCCCTGCTCGAGTTGGGTTCACGAATCGCCCAGGGCATCGAGCCAGGGGGGACCATGCCGCGCTCGTGGCTGCCCCCGACCGCCCTCGCCCCAATGATTGGGCGCCAGCACGAGCTGCGCCGACTCCACACCGCGTGGGAGGCCTCGCACGGCGGTCCGTCACAGCTGGTGATCATCGACGGCGAACCGGGGATCGGCAAGTCGCGGTTGGCGGCCGAGCTCGCCAGGTCGATCAATTCGACCACCGCGGTCGTGCTCCATGGCCGGTTCGGGGAACACGCTGAGACGCCGTTGCGGGCGCTCTCCGAGGCAATCGGTCCGCTCGTCGACCACCGGCCCGACCCGGCTGCGATCCTCGGCGCCTTGCTGCGCGGCCCCCACCGCCTGCTCCTGGCGCTCGACGACCTCCAGTGGGCGACCACCGACGACCTCCGCCTCGTCAGGCGGCTCATCGGCGCACGAACCAACCACGGGCTCCTCGTCGTCGCGACGAGCCGCCCACTCGACGGCTCGACTTGTTCGCCCGACGAGGTCGAGGCGCTGCGACGCGACACCACGATCGAGCGGATCCATCTCGAACCGCTGGATGCTGCAGACCTCGCCGCGCTGGCCGCAGCCGTCGTCGACGGGGCGGGCATCGCCTTCAGGCACCACCTCATCAAGGAGGGCGCGCCCATGGTGAACACGCCCCTGCTGGGGGCCTTCGCCCGGGCCGCGAACCTCGTTTCCCTCGAGTTCATTGAAAAGGGGCTCAAGTGGAAGCTCTCGAGCACCGTGCTCGCCAACAACCTCTCCGCCCTGCGGGACGCCTACGAGGCCACCCGGGGCCCGGGTCTTGAACATTAGCGGTTCCCGGCCTCCGGGGGCAGCGGCCCGCGGCGGGTACCGGGGATCGTCCGTAGGGAGGCCGCCGCACCGACAGGCATCGCCAAAGAAAGGGTTTCAGTTATGGAAAAAACGGATCCGAACATTACCGCCATGTGCCGGCCGGCACCGGGAGAGGCGGGAAAAACCGGCGACTGGCGCGACCTGCGGCCCGTCATCGAC